>Ga0181535_10002843_pt1 | contig 20623 bp, 18 predicted proteins | sample PEATcosm2014_Bin_44_FD_119774 | JGI IMG/M metagenome (GOLD analysis project Ga0181535, IMG submission 119774) | Peatland microbial communities from MTU Mesocosm Facility, Houghton, MI, USA - PEATcosm2014_Bin17_30_metaG | ecosystem: Environmental > Terrestrial > Soil > Wetlands > Peat | place... | reverse complement strand
CGGTTCCATTACGCCGGAGGAATTGAAGCGCAAGCCGTTCACCTGGGAGCAGTCGCAGGAGCTGGCTGAGCGCTGCCCGTCGGTGGAGCACGTTTCTCCGTACCTGCTGACGCCCAACGTATTCGGACCCGGACAGTGGGCGGACCACGTGAAATACCACGGCCGCGACCTGTACCAGATCGATTTCGGCGGGACCGAAGAGGGCTATGCTACAGGCGAAGCCCAGATAATGCTGCGCGGCCGGTTCTTCACCGATGAGGAGAACCGGCGTCATCAACCGGTAGTCGTCATCGGGCAAAACGTCGATAAGGCCTTGTTTCAGGGCGACGACCCGATCGGCAAATGGATCGAAGTGGACGGCCACGAGCTGCAGGTTGTGGGTGTGATCGGGCAGAAGCTGAGTTTCCCTGGCCAGCCGGATCAGCGCATCCTGGTGCCCTTTTTCACCATGCGCAAGATGTTTCCAACGGCCAAGGAAATCATGTTCGTGATCATCGCCAAGAAAGGCCTGATCAATCGCGCGATGGATGAGAGCGAGGTGGCGCTGCGCATCATGCGCAAGACGCCGCCGAACAAGGCGGACGATTTCTGGCTCTCGACCGGCAGCCAGATGATTGAGGATTTCCACCGCATCACTTCCACGGTGGCGCTGCTGATGGTGGCGCTCAGCTCGATCGGGCTGCTGGTCGGCGGCATCGGGGTGATGAACATCATGCTGGTATCGGTCACGGAGCGCACGCGGGAGATCGGCATTCGCAAGGCGGTGGGCGCGAAACGCTCTGATATCGTGATCCAGTTCCTCACCGAGGCCGTGGTGCTGACCGGCCTGGGCGGGCTTGCCGGCATGACGCTGGGCTGGCTGATCTCGGTGATGTTCCGCCTCATTTTCCCCAGCCTGCCGACCTCGGTGCCGCTCTGGGCAGCCGCTCTCGGAGTGTGCGTGAGCGTGGGCGTTGGCCTCTTCTTCGGCACCTGGCCGGCACTGAAGGCCGCGCGCCTGGACCCGGTAGTCGCCCTGCAATACGAGTAGGCCGGCCCGGAATAGATCCGCCGCCAGCGGACGGCGCCAGTCCGCCCTTATGGCTTACCGAGCGAGCATAAGGGATCGCCCAAAACCACCCCTTGCCAGCTCAAAAACTGCATTCCCAGGTAGTAGCTCTCAGCCAGATTGCGGCCGAGGGCGTAGGCCGGCAAGGTGTATTCCGGGCGTACGCATCCGATCAGGTAGGGTTCGTAGACATTGCCGGAAGCGCCGGTGGCGCCTTCGTGGATGTAATCCGCGCTGAGCGTTTGCGTCGAGCCTGCAAACCAGTGCTCGCGGTCGGTGTCGGTGGTGAGGTTCCAACCCGGCGGCGGCGCCTTCAGCGTCCGGGTATTGGTCGACACGAATTCGGTCACAATCGCTCCAGGCAACCATTCAAAACCCAACCAGCGCTGTTTGCGGTTCGCGTCGTTCGATCCCCAGGAAGCGTAGCCGATCACGTTGCGCTGTTTATAGAGAACGGTCGGCGTATCGTCGAGCACAACCCTGCCGGCCGGCAGCAGCAAGGCCGCCGCCCGCAGCCAGTTATTGCCGTCGCCGTTTGCCGGCGAGCTGGTGTCGATCACGAACATTCCGCGGTTTCGGGCGGATAACGAACGGTCGATCATGCTTTTCACATCCGCCAGATGATTCGCGGCCAGCCGCGTCACCAGATAGATCGGAAACTGCGGATGCGCAAAAAGGCTGTCGCGCCTGCCGAAGAAGCGGTTGGCAACTGGGCCTGCGCGCTCAAAATGAGCTCCGTGCAGCTTTGCGTACAGCAGGGTGAGTTCCGAATCCACCGAGCACTGCTCGGACTTCTGAATCGATCCGCCGACGCCGTCGATCCGCAGGGGAACGCCCATCGTGGTCACGATGTACAGGACCTTCTCCTCAAGCTGCGCCCGCTTCAGACAGCCGCCGACCGGCGCTTCGATCTGCGTCGCATAGGTTTGCCAGTCGATCGTTTCGTCGGAGGTGGTGTCGATCAGACAGACGCGGCCCGGGGGAATCGAGCGGCGTTTCACATAGTAATCCGCTACCGCCTGCGATGCCGGATCTCTCCGGTTCACCACCACCAGCACGCTGCCGGCGTTTTGCGCCGTCAGCCCGCAAACTCCCGTGGCGAGCAGCGTCATCCACAGCCCCGCCGTCACGACCGGGCACAGCTGACGGAAATGACGGCGCGCGCGCGCGAAAAGTAATGCAGTCACGGGATTTATGCCGGTTGCTTGGTGAGCCCTAGGGCTGCCCACCCCAGATCAGCAGGTTCTTGATGGCCTGCGAGATGACAAAAAAATCCAGCATGGGGGAAAAGTATTTGATGTAGTACAGATCGTACTCCAGTTCCAGCATCGATTCGCGCGGCAGAGGCACGTGCCTCATTTGAATCTGGCTCCAGCCGGTAATGCCGGGCCGCACATTGAGCCGGTGCCGGTAGAACGGTATGTGCTGCGAAAGCTCACGCGCAAACTCCGGCCGGTCCGGCCTGGGTCCCACGATCGACATTTGCCCCCGCAGCACATGGAGGAACTGGGGCAGAGCATACAGGCCGGTGCGGGAAAGGATCCGCCCCATGCGGCTGCCTCGGGCGTCGACCCGGAAGCGGCAGAGGGCAAAGGACCCGTTGCGGCCTTCCAGCACCTGTCGCTCGAACACGCCTGCGCCGGATGACAAACGCATCAGAGCCGCAATCAGCAGTAGCAGAGGCGACAGCGCGATGAGCAGTACGGCGGCCATCAGCCAGTTGCCGATCGCTTGGAAAAACAGGGCGCGGGTGGCCGGCTCAAATTCCTTTGAGTACAACAGCCGCACCGCGTTCAACCCGCTCAGCCCCTCCCGGTTGCAGATCTTCTCGTAGGTTGCGGCGGCGTCTTCGATTGCTTGGCCCGAAAACCGCGATTCCAGCAACTCATGGGCCAGGCGCGGCGTTAAGCCGCCTTCGAAGCCCACCACTACCCGGTTCGGGTGCACTGCCTGGATCGAGTCTTCCAGCCTGCCGGCCTGGACTGCGCCGTTTGCCTCGGAGACGCCGGCAGCCTCCGAGGCAGCCCCGTCGATGTGTCCCGCCACCTGAATCCCCATTTGCGGATTTCGTGCAAGATGACCGGCGATGTCCTCCAGCAGGGTGCTGTTTCCGATCAGCAGCAACCGTTCGCCGCCCACCATCGGAAGCACGTACGCGCTAAACAACAGGCGCCCCGCCAGGATGCCCGCAATCGAGAGCAGGCTGCCCAGAAGCATTACACGAAGAGGCACCTGTAAATCAGGAGCGACGGCGCTGATCAGCGCCTGCAGCAGAAACGCAAAGCCAGCCACCATCAGCAGGTGCTGCGACAGGAGCAGGCGCGACCGCACCCGCACCTGCGAATACAGGTTCTGAAAATGGATCCCAGCCAGAATGCTCAGCCAGACCAACGCCACGCTGAAGATCCCCGGCGGGTTCAAGAGGTAATCTGCCGGATCGACATCGAGAAGCAGGAAAGCGGAAAAAATGAACGATGCAAGGATGAGCAGAGCTTCGAATACGAACAGCCCGAACGTGCTGGCGGGAACAAAGACGCGAAATAACCGGATCATTCGGGGCGAGCCACCACATTATATTCCTACCATGCAGCGTAGTGCGGGCGAACCGGAAGCTCGATTTGCCTGCGAATTGGCCTGGGAATAGGCTGCCTGCCTACCAGATGCGCAGGGGTATGTCGCGCGGCGAGAATGTGATCCCGGCCCGGGCGTCCCAGAACAGCCGGTTGTATCCGATGAAGCTGCTGCTTTGATACTTGTTCGCTGTGATGCCGGCTACCATGTGCACCACGTGACTGATCTGCCGGCTGGTCTGGACTCCCGCGCTGGTATTCGCGTATTCTCCCAGGATGTTGCCGATTGACGTTGCGCGGCCATAGGTGCCGGAGAGGTTAAAACTCCACCGTCGAATTCCGGTGTACGTGTAGCCGGCCGAGGCGGTGTACATTTTGGAGGTCAAAAACAGGCCGTTTCCGGGCGTCATGGTGTGGCCGCCCGAAAGATACGCCACCCCGCGTGTAAATGTCTTCGACAAGCGTCCCGTGTAGCTGGGGACGTAGCTCAAGCTGTAATTCACGAAATACGCCTGGGAAATTCCCAGCAGCGCGGCGATCACCGGGTCCACGGCTACCACTTGGGGGAACTTGGTCTCCGCCCGGGTCACGCCTCCATAGCCGCTGAACTCCCAGGTTCGCGAAAACTGCACCGCGTAGGTGGCGCTAAACCTGTGGAAGTCGGAACCGCTGAACACCCCGTTATAGCTGAAGTGGGTGTACATGTAGTTGCCGCCGATCGTCGATCGCCTGGAAAGGCGGTACTGGGCGTCTGCGTTTGCGTCCTCGCCGGTCACGCCGTATAACGCGCTCGACCGGCGCCTGGTCAGATCCCCGTCGCCGCCGAACGAAAAGGAGAGCCGGGCGCTCTTCTGGTAAGTCAGCAGAACCTGCGTGCTCGTAAAGATCGTCCGGTTATCGAAGAAATCCGTCGTGGGAGTGTAAGTGGTCGACGGGTCAAAAGGCACGGTCGAAGAGAGACCCAGTACGCCGTAAGGCTGGGAGTACATGCCGGCGGATTCGTTCACTTGCAGCCTGACGTGCCTGGTGAATTGCTGGGTGATGCCCAACATCAGCGACTGATCGATGCCCGAATAATAACTTGCTTGAGAGTACTCGCGCGCCGCGCCCCAATAGTTCAGTCCAATTTTGGTGTGCTTCCAGCTGTGAACGCCGCTCACCCCGAAGTCCAGTTCCACGCCTTCCGAGTCCGCATTCACTAGTTGGCCGCTGGAATTCACCGACACTCCGGCTAGTCCGGTATCGTAAACGCCAAGCAGGGAGACGAAAGGCACGAAATCGATCTGGCTCGAATTCATGGCCGATGGGGCCTCGCCACGCGAAAGAATTGCGGGGCCGCCATACTGGGCAAAGGCCGGCGCTGCCAGAAGAACAAACACTGCCAGGCGGGCCAACTTCATGCTCGTCACCCGTTTCGGCTCCTGTGGACCATGTGTTCGGCTACGAGGTCGCAATCTAAAGTCTGACGCGCCGCTCCGAGAACTGTCAAGTCTCGCTCCTTCAAGCAGGTACAGTAGTACACAGTAAGCGGGTACGGGAAAGGCCGCGAACGGCATGGGCAGGTGCGGGTCCCAGCCGCCTGCGGGCCGGCCCGGATCAAAACCGCCTGAGGCCGAAGTCATCCCTTTGGTACACTCGGCGTGGCGATGAAATCGATCAAACTGCTGGCCATCATCGAGGCCACCAGCGTCACAGGTCCGGCCAAGAACCTGCTGCAGTTTGCCCAAATGGCTCGCTCCAGCGACGGTCCGCCGGCCGTGGAAGTGTCTGTCGCCGTCTTCCAGCGCCCCGGCGACCCCGATCTGTTTATCCAGGCGGCCAGCCAACTGTCGATTCCGGTCTATCCGATTACCGAGACCGGCCGTTTTGACCGGAAGGTCGTAGACGGGCTTTCCGAGCTCGGCAAGAGCCTCCGGCCCGACATTGTCCAGAGCCACGCCGTGAAGTCCCATTTCCTGGCTCGCAAGTCCGGTCTGAACAGGGTGGCACCGTGGGTAGCGTTCCATCACGGGTACACTTGGCCGGACCTGCGGGCGCGCGTCTACAACCAGTTGGATCGCTGGTCGCTGCGCGCCGCCGTTCGCGTGGTCACCGTCAGCCGTCCGTTCCGCGAGGAATTGATCGGCCGCGGCGTTCCAGGCGAGCGCATCGAGATTGTCCATAATGCGATCCGGCCAGACTGGGGTCGAGTCGCCGCCCCCGGTCAGACGCCGGACGGGCTGCGCGCCCGGTTGGGAATCCATCCGTCAAGCAGAGTGATCCTGATCGTCGGCCGGCTCTCTCGCGAAAAAGATCACCTCGCGCTACTGCATGCGGTGAGCCAGGTCAGGCGCGCCGGCGACGAAGCTGCGAACGTCCATCTGCTCATCGTCGGTGACGGACCCGAGCGGCCCAGGATCGAGACCGCGATTCGCGATCTCGGTCTCAGCCAGGCCGTCACTCTGACGGGGCAGGTTCCGTCGGCGGAACCATACTACGCCGTGGCCGACCTGGCCGTGCTCTCCTCGTTGTCGGAGGGTTCGCCGAACGCGCTGCTGGAAGCTATGTCGGCCCGAGTGCCGGTGGTGGCCACGGCTGTGGGCGGCGTGCCGGAAATCGTCTCCGACCGCGAAAGCGCGCTCCTGATCCCACCTGGCGATCCCGGCGCCCTATCCCAAGCGATGCGCGAACTGCTGGAGAACGACGCCCTGGCCGGGCGCATCGCGGCCCGCGCTTACGAACTGATTCTGGCGCGGTACACGCCCGAAATCCGAACCAGCCGCCTGGTTGAGATCTACGGCGAAGTGCTCGCCAGCCAGGAGCGATACTCTTCGTAGAGACGCTCGCCCAGCAGATGCCAGTCATACTGTGCGCGCACCAGGGCCACACCGGCACGGGACCGCGCGTTCCAAAGTGCGGGCTGGGTTGCAATCGCGGTCAGCGCCGGCAGCCAGCCGCTTTCATCGCCGGGCACCTCGATGTTTTCGCCCGGCGTGACGGCCAGACCCTCGGCTCCCTGGCGGCTGGAAACAACCGGCACGCCGGCAGCCATCGCCTCCAGGATTTTCAAACGCGTTCCGCCGCCCGTGCGCAGCGGCACAATCGCCGCCACGGCCTCGCGATAGTAAGGAAGCACGTCCGGGACGGTGCCGGTGACCTCGACATTCGGCTCGCGCTCCAACTCCCGCACCGAGGCCGCCGGATTGGAGCCGATCAGCGTCAGCTGCCACTCGGGGAAACGCTGGTGGACAGACGGCCACACCTGGCGTGTGAACCAGCAGGCGGCGTCGATGTTGGCATGGAAATCCATCGAGCCCACATACACCAGCCGCCGCCGTGGAACTGCCTCGGCCGCTGGAGCGAACCTTTCGGTGTCGACTCCGTTCTCGATCACCGTCACGCGCGCCCCGGGAGCGATCGCAAGCAGTTGCTCTTTCTCCCGCGCACTGCACACCACATGGCCAAAGCCGGTGCCGAGGATCTGCTTTTCCAATCGGGCCAGCCGCTTCGCCGTGAGATCGGCGTACACCTTCTTCGGCAGAGATTTCGTGTTGTCGGCGTAGCGGCGCATCAGCTCGGATTCGATGTTGTGCCAATCGTAGACCGCGCGCGCCGGGCGTTGCCACAGGACCTCGATCAGCCGTGCATATTCCACCATGTGGCAGCTGTCCAGGTGAACCAGGTCGAAACGATTGCGGGCCGCCACCGCAGTAATCACCGATTTCATTTCGTCGGTTGTGTAGTTGAGCACACTCAAAGGCTGGCTGCCAACCAGTCCGCGCACGATTTTCGTCAGGCTATAGCGCCCGGTCAGGGGCACCAGGAAGACTTCCTGAAAGAACCCGAGTTCACCGGCGCCGGGTTCCGGAAAACCCGGCTGAAGGAAGCTCACATAAGTGACGTCGGCGTGGCAGGCCAGAGCCCGTGCGAGATAGTACTCGCGAATTCTTGCCCCGGTGAGCAGCGGTAAGCACAGACGCGGCGAGAGAAAGAGAATTCGCATCCGGACAGAGGTACGTGGCTCCTGACCAGTATCGCCTAGCAGGAGAACCGTAGCAATCACAGCGCCCGTGGCGCAGGCCGTCTGGCGGTCGGTGTAGCGTGGGGCAGACCCCCTGGACCCGCTCGTTCACGGGGAGAATCAACCGCGCCGAACGAACGAAGGCCGGCCGGGGGGCCGGCCGCAGACGAGGGCGTCTGCCCCCCCACTACACGCAGGTGTGCGGGAACGGCAGAACAATGTGACATGAACCTGACGGCCTGTGCCACGACTCGGCATTACAGAGCCGTGGTCAGCACCTGGGCAATACGTTCGCACGCGCGCCCGTCGCCATACGGGTTGTGGATGCGGGTCATGCGGGCGTATTCCTCCTCGTCATCCAGCAGCCGGTTCGCCTCGGCCACAATCCGCTCCTCGTCCGTGCCCACCAGTTTCACGGTCCCGGCATCGACGGCTTCCGGCCGCTCGGTCTTCTCGCGCAACACCAATACCGGCTTGCCCAGAGACGGCGCTTCCTCCTGAATGCCGCCCGAATCCGTAATAATCAAACGGCACCGGCGCATCAGGTCCACAAAGGGTACATAAGGCACCGGATCGAGCAGCACGACATGGTCAAGTCCGGCGAGCTGGCTATGCGCCGGGCCTGAGACGTTGGGATTGCGGTGAACCGGGTAAGCCACCTGCACATCGGGCCGCGCCCCCAGCGTCCCGACGGCGCGCATCGCACGGTCGAAGCCGGGGCCGAAGTTCTCGCGGCGGTGACAAGTGACCAGAACCAACTTGCGCGCCGGAGCGAGCCAGGGCCAGTCCGGCGCTTGAAGTTCGCTTCGATCCAGCGCGTCGCGCACCCAAAGCACCGCGTCAATGCCCGTGTTGCCCGTCACAAAGATCCTCTCGGGCGCCACGCCCTCGTGCCGAAGCGCGGCCCCGGCCGCGTCCGTCGGCGCGAAATGAAAGGCTGCGATGCGCGACGTGAGAACGCGGTTCATCTCCTCCGGGAACGGCTGCCGCATATCGCCGGTACGCAGGCCGGCTTCCACGTGCGCGACCGGCACGTCGTGATAAAAGGCTCCCAGCGCCGCTGCAAACGTAGTGTTGGTGTCGCCCTGCACGATCACCAGGTGCGGCTGCGCGGAGCGCAGAACCGGTTCGATGCCGGCCAAAATCCGCGCCGTTAGGCCGCACAGCGTCTGGCCGGGCCGCATCAGATCGAGATCGAAATCCGGCACGACGCCGAAGGCTTCCAGAACCGGGTCCAGCATGTCCCGGTGCTGCGCCGTCACGCAGACCCTGACCTGGAAGTCGTCCGGCTGGGCACGCAGCCGTTGCACCAGCGGGCAGAGCTTGATGGCCTCCGGCCGCGTACCGAAGACAAAAAGAATCCCTCTCAAGGTTCGAGTATAGCGGCGATCACCGGTGCGCTTGCATGCGGGTGGGCCGCCACAGCGCTTCCGGCGGCACAAAGAACACCAGCACCGCTAGCAGGGAGGCGGCGTTCATCACGACAAAAGTTCGCGCCGGCGAAGAAATTCGCTTCAGCGGAAACGCCCGCGGCACGAATCGATCCAGCGCCGCCAGAGCTACCAGGATCAGTTCATCGATCAGCAGGAAATTGCGCCAACGGGGATCAGGCAGCGCCAGCGTTGAGCCCAGAATCAACAGGATTGCCCAGGGCAGCACGAGGCGTCCGAATTTGTACGAGAGAAAGTGAAACCGCATCCGGTTCGCGCTGGTGAACAACTGCGGCAAGCGGACGAAAAGCTGCCAGAGGCCGGCCAGCGTGCGCAGCCGGCGGCGGAATTCGCCGCCCTCGGCCGCCGGGTAGTCGAACGCGATGGCTTCGGGATCGAAAATGACGCGGTAGCCGCTAAAGAACGCCCGCAATGAGAGTGTGCCGTCGTCGGCAATCGTGTCCGGCGGTAGCGGCGAAACCAGGCTGCGGCGGATGGCGTAAATGCAGCCCGTGGTGCTGAAAATCGAATCGATCTGCGAATGCCTTCCGCGCATCCAGAGCTCGAAGCGCCAGTACAACTCCATGTCCGCCTGCTCGCCGGCGCTGGCCGGATTGAGGAGGCGCAGCTCGCCGGTAACGGCTCCTACCGAGGGATCCGCAAAGTTCGCCGCCAGGTGGGAGAGAGCGCCCGCATCCAGCATCTGCCGGACATCGGTGAAAAACAGAACGTCCCCGGACGCGCGCGCCAGCCCTGCATTCAGGGCGGCGGCTTTACCGCCGCGCGGCACACACAGTAACTGCACACCCAGCCGCGCAAATGAGGCGGCGATCGCCTCCGTGCCGTCGGTAGAGCCGTCGGAAATCACCAGGATCTCGCGCAGGTGCGCCGGGTAGTCCAGCGCCAGCAGCGATTCCAGCTTCCGCTGCAGGAATTCCTCGCCGTTGTGGACCGCAACCAGAACCGACAGGGTGGGCCGGAATGCCGGATCCTTGCGCACCGGCGGCGCCGCGCGCCGCGAGACCGCCAGCAGAATCGGGTAGCCGATGAGGAAATGGAAAACCACGGCGGTCGCAATCGCCAGCAGCACCGCGGCCGGCATCACGAGTCGCTCGCCGTGTCCGGCGCCGCGCTCGCCCTGGTCGAAGCGCTGGAACGCGGAAGCAGCGTTCGCAGCAGGATGTCCAGATCCAGAGATGGGCTTTCCTGCCGGATGTAATAAAAATCGTACTCCAGGCTTAGCGCCTCTTCCGGCACGCTGCCCATTTCCGCGAAGTGAACCTGCGACCAGCCCAGAATGCCTGGCTTCACCGTGAATCGATACACGTATGCCGGCATCAGCTCGACCAGCCGGTCCACAAAGATACGGCGCACCGGCCGCGGGCCAAAAAGCGTCATTTCTCCCCGCACTACATTGATCAACTGCGGCAGATTGGTCAGGCGCAGGCGTGTAATCAGACTTCCGATCCAGGAAGGTCTACCCGTGGATCGGAAAACCCGGAAGCGGAACATCTGAAACGGAATGCGCTGCAGCCCGAGACATTCGATGTGCTCCATAGCCGGACCGCCGGTCGAAAAGACGATCAACAGCGAAAGCAGCATCAAAACGGGCGCGCTGGCGATCAGCAGCCCCAATCCAATCAGGTTTTTGTAGACGGCTTGAAACGCCAGCATGGGGCGGCTGGTGATGGGGGTCACCGTGAAGAGCAGGTCGGACGGCGAGAGTTGCTGCCATGCCACGCGCCGCAAGACGGCTTCGCAGAGGAACGGGGCCCCGTCCACCGCAGTTCCATCGTAGTGCAGCCGCAGCAGCTGCCCCAGCGAAACGCCGGGCGGCATGCCGCTCACCACGACCGAACGCGGGTGCTTGTATTCGCACACTTGCTGCAATTGCTCCGGAGGGCCCAGGGGACGCAGGCCCGGAGCGGCGGCGGACGATCCTTCGCCGAGCACCCCCACGCTGCTTTCCTGCATCGCGGCCGCCAGCGCGGGGGTGGACGAGTCGTATCCAAGCCAAAGCACCCCCTCGCGCTCCCCCTTTGGCGCGGCGGGAATCGCCCCCCGCAGCAGGCCGGCCGCGGTCAGGCTCAAGCCGCTCCCCAAAACGATGATCGACCAGGGTGCAGGCGGGATTCCAACCAGGTAGGCCAATCCGTATTGCACCAGCAGATTCGATCCTGTGGCAGTGAAAAAACCGTCCACCCAGCGCCGCAAACCGTCGCGGGACGAACCTTCGGCGAAGGCGATCGCCAGCCAGGCGATCGCAGATGAGAAAGCCCACTGAAACGCCCCCGCTCCCGCCAATGCCGGCTGCCCCGACCAGACCCTCGCCGCCCACGCGGCAGCGCCAAAACCGGCGATACAGGCGGCCAGATCCAGGAATGCCAGGGTGTAGTCGTTCGTACCGGGAAGCGGCGGCTTCATGATTGGGCGGTCACCGTGATCTCGGGTTGTGCGGCGCGGAGCGCCAGAAACGTGCGGCGCACGATTTCCGCGAAGCCCATCAGGTCGAAGGAGGAAGAGGCGTCGGGCACGGCGCCGCTTACCTCGATGGACTCAGCCTCTGTCAGCGGCACCCGGAATGTCCAGATCGCCGCCACCGTTCGAGGCGCCAGTGATTCCATGTGCGCGCCGTCCGGCCCGATCCATCGGATTTCGGATACACCCAGGCCGCGCGCGCCCTCGACCAGGATTTCCCGCCACTTCTTTTCGTCGCGGGCCCCTTCCAGCTCGGTGGTCAGGCGTTCCAGGCGCAAACGTCCGTCGAGGGCCCGCTTCAGCCCGCCGCCGAACAGAAACTGGCCGGCAATATCGAATTCCCCGTAGCGCAGCTGGCGTATGCCGATCCCGGCCACCACGCAGAACAGGACGATCACCACCACCTGTAGTTTGCCGCCCAGGTGAGAACTCGCCAGCAACGCCAGGGCTGCCGCAAGAGCAGCGAACAAATACAGGACCCATACCGCCTGCCGCGCCGAGAAACCGCGGTCCAGCAAACGGTGATGGATGTGCCGCCGGTCGGCGCTGAAGATCGGCTGGTTGCGCAGGAAGCGCCGCAATACCGAGAGCGAAACATCCAGCAGCGGGATCGAAAGCGCCAGTAGCGGCACCAGCATGCTCAGCAGTGTCGATGCCTTCTGGGTCCAGATCATGCCGTAACATCCCAGCAGAAAACCGATCAGCAGCGCGCCCGAGTCGCCCAGGAACACCGTGGCCGGATTGATGTTGTAGCAGAGAAATCCCAGCAGCGCGCCCACCAGCGGGAAAGTGGCGTGCGCCAGCGGGAGGTTATGGCGCAACATCGCGGCGGCGAACAAAGTGAGGGTGGCCATCAGGCCCATTCCGGCGCACAGCCCATCCAGCCCGTCGATCAGGTTCAAAGCGTTGCTGGTCAGCAGCAGCCAGAAGATGGTGAGCGGATAATCCAGCCACACCGGCACCGGCTGGCCCGCCAGGCCGCCGAAGTGCAGGCCGCTGAAGAATACGATGGACGCCGCCGTCACCAGCCCGGCAATCTTGATGACCGGTTTCAGGGAGAAAAAATCATCCAGCAGCCCGGTCAGGAAAACCAGCGTAGCCCCTGGCAGTAGCTTCCAGACCGAGGGCGCCGCGGCGGTTTCGCCCGCGGGCGCCGTCAACAGTGCGACGCCGTAAGCGATCGCGATCGCAATTCCTCCCACGCGCGGGATCGGATAGGCGTGCACCTTCCGCTTTCCCGGCCGGTCTACCATGTTGTACGAGCGAAATATGTCACGGACGATCGGCGTCAGGACGATGGCGATCAAGAAAGCCTTGCCGGCCATCCATAGAAGTTCACCCATGACGGAGCCTTCGGAAAGAGCTACCCCCAAGTATTCCGAATGGAAGCCAGCTTGTCGCGGTCCAGGGAGTGTTCCACCCGGGCCGTGACCACGGACTCCGAGCACTGTTGTATCTCACCCAGGTACAACATGGAACCGCACTCAATTTCGACCAGCGCGCCCCGGGAAAAGCCATCTTTTGGTCCCGGCAGGTCCACCAAAAGTGAGCCGTTCTCCCACCCGGCCTCCCATCCTTCGAGGATGCCGCCATCGGGAAGATGCCGCACTTTCACCGTGTTCCGGTCGGGCATGGAAGTATCATACTCCATCCGCCGGCGGACCGTGTACCTGCGGCGCCGGTTCGCCTTCGGGCGCCTCGCCTTGTCCGTGCGCTTCCAGCGCCTGTCCCAATGCCAGCAGGCCGGCAGTCGAAGTCTCGGCCTGCCGCAGCCTCCCGGCCGTAGAGCCCCTGGTTTCATCAGCTTTCCGCCGATCATCCTGTCTATGGCGCAGCTTGCCGACCAGGAATTCCATCACCGCCAGTGAAGCCAGGAACAGCAGGAGGGTCATTCGATTCACATTCCCTTCTCTGCTCATATCGGCGGGAAGCCGGGCTGTGTATAGACAGTTCTTGACTCTACCCGCCAGACCGGCGGCGCATCCGCACGAGGTGCCGCAGATGAAGCGTCACCTCCGGCGCCTCGCTGACGTCAAACCCACAGATGAGATTGGCGCCTGCACTGATTCCGCTCATTTTCACGGCTACCGCAGTATCGGCTCAGCCCGCCTCCGTCGCCGCGCAGGAAACCGGGCGCGCGCTCCAGTTGCTGCTTTCGCCCCTCTGGGTAGACAAAGCCTGGGGAGCTTATTTTGCCGGACGGCTGCATGCCGACCACTTGCAGGAGCCGCTGATCGAAGAGTTCCGCCTCGCAGCGGCGATTCGCAATCAGCCGGCCGGCGAGGAGCACGCATTCCTCGCCGCGCTCTTCGATGCCGCGATCGAGTCCGACCTCACCGTGCCGGCCGCGGTTCTGGAGCCGTTTGAAGAGAACTGGACCGTGCCGGTCCTCATTCTGCTGGCTCACAGCAGGGATGGCGAAGACTCGCTCTTGAGGCTCGGGGAGGAGAAGGTGGGCGACCTGCTGTGGCTGGCGGCGAACAACCTGCTGTTCGAGATGAAGTCGCAGCGATGGTATGCCGGTACCTTGGGCGCCGTGAACATCACCCATCGGTTTGTGGTGAAGGATTCGGACGAAGCCTCGGGAATCGGGGGCGGATCGGGCGGCGGTTTTTGTGGCGACGGCATTGGCGCGATGCCGAAGGGATTTCCTCCGGTAGCGCTCTACGAGCTTCAGGACAGCCGGGAAAGGGGCAGCGTTGTTCTGGCTCGCGGCCCGCAAGATGTCTACTACAGGCGAATCGTGGTGCCCACTGACAAACAGGTTGGCATCGGATCCTGCGGGTCAGCCGTCGACCGGATGGCCACCCGCATCGGCTATCTCGCGGCCTTGGTGAACATGCCCATCCACCAGGCGGAGGGTCTGTTTCACCGCGACACGGCGATCCGCTTCCGGGGTAATGAAGAGTTCGAGCGGGAAGTGGAGCGAAGCTTGCAGGCGCAGGAACAAGGGATTCGCAGTTTGGTTCGGACCGCCAAGGAGCGCGGCCTGGAGTGCGCCCCAGAGATGAGTTTGCGAATCGTGCCCGAGGTGATCGACCGGCGGCTGAATACAGCAATACCGCTGCCGCTGGTAGCGCCCAGGGAAATCGCGCTGCAGTGAACGCCTCAACTCCCGGCGCTCGCGACTATGCCCGCCGCCGCTGCCCGGCCCGGTAAATCAGCACTCCCGCCATGTTGGCCACCACCACCACGGCTGTGATCTTGGCGGCGTACGCCTGGCGGCTCACCACTTCCACCATCGGATAGACAGCGATCAGAACCGAAACCGCGCTCGAGAACAGCCCGCAGAGGGCCGCCGCCTTCAGCCATGCCGGCGCGCCGGCGCGCAGCGTCCCAGCCAGCGGCAGTAGAAACAACGCGCAATAGACGATGGCGTAGTGAACGATCGAAGCGTTGCCGAGCAGTTGGCTGGCTTCCTGCTCGCGCACCCCCAGCATGCTCAGCAGGATCAGCACCATCACGATGGCAGCCACGAACAGGATCGAATTTACCGGCGTCCTGTGCCGCGGATCCAGGCGCGCGAACCACGCCGGCACCAGGTTGTCCCAACCCGCCGTCATCGGCAGCCGCGTCAAGCCGGTGAAAATCAGGCTGGCCGATGCGATTGCCCGCGCGATTAGCAGGAAGATGGCGAACGGCGCCACCCATGAGTTCGCCCCGAACGCCAGCCGGAAGGTTTGCGGAATCGGCCCGATCACATTGATGGGCTGGTTGCCAATGAACGCCAGCACTGCGCTCGTCCCCAGAATGAACATCACCGCGATAACCGGCGCGGAAATGGCGACTGACCGCCCCACCGTGCGCACCGCATCGCGGCACTCGCCCGCCAGGATGGCCACGTATTCGAAACCGCTCAGTGCGCCGGCGGTCATTTGGCCGAAAATTGCCACGCTGAACCAGTCGAGCTTCGGCCACGCCCAGGGGAGCGGTTCGTAGTGGTGAATCGACCCGCGCCAAAGGGCCAGCAGCGGCAGCGGCAGCAGAATCACATAGGCCGTCACTATCAGCACGCCGCCGGCATCGTGCAGCCACTTGCCGATGTCGAGGCCGTGAATCGCCACCAGCGCGATCCCAGCCACGATGCCTCCCGTGATCAGCAGCGTCGCCGGGATGCTCGCCGGCAGCCACGCCGCCGAGGGCCCGATCATGTAGGATAGGTCGGTCGGCACGACGAACACGATCGACCCCGTGACAATCACCGCGTACACCCACAGATTCCACGCCGTGAGGAAGCCCGCCATCTCCCCGAAGCCCGCCTTGGCCCATTGGTACGGGCCGCCTTCCAGCGGCAGCAGCCGGTTGAGATGGATCACCACCGCGGCCAGCGGCAGGTAGAAAAGGACCATGGCGCCTACCCAGAACGCGGCCTGCGCGCGTCCCAGCTTCGCCGCGATTCCCACCCAGGTCGATCCCACCACGCACAGAATCTGCGCCAGTACCAGGTCTCCGAGCCCCAGTTCCTTGCGGAGCCCGCCCTCCATCTTGCTCGCAGTCGCACCCGGCACAATTCCATCAATCATGCCATAGCATCTTCGCCCTTCGTTTCCCGCCCCGGTAGGACGGGCGATCGCCTTTCGTCGTCCGTCATTTCCGGCCGAACCCGAATCGTTCTCTGTCGTCTCCCCCAATGGCCGCGCCCGCGAAAACAGTAGCGCCGGCGGTCTTGCCGCCGGTGTTTTGTCGCCGACTTCGCCCTTGTAGGGGCCGGGCATGCCCGGCCCGCGGTTACCCGCTACTGCTTGCCCGCTGAACCTGTTTTTCGAACGTCACCCCGCAGTACACTGTCCCTATGCCTACCCTGCGAGCGCTCCTGCCTGCCGCTGCGCTGGCCGGCCTTGCCCTGGCTCAGAAGCCTGTATCCTTTCCCACTCAGGATGGCGGGCTCATCTACGCCGACCTGTACGGCGAAGGGAGCCGCGGCGTGGTACTGGCTCACGGCGGCCGATTCAACAAGGAGAGTTGGGAGAAACAGGCGCGCGTGCTCGCGGCGGCAGGCTTTCGCGTGTTGGCGATCGATTTTCGCGGTTATGGACAATCGCGGGGCCCGGGCCAGGCCGATCCCTTGAGCGCGCCGCTCAGCCTCGACGTGCTCGCTGCGGTCCGCTACCTCCGAAAAACGGGCGCAAAGACGGTTTCCATCGTTGGAGGCAGCATGGGCGGCGGCGCTGCCGGCGATGCGTCAATTGAATCGGCGCCCGGTGAGATCGACCGCGTGGTGCTGTTGGGCGCGGCCCCCGACCGCCCGGCTGCCGGACTCAAGTCGCGCACCCTGTTCATCGTCGCACGCGACGACACCAGCGGCGATGGACCGAGACTTCCCGCGATCCAGGCGCAGTATGAGAAAGCCCCCCAGCCCAAGGAATTGATCATCCTCGACGGCTCCGCCCATGCCCAGTTTCTCTTCCAGACGGAACAGGGAGGCCGGGTCATGCGCGAGATCCTGCGATTTCTAACCGCTCCCTAGGCCATGGGTTTACGGAGTGCCGTGTGCCACTGATGCAGCGCCGCCAGCCTGCTCACAGCCCGCCGTGGAACCGTCCGAACGCGCGGGCCAGCATCAGCGACATGAGCACAATGCCTGCCCCGAGAACCAGCACGTGCGCCGTCTTGCGCAGACTGAAAGTGCCCACACGACAGACCAGCAGGTAACCGGCGGCAAGGTTGAAGAGGCCCCACAAGACATTGACCGTCGAGGAAGACAATCCTACCCCGGGCGGCGATGCGAATGGGCTCTGGAAGGCATGGCCCGAAATTCCGTTGCCGAGATGCGGCAGGGCGTTGGCGAGGAACGCACCCCCGAAGAAGTACGCCACATAGTGGTACCAGCGCATCGTTGCTCCGTTCTCCGAAGAATTCAGTTCTGCACTACCCCTCGCCCTTCGCGACTGCGCGGACGGTTTCTGCCCCCCCCTGCTGAGCGGCCCGCGCCCTCGCGATCTTCCCAAGAGTGCGCCTCCCTATCGGCGATCATTTTCTCTTGGCCGGCTTTTGAGCGTCGTGGAACGCCGCCCAGCGCTTCTTCTGAGCGTCCGCAATCCGCTTCCGGGCCGCCGCTGACATCCTGCGTCGCTTCGGCGCCGCTGCCGGCGGCTCACTCTGTGTCATGCGGCCGCCGAGGCGCTTCTCGATCTCGTGAATGCGCGCTTGCACTTTCTCCCGCTCGATTCGGAAACCGATCAACGCCATCTTTAAGGTCTGTGTATCCGGCATGACCACACCATATCAGGAATACAAGAGTCATTTCTGGCCATTATCGGAAACTGCTTTCGGCCGAGATGCGCGTGCCAGCCTCGAAAGTGATATAGTGACTGACGCTCGAATCGCTGGGGATTCAGCAGCGAAATGCTCATATTCCGCACTGGAATCCTCAATCCATCCTGCGCGGGGGATCATGCCGGAGGGCCATGAGATCACCGAACTTCTCGAACGATGGGGAACCGGAGACAAGCAGGCCCTGGATCAGCTCATGCCGCGCATTTATGACGAGCTAAAGCGCGTCGCTGGCGGATATCTTCGCGGTGAGCGGCCAGGACATACGCTTCAGCCCACCGCCCTGGTCCATGAAGCGTACCTCCGCATGGTCCATCTCCATTCGCCAAAGATCGAAAACCGGAAACACTTCCTGGTTCTGGCGGCGCAGGCGATGCGGCGCGTTCTGGTGGATCACGCCCGGCGCCACAATGCCGGGAAGCGCGATTCGCAGCTCCTGCCGCCCGATTCCGGACTGGTCATCCAGCCCAAACTGGATTTCGACGTCGTAGCGCTCGATGATGCGCTCAACTGCCTGTCTCGATTCGATCCGGGAAAAGAACGGATTGTCGAATTGCGCTATTTTGCCGGCTTGTCGGTGCTGGAAACGGCCGAGGTGGTGGGACGGTCCCCGGCCACCGTCAAGCGCGAGTGGGCAGTGGCCAAGGCCTGGCTCTACCGGCAGTTGAACGGCGAGGCACCCCATGAACCCCCCGCAATGGAATGAAGTGGACGGCATTCTCAAGAGTGCCTTAGAGCTGCCGGACTCCGAACGGGATGTCTGGATCGCGCGCGAGTGCGATGGCCGGCCGGAGGTAAAACGCGAAGTCGAATCGCTCATGCGCGCGCACCGTGCCGCGGAGGCCTTTCTGGAACCGCACACCCACACTCATGAGGGGAGGCGGATCGGACCTTATTTGCTCCTGGAAGAGATTGGAGCGGGTGGCATGGGTACGGTTTACCGGGCCCGGCGCGAGGACGAGAATTTCAAGCAGGAAGTAGCTGTCAAATTGATGCGCGCCAGCCTGGAAGTCCGTCCCGAGGCGGTGCGCCGCTTTCTCGAGGAGCGGCAGATTCTGGCAGCGTTGGCGCACCCCAACATCGCCCGTCTTCTGGATGGCGGCTATACCTCCGAAGGTACGCCCTACATCGTGATGGAGTATGTCGCGGGCACTCCCATTACAGATTACTGTGCCCAGTATGAGCTGGATTTGAAGGCCCGGCTGAACTTGTTCCTGCAACTCGCCACTGGCGTGCAGTTCGCGCACCAGCACCTGGTGATTCATCGCGACATCAAGCCGGCCAACGTTCTGGTGACCGGCGAAGGGACGCCTAAACTGCTCGATTTCGGAATAGCCAAACTGCTCGATCCGGAAGCCGCTGGTTCCGAAACCACGGTCCTGCCGCTGACGCCGGATTATGCGAGTCCGGAACAGGTGCGCGGAAGGGCCATGACCACAGCTTCGGATGTGTACTCGCTGGGTGTGTTGCTCTACGAGCTGGTGGCCGGCCGCCGCCCGTACAGACTGGCGGAGACGCCGCTGGACCAGGCCATCGAGACGATCTGTGTCAAGGACCCGGCGGCACCCAGCACTGTCTCGGCGGATGTGCCCGAGGATCTCGACGCCATCGTCATGAAGGCTCTGCGCAAGGAGCCCGAGAGCCGGTACGCATCGGTGCGCGAATTCGCCGAGGACATCGAGCGCTACCTGGGCGTTCGGCCCGTGCTCGCCCGTCAGGGGACCTATCGCTACGTGGCGCGGAAATTCGTTCGCCGCCACCGGGCCGGAGTGGCTACCGCCGCCGCGGCCGGCATTCTTCTCACGGCATCGGCGGCGCTGGTGATCCGGGAATCGCAGGTGGCGCGTCTCGAGCGCGATCGTGCCCAGCGGCGTTTCAACGAAGTCCGGCGCCTGGCCCATACCGTGATCTTCGACTTTCAGTACAAGATCGCAGCCCTGCCGGGATCCACGCCCGTGCGGAAAGAGCTGATCGCCAGCGTCATCGGATACCTCGATCGCCTGGCGAAGGAGGCCGCGGGCGATCCGGGATTGCAGCAGGAACTTGCCGGGGCCTATATACAGATCGGCAACGTACAAGGCGGGGGTAACGAGAATCTGGGCGACCAGCAGGGGGCCCTGTCCAGTTTTCGGAAGGCGGAGCAGATCGCGCGAGCTCTGGTGGCAGCGCAGCCCTCTTTCGGCGCACGCAAATTGCTGGTGGAGGCACTGCGAGGCATTGGCCAGGTCTATTACCAGATCGATGACCGGGCAAAGGCGGAGACCTGCCGTAAGGAAGCGCTGGCCGTGGCCCGCGAGCTTCAAAAGCAATATCCCGAAAATGAGGACGCGGACATCCTGGTAGCCAACTCCCTGTTCGACATGGCCGTCGTTACCAGGGACTCCCAAGCCCAGGGGTACCGGCTTGAGGCTTTGCCCATCTTTGAAAAGTTACTGAGAACTAAGCCCTCCGACGCCAGACGCCAACGTAGCGCCGCTCTCATCCACAAGTCCATCGCTGGCTATTGGCTGGGTGGCGACGATCCTGATCGAGCCCTCCCATACCTCCAGCGCGCCCTGGCGTTGGATGAGACGCGGCTGGCCGGCGATCCGGGGAACCAAGGCGCCAAGTTGGATTTATCCTTCGACTACAGCCAGCTCGGAGCGTATTACGACACTAAGCATGACTTACACACCGCCATCGAGTACCAGCGGAAGACGCTCGCGATCCGAAGAGACCTGGCGGCCTCGGACCCCAAGGATGTGTGGAAGCAGGGTCGTCTCGCGTATGCGCTGACCAGGACGCCGAGCTCCTGATCGAAACCCATGATTATCGACCCGCCCTG
>Ga0181535_10002842_pt1 | contig 20624 bp, 14 predicted proteins | sample PEATcosm2014_Bin_44_FD_119774 | JGI IMG/M metagenome (GOLD analysis project Ga0181535, IMG submission 119774) | Peatland microbial communities from MTU Mesocosm Facility, Houghton, MI, USA - PEATcosm2014_Bin17_30_metaG | ecosystem: Environmental > Terrestrial > Soil > Wetlands > Peat | place... | reverse complement strand
CATGCTGAACCGGCGCTATGAAGAATCGGTCGCCTTCTACCGCAAAGCGCTCGACCTCGACCCCGCCCTGGATTCGGCCCGATCGCAGCTGGGCCTCAACCTGATGCGCCTGGGCCGCGACGCGCAAGCTTTCGAACAGCTCAAAACCGGCTGGGACAACGGGTTTCAGGACGACGCCACTAAGAACTCGCTAACGTTGATGGAGAGCGAAAAGAACTTCGTGACGTTCAAGACCGATCGGACGGTTCTCAAGCTGAACAAGAAGGAAGCGGACCTGCTGCACCCGTACATCGAAGCCGAAATGCAGCGCGCCATCGCGGTCTACGAAAAGAAATACCGGTGGAAACTGAGTGAGCCGGTAAAGGTGGAAGTGTACCCCGACCACGAGGATTTCGCGGTGCGCACGCTCGGCATGCCGGGTCTGGGGGCGCTGGGCGTGACCTTCGGGAACGTGATCGCGATGGACAGTCCCTCCGGGCGCCCGCCGGGCAGCTTTCATTGGGCGAGCGTGATGTGGCACGAGATGAGCCACGTGTTTACGCTTTCCATGACCAACTTCCACGTGCCGCGCTGGTTCACCGAAGGCATCGCGGTGCACGAAGAAACGGCCACCTCGCCGGAGTGGGGAGACCGCCTGGGGCCGGACGAGATCGCTGCCATTAAGAACCGCCAGCTCCTACCGGTGGCCGAACTGGATCGCGGCTTCGTGCACCCGGTGAATCCGCAGCAGGTAGTGGTGAGCTACTTTGAAGCGGGGAAGATTTGCGACTACATCACGGAAAAATGGGGCTGGGACACGATCCTCGCCATGCTGCGCGACTTCGGCGCGAGTGACGACACCGCCGGCGTGATCCGCAAAGAACTGAAGGTGGAGCCGGCGGATTTCGACCGGCAGTTTCTGGCCGCCCTTGAAGGCGAAACGAAACGGACGGTGGAGAATTTCGACCGCTGGAAGGAAGCGGTGAAACGCGTCGACGCCGCGCTGGCCGGCCGCAATTACGACGAAGTGATCCGGCTGGGCAACGAGGTCCGCGACCTCTACCCGGACTATGTGGAGCATCACAGCGTTTACGAGGCGCTCGCCAAGGCGTACCTGGCCAAGGGCGACAAGGCGGCCGCTGTCCAGCAGTGGGAGCGGTACGTCCACATCGGCGGGCGCGATCCGGACACCATCATGCTGCTGGCGAAGGAACTGACTGCAGAGGGGAATCGACCAGAGGCCGCCGCGGTTCTGGAACGTCTGAACTATATCTATCCAATGCGCACCGACCAGCATCAGGACCTGGGCGAAATCCTGCTCGGGCAGGACGACGCGCGCGGCGCAATTCGCGAGTTTCAGGCGCTGCTGGCGGCTAAGCCCATCGACATGGCGCAGGCGCACTACGATCTGGCGCGCGCGTTCCATCTGAATCATCAGCCGGAGGACGCCAGGAACGAGCTGATCGACGCCATGGAAATCGCCCCGGGGTTCCGGCCGGCACAGAAGTTGCTGTTGCAGTTGAGCGGCGGGGAGCAGGACGAGCCCGCGATCAAGAAATAGGATTGAAAAAGACATGTCAACACCCGTTACGTCGCAAATGGAACCCGAGGTTCTGAAAGCTCGCATCGAACGCTTCCGCCAGGTACAGGCCGACATCGTGACCGAGGTGCATCGCGTCATCGTGGGCCAGCAGGAAGTTCTGGAGCAAGTGATGATCGCCCTGTTCGTGGGCGGCCATTGCCTCATCACAGGCCTGCCGGGGACCGCCAAAACGCTGCTAGTGCGTACCTTGGCGCAGACGCTGGGGCTGATCTTCAAGCGCATTCAGTTCACGCCGGACCTGATGCCCAGCGATATTACCGGCACCGACATTATCGAAGAGGACCCCGCCACCGGTCGCCGCACCTGGACGTTCGTGGCTGGCCCGATTTTCGGGAACATTCTTCTGGCCGACGAGATCAACCGTACGCCGCCCAAGACCCAGAGCGCTTTGCTCGAAGCCATGCAGGAGCGCGCCTGCACGGTGCGCGGCAACACCTATGCCCTGCCGAACCCGTTCTTCGTGCTGGCCACGCAGAACCCGATCGAGTTAGAAGGCACCTACCCGCTGCCGGAAGCGCAACTCGACCGTTTTCTGTTCAACACCGTGCTCGACTACCTCAACTCGGCCGAGGAATTGCAGGTGGTGGACCTGACCACCGCCACCGCCATCCCGCAGGCCGATCCGGTGACTAACGCCGAGGAGATTCTCGATTTCCAACAATTAGTGCGGATGGTACCGATTGGCGAGAGCGTGGCGCGTTACGCGGTGGAAATGGTGCGCGCCAGCCGGAACCGGGACGAATCGGCGCCGGATTTCGTCCAAAAGTATGTGAATTACGGCGCCAGCGTGCGAGCCGCCCAGTTCCTGGTGCTGGCGGCCAAAGCCCGGGCCCTGATGAAGGGCCGCTACCACGTGACGTATGAAGACATTCGCGCTTTGTATATTCCGGTGCTGCGCCATCGCATTCTGCTCAATTTCCACGCCGAATCCGACCGTTTGAAGCAGGACGACATTCTGAAGCGCCTGCTGGATTGGAAAGGAGCACCGCGGGAATAAGGGTTCATTCGGAGCCGCGACCGTTAGGGAGCGGTAGGGTTTCGAAGCGGGACATCAAATGCTGCAGCGCTTTCTCGATCCGGCCACGCTGAGCTCGATTGCAGGTTTGGACCTGATCGCCAAGACGGTGGTCGATGGGTTCGTGGCCGGGTTGCACCGGTCGCCGGATTTCGGCTTCTCGCAGGAGTTCGCCGAATACCGCGCCTACACGCAGGGTGACGACCTGCGCCACGTGGACTGGAATGTATTCGCACGCACCGACCGCTGCTACCTCAAGCGCTACCGCGGCGAAACCAACACGCAACTGCTGGTGCTGCTGGATACATCGGCGTCCATGGGCTACGGATCGCACACTGTCAACAAGCTCGATTACGCGCGTTTCCTGGCGGCCTCGCTCTGCTACCTGGCCAACGTGCAGCGCGACGCCGCCGGCCTGATCGTTTTCGACGAGGACGTGTCCAACTACGTGGCGCCCTCCACGCGCCAGGGACAGTTGTTCCGGTTGCTGCACGCTATCGAACAGGCGCAAACCGGGACGCGCACCGATTTCACCAAGCCGTTTATCCACTTCCAGAATTTCCTGCGGCGCCGCGGCATCGTGGTGGTGATTTCGGATTTTTACGAAGATCCGGCCGTGATTGTGCGAACCGTCGAGCCCTTGCGATTTCGCGGCAATGAAGTCATCCTGTTTCACCTGCTGGACCCCCAGGAGATCGCGCCCGGATTCCGCGAGCCGGTGCTGCTAGTGGATATGGAGAATTCGGGTGCGGCGCTGGAAGTGTCGCCCGAATACGCGCGGCACGAATACCGGGCCAAGATCGACGCGCATATCGACGCGCTTCGCTCCCTGGCGCGTGGCGCCGGAATGGACTATTTCCTGGTAGACACCGGCCGGCCGCTGGACGAGGGGCTGCGCGAGTATTTGAGCGTGCGGCGGGGGATGCTCTAGATGGCCTTTCTGACTCCATGGTTCCTGGCTGGCCTTGCCGCCGTGGGCCTGCCGGTCTGGCTGCACCTGCTGCGCAAACACAAAGCGACGCCGCTGCCTTTCAGCTCGCTGATGTTTTTCGAGCGCCGCACGCAAAGCTCGATCAAGCACCGCCGGCTGCGCTATTTGATTCTGTTCGCGCTGCGCGCGCTGCTGTTTGCGCTGCTGGCGCTGGCGTTCGCGCATCCGTATCTGCAGCGCCGGCTGCTGCCTGCGTCGCGCTCCGGAGAGGTTACGGTCCTGGCCATCGACAATTCGATGAGCATGCGAGCCACCGGTCTGCTCGACCAGGCCAGGCAGGGGGCGAAGGCCGAGGTGGCGGGCTTGCACCCCGGGCAGCGGGCGCAGGTGCTCGAGTTCGCCTCGCGCGTCGAGGTATTGAGCGAGGTTACCGACGATCGCGCAGCGCTCAACGCCGCGGTAGACGCGGTCGAGGCCTCCGACGGCCGCACCTCGTTCGCCGAGCTCTCGCGTTCGCTCCGCTCCATTGCGCAATCGCTCCGCCTGCCGCTGAGAGTGGTTCTGTTCTCGGATATGCAGCAGAGCGGCATGCCTGCCAACTTCAATGACCTGCGCTTGAACGCAGACATTCGCCTGGAGCCGCATCCGCTGGTCTCGAAACAGACGCCCAATTTCACTGTGGAGAGTGTGATTGCGCCGCGCCGCGTTTACAGCGGAGCGAAAACGCGCGTGCTGGCGACCATTGCCGGCTTCGGCACAGCCAAGGCCACGCGCAGCGTCACTCTCGCGCTGAACGGCCGAGTGATCGAGTCGAGGCCGCTGGAGATCCCCGAAAGCGGCCGCGCCGCGGTCGAGTTCCACTCTTTGGAAGTCCCGTACGGACGGAACCAGGGCGCGGTCAAGATCGATTCCGCCGATGCTTTGACGGGCGACGACACGTTTTATTTTTCCGTGGAACGCTCCGACGCGCGCCACGCACTGTTCGTGCACGACCCGGGCAATACGCGCGACCTGCTCTACTTCAAGGCTGCGCTCGAAGCCACTGGTCAATCGGCATTCGCCGTCGACCCGGCCTCCGCGGATCAAACCGCCAATGTGTCGCCCTCCCCGTACGCCTTCGTGATGATTTCGGATGTTGCCTCGCTGCCGGAATCTTTCGAAAAGAACCTGCGCGCGTACGTCCGCGATGGCGGCTCGGTGTGGATCGCGCTCGGCCGCTCCTCGATGGGCCGCGCCAGGGTCCCGGTAGCCGACCTCGCCATACTGGGCACGCGTTACGCCGGCCGCGAGGGTGACCTGTTCCAAAGCGCGGCCGGGCTGGATCCATCGCACCCGTCCATTCAGCAGAACAACCGCTGGGAGGACGTAAAGTTTTACCAGGCGATTCGCGTCGACCCAGGCTCCGCGCGCACCGTCGCACGCCTCACAGACGAGACGCCGCTGCTGGTGGACCAGCAGTTGGGGGCAGGCCATGTTCTGATTTTCGCGTCCACGCTGGACAACGTGGCCAACGATTTTCCGGTGCATGCGTCGTTCGTGCCATTCATCGGGCAGACCGCCAACTACCTGGGGCGGTTGGACGCCGGGCCGCCGGCTGTCACAGTGGGCAGTTTTGAGGAGCTGCGCGACGCCCGGGAAAAGGGAACCGCGGTAGACGTCCTTGATCCCAAAGGCGAACGCGTCTTCTCACTAGCCGAGGCGGCCACGGTGCAGAACATCCAGTTCACCATGGACGGCTTTTACGACATTCGCCGCCCTAACGGCCGCAACGAGCTGGTGGCAGTGAATGCGGACCGCCGCGAGTCCGACCTGACGCCCGCCCCGCCCGACACTCTGCGCTTGTGGCAGAATACAGCCAGCGGTGTTGCGGAGGGCGGCCAGGCAGCCGGTGAGCAAAGACCCCAGTCGTTGTGGTGGTTTGTGATGCTGGCGGCGCTGGTGTGCGCGGCCGCCGAATCCTGGCTGGGGAATCGTCATCTTTCGGTAGATAAAGAGGCGCTATGAATCCCTTGGATCATCTGTCGCATTACTTGAGCGCCCTGGAACGCCGCCTGCGCCTGCTGGTCATTTCGCGCGGCAGTGCGGTGACGGCCGGCGCGGCCCTGGTGCTCACGGTAGCTGCGGTGCTGGTGGCGAATACCTTCGCTTTCTCGAACGGCGCCGTGCTGGGCGCGCGCGTCGCGCTGTTTCTCGGCCTGGCTTGCGCCATCGCCGCCGCGCTTATCATCCCGCTGGTTCGCCTCAATCGACGCCACGCCGCCCGCGCCGCCGAGCACACGCACCCGGAGTTCGAACAGCGCCTCCTGACGTTGAGCGAACGCGCGGGATCGGCCGAGAGCGATCCGTTCCTGCAGCTGCTGGCAGCCGATACGCTGCATGTTGCCGAGCAAGCCAAGCCCGCCGCCGTTGCCAAGACAACCTGGATTGCCGGTTTCTCCTCGGCCGCGGCGGCCGCCGCTCTCCTTTTGATCTGGCTAGGCACTGCAGGTCCGGGCTTCCTGGGCTACGGCACTGCCCTGCTCTGGGCGGGTCCTCCCAAGGGCGAGATGAAGCCGTTCTACTCGATCGTGGTAGAACCCGGCAACCGAACCATTCGCAAGCGGGCGGACCAGGTCATCCAGGCCACCTTGACCGGCTTCACTGCCCCCAAGGTCCGCTTCTTCGCGAAGTATGCAAACGCGCCGCAGTGGGAACAGGCGGAAATGCGCACGGAGCCGGGCGGCTCCGCGTACCAGTTTCTGATCGCCGGCATCCCGGAATCGCTGGACTATTATGTGGAAGCTGGCGGCGTCCGCTCCGCTTCCTACCACCTCAACGTCGTCGACCTGCCGTCGATCAAGAACATCAGCGTCACTTACCATTACCCCGCCTGGACCGGCATGAAGGATGCCGTGGAAGACCCCGGCGGCGATCTGCGCGCGGTGGAAGGCACCACCGCCGAAGTGGCGATCCACACCGATAGGCCGCTGGCCAACGGCGCCTTACTGCTCGACGACGGGACCAAAGTCGGGCTGCGCGATGGCGGCGGCAACACGTTGATTGCCAGCGTGCCCATCCAGAAGGACGGCATGTATCACATCGCCGCCATCGAAAGCGGCGAGGACGTCCGGCTCAGCGAGGATTACTTCATTGAGGCGCAGAAGGACAATCCGCCGCAAATCACCATTACCAGGCCGGGCCACGATTTCAAGGCCAGCCCGATCGAGGAAGTCACGGTGGAGGTGAACGCCAGCGACGATTTCGGCCTGCGGGGCGTGGACCTGCACTATTCCGTCAACGGCGGCCCGCAGAAGACGGTGAGTATGGCGGACGCCAAGGGCGCCAAGACCGCCAGCGGGTCTACCGTGATTGCTCTGGAAGATTTCAAAGTCGAGCCCGGTGACATCGTCAGCCTGTACGCGAGTGCGAGAGACGCCCGCCAGACCACCAACACCGACATGTTTTTCATCGAGGCCCAGCCCTTCGAGAGAAATTACACCCAGATGCAGACCGGCGGAGGCGGCATGGCTGGCGACCAGGATGAACAGCAGAACCAGCTCTCCGAGCGCCAGAAGGAAATCATTACCGCCACCTGGAACCAGATCAAGGGCAACGGCGCCAAGGGCACGGACGCCGAGAACGCCGGTTTCCTGGCGTCGGTGCAGTCCAAGCTGCGTGACCAGGCCAATTCGCTGGCGCAACGCATGAAGGCCCGGCAAATGGAAGAAGCCGGCGAGTCCTTCAAGAGCTTCGTCACCGATATGGAGCAGGCGGCCGAGGCCATGAACCCTGCTGCCGGGAACCTTCGCGTCGCAAAGTGGCAGGATGCGCTGGCGCCGGAGCAGAAGGCGCTGCAATACCTGCTGCGCGCCGAAGCCGTCTTCCGCGACATCCAGGTGGCCTTTGGCCAATCCGGCGGAGCAGGCGGCGGAATGAGCGGAGCCACCCGAGATATGCAGGGCCTGTTCGACCTAGAGCTGGACACCGAGAAGAACCAGTATGAAGGTCCGAAGCAGACCCAATCGGCCGATGCGCGCCAGCGCCAGATCGATGAAGCATTGCAGAAGCTCCAGGAACTGGCCAGGCGGCAGCAGGAATTAGCCGAGCAGCAACGCCGCGGCACCCAGCCGCCGCAGCAGCGCTGGGAACAGGAGATGCTGCGCCGCGAGGCCGAAAAGCTGCAACAGCAAATGCAGCAGCTCGCGCAGAACGCGCCGCTGAGCCGGGAGAGCCAGCAGGGGCAGAACGGGCAGCAGGGGCAGCAAGGACAACAGGGACAGCAAGGGCAGCAGGGACAGTCGGGACAGGCAGGGACGTCCGGGCAGCAGGGGCAGCCAGGAAGCAGCGGTCAGGCGCAAATGGGGCAGGCGGGCGCCAATCAGCGCCTGAGCAACGCGCAGGCGCAGCAGCTGCGCCAGACGATCGACCGTCTGCAGCAAGCGCTCCAGGATATGCGCCAGGCAGCATCCTCACAGCAGGCCGGCACGCCGCAAGGCGACGCCGATGCGCGCCGCGCTGCCGACCGCCTGCAGGAAGCCCAACAGATGCTTTCCGGTTTGCGCAGCGCCCAATCCTCCGGCCAGGTCGGCGACATGGCGCGCCAGGCGGATGATCTCGCCCGGCGCCAGCAGGAATTTGAAGGCCAGATGCGGCGCGCGTTCGGTCCGCAGGGAGCGGGAATGGAACGCGGCCAGGCGGAGCAGATGGCGCAGCAGAAAGAAGGCGAGCTCAGCGACCTCAAGCGACTGGAGCAGCAAATGCAGAATGCGACTCGCGACCTGATGGGCACCCAGCGCCAGGCCGCCACCAAGCTGCGCGAGGCGCTCGGCGAAATGCAGACGCAGGAAGTGGCGCGCGATATGGAGCGCAACGCGGGCTGGATCCGCCGCGGCCAGGGTGAATACGCGGCCATGTCCGAGTCGCAAACCACCGCCGGGCTGAACCAGCTTCGCGACCAGCTGCACGAGGTCGAACAGGCGCTTGGCAAGGGCAACCAGGCTGGGGCAGGCCAGGATGATCAAGGCGTGCAGCAGGCACTGGGCCAGGTGGAGCAACTCCGCCGCCAGATGGAGCAACTGCAGGCGCAGCTGGCCAACCGCGGCTCGCAGCAGGCAGGCGGCCGGCAGAACGGCCAAAACGGATCGCAAGGCCAGCCAGGACAACAGGGCCAGCAGGGCGGACAGGGGCAGCAACAGGGCGGCCAGCAAAACCAGGCCGGGCAGCGTTCTCCAGGCGGCCAATCGGGAGCCTCTCCGCAAGGCGCTCCCGGCAGCCCGGGCGGCGGCCAGGCGACTGGCAGCGACCGTTACGCCGACGGCGCAGGCGGCCTCCGCGATCCTCATGGGCCTTGGCGCGCAGGTGATCCTATGGCGGGCCCTGTGCGTCAGGAGGATCTGGAGAACAGCTATCGCGGCGCGCTGCAGAGCCTGGGACGCCTGGAGCAGCAGCTCCGCGATGACCCCGGCACCGCGCGCGATATTCAGAGCCTGGTGCGTGACCTGCGCAATTTCGACCCTCTCCATTTCACCGACGAACCTCTGCTGATCCAGCGCATTCAAGATGCGGTGGCCGGCGCGGAGCAGGTAGAGATGGAGCTGCGCCGCAAGCTCGACGATGCGAGCGGCGGCGGCAGCGTCCGCAGCCCCGCCGGCGAGCGTGTTCCGCAAGGCTATCAGGACGCCGTGGCGGATTACTTCCGCAAGCTGAGCAAGGGCAAGTAAGGCGGCGCACAAGTTTCGCGGCGCACGAGTGCGTGCGCCACATCTGCCCGCGGCCCCGGGCCAACTCACTACAATAAGTGCATGTCAAAGCTCACGGTTTTTCTCCTTGCGCTGGCGGCTTTGGCGCGGGCCGAGGTTCATTCCCTCACCTTGCGCCAGACCATCGAGCTGGCGGTCCAACAGAATCCGGATGTGGCGCTGGTTCGCCTGGACGAACAAAAGGCGCGTGCCGCGATTCATGCCGCGCGCGACCCCTTTTTGCCCCGCGTCACGGCCGGCAGCGGCCTGGCATACAGCGACGGCTTCCCGATGAGCATCGAAGGCTCGGCGCCCAGCGTCGTGCAGGCCGTCGCGCAGGCGTTCGTCTTCAATCGCCAGCAGAGCCTGGAGATAGCGCGCGCCAAAGAGAACGCCCGCGGAGCTGCGATCGCCGTGGTCAGTAAACGCGATGACGTGGTCTATCGGGTTGCGGCTCTCTACCTGGATGCGGAGCGGGCCGCGCGCGTGGGAGCGCTGGTCCGCGGCGCCATCGAGCGCCAGCAGGCGGTGCTCGATTCCATCCATGCCCAGGTGGCCGAGGGGCGCGCGCTGCCGGTCACCGAAAAGGAGGCGCAGCTGGCGCTGGCGCGCGACCGCCAGGCCGCCGAGAGCGTGGATGATGAGCAGACCACCGCCGAAACCGATCTGGCGCTGGCGCTGGGATTTCCCGCCGAGGACCGCGTGCACGCCGAGGCCCAGGACCGGCCTGCTCCGCCCCTGCCGGCTTCCGAGCAGCAGGCCGCCGAGGGCGCTCTCGCCGCCAACACGGAGATCCGCCGTCTGGAATCACAGATCGCCGCCAAGCAGCTCGAGCTGCGCGGCGCCTCGGCCGCCCGCCTGCCCCGCGTAGACCTGGTGGCGCAATATGCGATGCTCGCCAAGTTCAACAACTATACCGAGTATTTCAGCCACTTCCAGCGCAACAACGGCGAAATTGGCGTGTCGTTTCAGGTGCCGCTGTTTGTGCCGGGGGTGCGGTCGGCAACTGATCAAGGCGAGGCCGATTTGAGCCGCTTGAAAATCGAGCTGGCGAACGCGCGCAACCGCATCGTGTCCGATCTGGCCGATTCTCTGCGCGCCGCCCGGCGCGCGCAAACCGGCGCCGAGGTCGCGCGGCTGGATCTCGAAGTGGCCCGCGAACAGCTTTCCGTCGGCCTGGCGCAGTTTCAGGAAGGACGGCAGACAATGCGCCAGGTGGACGAGGCCCGGCTCGCGGAGAACGCCAAGTGGATCGCTTTTTACGACGCCCAGTACGCGCTCGAAAAGGCCCGCTGGAGCGTGCTTCGTCTCAGCGGCGGCCTGCTTGACTCCGCTGCCAAATTGCCCTGACGGCTGCTTCGGTGCGCGAGGGAAGTGCCTGCCGCGGACAAAGGCGTCAAGCCAACACTATGGGAGGACGAATAGATCGAGGTCCTGCACCAGGTCGGCCCCCGCTTCGGCCTTAACCACCCGCGCTTCCGCCCGGTGCATTTCGCCTTCTTCCGGCATCTGGTATTCGAAGGTGGCCATCACGCGGTAGTCCCCGGGCGCCAGTCCGTGGAATTGATACCGGCCGCGAATATCAGCCCGGGTGACCCGCAGGTCGCCGAGGCGTTTGTGTTGTTCCGCGTCCCACGGCTCCAGGAAAACCATGGCGCCTGCGGCCGGGTTCTGGCTCAACGTCACGGTGCCATGCAGCGACCCGGGATGGGAGGCCAGTGTGAACATCACCGGCGAATATCCGCGGCCCACCACGATCTCGTTCCATTCGTCCACCCGCTTTCGTTCGGACCGTTCATAGTCCGGGCCGCTGAAGCCGGATACGTACCGGTCGGGCATGGGAGCCAGCATCAATTCCCAGCGGCCGGGTCCGAGAAAGGCGCGACTGGCGTCGATGTGCAGCGTCTGCGCCGGCCCTGCGCCCGCCAGGTCCTTGCGCCGCGCCAGTGCCTGCACGCCAGACGCGTCTACCGCTTTGTGTCCCTCGTCCCGAATCAAAAACTGTGTGTCCGCAATCGGCGAAAGCGCGAGGCGGATGTCGGTGCGGTCGCGGTCCATCGGGAGCGGCATGTATGATCCCAACATGCCACTGTGCGCATCGGTCTCGGCGAACAGCTCGTATTGCCCCGGCGCTACCGGCCCGAATTGAAATTCCGAGGAGGTGACACGGGTTTCCCGGCCCATATCGGAGGCGAGCGTCACCGTGACCGCCTGCCTGGGTTGGACGACAACCGAACCGGCCAGGTTGAGGAGGGTACCGGCCAGCGCCTTCACATTGGCGTTGTCGGACAATTCATCGAGGCTAGTGTCCACCGGCAGCGCCTCCTCCACGTTCGCCGACTGCTTCGAAAACGTCGGCACGTATCCGCCGTCTTCGAACTGCTTGGCTGCGGTGCGCACCAGGTAGCGGCCGGGCGGCAGGCCCGAGACCCGGTACATGCCGCGGTCATCCGTCGTAGCCCGGCCAGCGAGCTGTGGGGGCCGGGTATCGCGATAGGCCACCACGTTGACGTCCGGGATGCCAACGTCGTTTTCGTCCTGCACCGTGCCGGCAATCGCGCCGAAGCGCTTCATGCGGATCTCGAGAAACGCCGGCGTGGACTCTTCGAGGACAATCGGCCGCGCGGCGGAGCGAAACTCCTTCTGCCCGTATTCGACCGGCGCGAAGCCGGCCCGCGCGGCGCTCAGCAGGTATGTCCCGGCGGGCAACGCGGAAAAGTCGAAATTGCCGTAGAGGTTGGTACGCACGGCCAGGGTTGGACCCGGCGAGCCCGGCACCGGAGCCAGCGTGACCTGGGTGCGGGCCAGGGGCCTGCCGCTCATGTTCTCCAGCACGACACCACGGATCACCGCGGCTTGCGATGAAACTGCCACTAGCACGAGGAACAGCAATTTCCGCATAACTCTTACCGAATGACGTATCCCGGATGGCCAAACGTGCATGCCGAATTAAGGTAGCAGGTTGATCCAGCAGATGGGACACGCAATCCAAAATAACAGAAGGCGTTGACCAACTGCCGGCGGCAAAGACGGCCGGCGCTACCTTAACGCCCACGGCGGTAGCGCCGGCGATCTTGTCAGCCGGTTCTCCGAATGAAAAGCGAGTCCCTTGGCGCAGCCCGCCACGCGCTAGGCTGGTGAAGAACATGGATGAGTCAGCTTTAATCTCGCTCACCGAGCTGGCGGTGATCGGAGCTGTCATGCTCCTGTTGCCCCATTTCTCGCCGCGACGCTACTGGTTTGCTATCACGGTTCCGCCGGATTTTCGCTCGACGGATGCGGCACGCGGCGGGCTCCGCCGCTATCACTGGCGCGTAGCCTTGTCGATCGGCGTGTCTGCGCTGGCAGTGCTTTACCTCGCGCCCCGGTCGCCGGACCTGGCAGCTGCGATCGCGACTTTGTTGCCCCTGGTGGCAGGGATGGTTGCGTTTCTTCGCGAGCGAAGCCAAGTCCGCGCCGCTGTCGAGGCTACGCCAGCTTCCACGCCAGCACACGAAGATCGCGCACACCACCTTCCAGTGTGGCTGGGATGGGCGCTGCCACCATTCGCCCTGCCGTTGGCCGCCGCTTTGTACCTTCAGGCACACTGGGATCAGATCCCTGAGCGCTTCCCCATTCACTGGGGTGCCAACGGCCAGCCCAATGGCTGGGCGCACCGCACGGCGGGAGGGGTTTACGGCCCCCTGCTTTTTGCGGCGGGACTGATGTTGCTGATGCTGCTGCTCGGCCTGGCGATGTATTATGGCTCCCGGCACAGCCCGCAGATACTGGCGGTACTCAAGATCCTCATCGGCGTCATGTATTTTCTCGCGTTTCTGTTCACCGGCATCGGTTTGATGCCGGTACTCAGGATCTCTCCCTTGATTTTCGTCGCGGCAGCGCCGATTTTCGTGATGGCTGTGCTCGTTTATTCCTTTAAGTGCGCTACCGACGCAGGGATGCCTGCCGAGGCGACGCCCGACGAGTGCTGGACCTTGGGGAGCGTCTACTACAACCCCGGCGACCCGGCCCTGTTCGTTCAGAAACGCATGGGATTCGGCTACACCTTCAATTTCGGGCATCGCCTTTCCTGGGTGATCCTGGGAGGCTTCCTGGCGGCCATCGCGGGCCTGGTTGTATTTTTGCACGGGGCCTTGCAGTAATGAGACTGCGCTACACTTTTTCTTCGAGTCGCCCATGCAGCTAACCGGACAATCCATCATTGGCACGAGCCGCACTGCCACTACGAGCGACGCCTTCTTCGCGGTCAACGCGAGGACCGGCGAGCGGCTGGAGCCGCCATTCTATTCTGCCAGTGACCGGGACCTGGACGAGGCCGTGGCGCTGGCGGCGGCGGCGTTCGCTGGTTATCGCTCGCTGCCTCGCGCCCGCCGTGCTGAGTTTCTGCGTGAGATCGCCGCGCAACTGGCGGCTCTCGGCGATCCGCTCATTGAGCGCGTGATGCTGGAGACGGCGCTGCCGGAAGCACGCGTGCGCGGTGAGCTGGCCCGCACCGCCGGCCAGCTCCGCTTCTTTGCCGACATCGTCGAAGACGGCTCCTGGGTGGATGCGCGCATCGATACGGCCGACCCCGACCGCAAGCCGGTGCCCAAGCCCGACGTCCGCTCCATGCTGCGCCCGCTGGGTCCTGTGGCCTTGTTCTGCGCCAGCAATTTTCCGCTGGCTTTTTCCGTTGCCGGCGGTGACACGGTGTCGGCGCTGGCAGCCGGGAATCCGGTGGTGGTGAACGCCCATTTCTCCCATCCGGGAACCGCCGAGATGTGCGGCGCGGCCATCGCCGCCGCGGCGCATCGGACCCTGATGCCGGGCGGCGTGTTTTCCCTGCTCTTCAGCCAGGGGCATCACATCGGCCAGGCGCTGGTGGCCCATCCTCTGATCAAGGCGGTTGGGTTCACAGGTTCGCGCAAGGGCGGCCTGGCGCTGGGCGACATCGCGCGCGCACGGCCGGAGCCCATCCCTTTTTATGCGGAAATGAGCAGCGTGAACCCAGTATTCGTACTGCCCAACGCTCTCGCTCAAAGCGGCTCGCCCATTGCCGCCGGACTGCACACGTCCGTCACCCTGGGGGTTGGGCAGTTCTGCACCAATCCCGGCGTGGCGCTGCTGGAGGAAGGACCCGCCGGCGACGCGCTGGTGGCCGCTCTGGGTGCGAAGATCGAGGCCACCCCGGCGGGGCCGATGCTCAACTCCGGCATTCTGGAGAACTACGGCCGCCTGGTGGCGGAACGCGCCGGCGACACCCGCGTCCGCCATGTGGCGCAAGGAGCCGCCTCCAGCGGCGCTGCGGCCGCGCTCTTCGAAGTTGATGCCCAAACGTTTCTGGACAGCCCGGGACTGGGCGCTGAGGTTTTCGGGCCCGCCTCGTTGATGGTCCGCTATCGGACGCTCGACCAGGCGCTGGAAATCGCGGAGGCGATGGAAGGGAACCTCACGGCCACCATCCACATGGCCGCCGGCGATGAGGCTGCCGCAGCGCGACTGGCAGCGGCGCTGGAGACACGCGTCGGCAGGATTATCTTCCAGGGCTACCCCACCGGTCTGGAGGTGTGCCAGGCGATGGTCCACGGCGGCCCCTATCCCGCCACATCGGACGGCCGCACTACCTCGGTCGGCGGCCGCGCCATTGACCGGTTTGCGCGGCCCGTTTGTTTCCAGGACGCGCCCGCACAATTCCTGCCGGAAGAGTTGCGCGATGGCAACCCAGTTGCGATCTGGCGAATCGTCAACGGCGTACGGACGCGCGAATAGGTCCGTTCTTTCGGGCGTTCCGTTCTGCCCCATTTCGGTTGACAATGGGTAGTAAGGGGGGGACGGCCTGTGGGCGAAAAGTGCCGTTTCGCACGCCTCGCATGCTACGAAGCGCGCGTGCTGGCTAGATCTGATAGACTGGAGATGTCTTTGATCGTCCCGCTACAGCCTTGGCCGAAATCCATCTGCCTCGTCTCTCGCCCGAACCGTCAAATACGAAGGAACCTAAGATGAAAAACATATTTGTAGGCAATTTGGATTTTGCCGCAACCGAATCTTCCATCCGTGCGCTCTTTGAGCCTCACGGGAACGTGGAGAGGGTCAACCTGGTAACCGACCGCGATACGGGCCGCTCCCGCGGCTTCGCGTTTGTCGAGATGACGGATGCAGCCGAGGCCGACCGCGCCATTGCCGCCTTGAACGGCTACGAGATGAACGGGCGCGCTCTGAATGTCAACGAGGCCCGGCCGAAGACCGACAGCGGCGGCGGCCGTTCCTTCCGCGGTGGACCGCGTGGCGGCAGCGGTGGCGGCGGTGGGCCACGGCAGCGGCGCGAGCCCCGCTGGTAAATCACATCAGGGAAGCCGGCCCCAGGCTGCGCCGGCTTCGATCGTTTCGCGGAGGAATCAACCATCCCCACTCGATCGCTACGCTAGTTCAGGAAGCGTCAGACGGTGATCGCCCGGATGGAGAAGCGGAAGGGGAAAGGCGGCGAGGCGTATGCAGCGTAAACGGGAGTATCTGAGAGGATCCGCCTTTGCCAGCGTCGAAACCAGCGCCACGGCGCCGGTGGACGATACGACGGGCGGGGCCGAATGAGTCCCGAATTCAGGCGCGGCGCAATACGGCCGGGGGAGCGAACGGTGGAACTGCGGTATATGGGGTTTCAGCAGAAGCAGAACAGGCGTTTGTACCGGTTCGATATGAATGATGCCGGGAACAAGTCTTCGATCCCGCACGTTGTGAGCGTTGACATGGAGTTGTTTCTCAAACACCATGTCGGCATTCAGGAGGGCCCGGCCCTATGCGCTCAGAAAATCACCGCTGACCTCGAAGCCGATCATCAAGGTGACCACGAACTGACGAACGAAGACCTACTGGCCTATGCGACGGATCGCGCTGTAGCCGCTGAGCGCAAGGCGGAGGCACGCCGCAGCGGTCCGGCGCGCCGCAAACCGGAGCCCGGCCAACCCGTCAGCCCCTGGTGGCGCTAGCCCAGCAGGCGATTTCCCGGAACAAAGAACAAAGAAAAAGAACCGGCGGCAGAGACCGCCGGCGCTAATTAGAGCATGGTAGCGCCGGCGGTCTTTGCCGCCGGCTTTTTGCAAGAGACCATTCACCCGCCGACAGGCGCTGCCTTGCCATGCACGCGATCGAGGGCGCCTCAGTCGTGGCTAATCACGATCTTCCCGAAGTGCCCGGCAGCTTTCATGTAGCGATACGCTTCTGGAGCCTCCACAAACGGGAAGACGCGGTCGATCACCGGACGAAGCTGATGAAGGGCGATCGCCCGGTTCATGGCTTCGAACATATCGCGCGATCCCACGTAGATCCCCTGCAGACAGGCCCCCTTCACCATCAGCAGGCGCGGATCCACCTGGCCGCCCGGCTCCGACAGTACGCCGATCAGACTGATGCGGCCCCCGTAACGCACCGCGCGGAAGGATTGCGGCAACGTTCCCGCGCCGCCGACTTCGACGACATGATCGACGCCGACGCCGGCGGTCAACTCCAGCACGCTCCGGCCCCATTCCGGCGTTTGGCGGTAGTTGATGCCATCGGATGCGCCCAGCGCGATCATTCGGGCGAGCTTTTCGTCGCTGCTCGAAGTGGCGATGACGCGCGCCCCATGGAGGCGCGCGATCTGCAGCGCAAAAACCGAGACGCCGCCGGTGCCTAGCACCAGCACCGAGTCGCCGGCCCGCACGCCTCCCGCCGCCACCAGCGCATTCCAGACCGTGACGGCGGCGCACGGCAGGGTCGCGGCCTCCGCGTACGACAGGTGCTCGGGAATCGGAACCAGTCCGTCCTCGTCGAGGGCCACGTATTCCGCCAGCATCCCGTCGATGGCGCCGCCCAAAGCGGACTTACTGTTTTCCTCACGGACCGGGCCGCCCAGCCACGTCTGCATAAAGATGGCGGCCACTCTCGCGCCGGGCTTCACCCGCGTCACCTGCGGGCCCACCTCGACCACCTCGCCCGCGCCATCGGACAACGGAACCAGCGGGAGCTTCACTTGCCGGCCATAGCCGCCGCTGGCCACCACCAGGTCGCGGTAGTTCAGGGAATTCGCCCGGAGCCGGACCAGCGCCTGCCTGGGCCCGGGCTTTGGCACCGGCCGTTCGGCCAGCTTGAGCCCCTCCAGCGAAAAACCGTCCTCAAAGACAAACGCACGCATGCCGCCGCCCGCTACCTGGTCTGGCCGGCGTTTTCGACGACGCTGCGCGCCAGATAGTTCTCGATCTTCGATCCGTTGCGCGCCACTTCGTAGTAGGCGGCTCTCAACAATTGGTCCTTGGCGTTGCGCAGATTCTCGCGAATGCTCTGCTGCACGTTGGGATCATTGAGCTCGCGCTGGCCCGCGGATTCCTTGGAGATCATCTTCAGAATGCGAAACCCATCCGGCGAGGGAATGATCTGCGAGATCTGGTTGGGCTGCATGGAGAGAATCAGCTTGCGCAGTTCCGGCGAAGAGTTGGCCAGCGCAGACTCCGGGATAAATCCGCGGTCGCCTCCATTCGGCGCCGAGTCTGCATCCTCGGAATAGTTCTGCGCCAGCCGGGCGAAATCGGCGCCCTGTTTGATCTGCGCCTCCAGGTTCAGAATCTTCGCCTTGGCTTCGGCCGCGTTGCGGGCTTTGCTGTTCTTCAGGTTGCGCACGGGCGTGTTGGGATCGGCCGTGACCAGGATTTGCGCCAGGTGCACCTGGGATTCAGCCAGGTTGAAACTAGCCCGGTTGGCGTTGTAAAAATTCGCCACGTCGGCGTCGGTGATGTTGACGTGCGACGTGATCTCCTTGTTGACCAGCTTGTCCACCGTAAGCCGCTGGCGAATCTGGGCGCGGAGATCGCCCATCGCCATGTGCCGGTCGGCAAGCTGGCGGTCGAACCCCTCCTTGGTGAAGGGGGCTTTCATCTTGTTGATCTCCGTGTCCACATCGGCATCGACCGCCGTCAAGCCCAACTTCTCGGCACGCTGCAGGAGAATCTCGTTGATAATCAGGCTGCTCAACAGATCGAGCTTTTGCGACATGACCAGATCCTTGTTGGCCGCTTCCGGCTGTTGCGGATACTGGGTCTGGTAAGTCTTTTCGAGCTCGGTATAGGTGATGGGGTGTCCGTTCACCACCGCGGCAACGTTGGCGGGCGGCGCATGTTTGCACGCAGCCTGAAACAGAGCGCACCCCGCCACCAGGAGCAAAAACGGATTGGGCTTCATCGTGACCCCTCATTGTACCCACACTTCGCCGCGACCGGCTCACTTGGCCCGGCGCACCAGGCACGCTGCTCCGCCGTTCAAGACTACACTGGAGAAAGCAATGAAATCCGCAGTGTTCCTTCTTTTTTGCATAAGCCAGGCGTCCCGGGCCGCCTCCTCCGGCTACTTTACGCCCGAGCACCTGCTGACCGGCATCGGTGTAGATCGCGACGGACTTTCCGACGACGCGCTCGCCACGCGAACGCGGCTGATGGTTGAATCGCAGACCTTCATCATCATGCGCGATCCCAAGGCGGTGGCCGGGGCCAAACGCGTCACTACCGACGCCAGGCTACAGGCTGCGTTTCGCGCGGCGGCCGCGGCCAGCGGTCTGCCGCAGGATCTGCTGGAGTCGATTGCGTACCTGGAAAGTTGGGGTGACGTCAGCGCCGAGAGCTGGGCCGGCAGTCCCCGGGGCGTCATGCAGGTTTCGCTCGATACTGCCCGCACCATGGGTCTCAAGGTGGTCCAGGTCACCCGCTACCACACCTCCAAGGTAACGGTGCGTGTGAAAGGCGCCGGCGGCAAAGCGAAATACCAGACCGTCAAGCGCCGCACGCCATACACGGTGATCGTGCGCGACGAGCGCCTGATTCCCGAGCGCGCCATACCCGCCGCCGCGGTCTACCTGGCAGGCATGGAGCGGACCTTCGGCGGCCGGGACTGGGCCATCTTTGCTTACCACTGCGGGCAGGGCTGCGTAACCGAGATGCAGGAGCTGACGCGCCGCGCGCGCGGCTTTCCCAGGGACCAGATCACAGTGCCGCGCATGTACTTCTCCGCCAGCCCCGCCTGGAACCGGGAGCTTTACCTGGCCATCCAGCAGCAGATGCAGCGCGACTACTCGCCCACCTACTACTTTCGTATCCTGTGCGCGAGTGAGCTGTTGGCGCTGTACCGCTCCGACCCGGTAGCCTTCACCGCTTTGGCCGACGCCAACAAGAGCGAGTTCAATACCGTGGGCCGGGCGCCGCACCGGCTTTCGGTGTGGCTCAAGCGCGAGGACATGATCTTCCGCTCCAACGATGATATCCGCGCCGACAATGGCCGGTTGCTGGCGAGGGCATTCGACCGGCCTGATTTCTTCGGCTACGCCTTGAATTTCCAGGGCATCGCGGCTGAGCACCGGGAGCAGTTGGCTGAGGCGTCTCCCGCCACGCTCGGCGCCCTGATCTACATTGCGTTTGAAACGCGGCGCCTCTTTGACGCAGTAGGCGCAGGCCAGGAGAAATTCCGGCCGCTGCCAATCGCGGCGCTGGTCGAGCCGGAGGACTACACCTCCAAGCAGGACCGGCGCGATGAGGCGGCTCACAGCTCGGGGCAGGTCTTCGATCTAGATTACTCGGGCTTGCCACCTGTGGAGCTGGAATGCCTTCGCTTCATCCTCGACGATTTGGGCGATGAGGGTTACCTCGGCTTCGTGGAGGAAGGCCGCGACAACCTCCACATCGGCTCTTCGCCCAGTTCGCGGGACTTCTTCACGGCCGTCTTCGAAGAAGCCTCGCATTCCGCCGTCACGCAGTAGAGGCGGCGACGGTATCCGGCGTCGCGGCGCAATCCAAGTTCGCTGATAAACCAGTTGACTTCGCTCGAATGTAAGTTTATACTTACGGTAAGTGACAACTTACCAATCAACTCAGCTCGATGCACTCGGGGATGCGACGCGGCGGGCCATCCTGGACCGGCTGCTGGCGGGTCCACTGCCTGTAGGAAAGCTGGCGCACGATTTTCCCGTCAGCAGGCCGGCCATCTCGCAGCATCTCCGTGTCCTGAAGCTCGCCAACCTTGTCGTTGACCGGCCGGCTGGGAATCAGCGGATGTATCAACTGAATCCGGAGGGATTCGGTTCGTTGCGCGAGTATTTCGATCGTTTCTGGAACGAGGCACTGATGGCATTCAAGAGAAAAGTCGAAGAGGGCGAGCACAAGGAGGGGTTATGACGATGACACAACAGATACTGGATACGCCGGTCACCAAGAGCATCACGGTAAAGGCCGGGGTGGAGCGCGCATTCGCGGTCTTCACGGAGGGAATTGACACCTGGTGGCCGCGGGATCACCACATCGGGAAAGTGCCGATGAAGAAGACCCCCATCGAAGCGCACGCGGGAGGCCGCTGCTACACCGAGCAGACCGACGGCACCGAATGCGACTG
>Ga0181535_10002840_pt1 | contig 20636 bp, 24 predicted proteins | sample PEATcosm2014_Bin_44_FD_119774 | JGI IMG/M metagenome (GOLD analysis project Ga0181535, IMG submission 119774) | Peatland microbial communities from MTU Mesocosm Facility, Houghton, MI, USA - PEATcosm2014_Bin17_30_metaG | ecosystem: Environmental > Terrestrial > Soil > Wetlands > Peat | place... | reverse complement strand
GACATCCGAATGCTGCGCCTGGGTTCGACCTTGTCAACATAGAGCATCTCGCCGTCGTCGAGGATGCAAAGGTGAACCGTCTCTTCCGTGTTGTACATCAATTTTTCAAGGTGCGGCCGCGCACGGTGGCGAATATCGAAGCGCGAAAACGCCCTGATGCCGAGATCGTACAGCTTCATCCCAAGCCGGTAATGCCCGGTCTGGTCCCGGTCAACCAATCGATGCCTCTCCAGGTTCATCATCAGGCGGTGCACCGTGCTCTTATGCATCTTCACGATGGCGGCAATTTCCGCCAGGCTGGCGTCTTCGCGCGTTTCAGCCAGGGCATCAATGATGGCGAAAGCACGGTCCAGGACCTGCACTCGATAAAGAGATGAGTTTGTCTCTTTTGTCTCTTTCGTCTCCATTAATTCCTACCTCGTGTGGCACCTGATACGGATTGCGGTGGAGGACGCTACAGTTTGACGCTCAATAACGTAAGCACGCCTTGTTTGTCCTCTCACTCTACTTCCGAGACGAAACTCGAGAGAACGACTGGGCCGAATGGTGCGATTAACTCTCGAACTCAAACGGCCCAGCAACAAGAGCCCGCTTGTATGGCATGGGCGCGGTTACCCGCACCAAACATCATTAGAGGGGGCAGGCTTGCCGGGCCACTAGCTTCCAGCTCCCTTTTTCCTTTGTCCACACCTGAAGAGCCATGATGTGGGCTTTGGTGATCTTGCCGTCTGGTTCTTCATTTTCGGCGTCAAAATGGTGACGGAGGAGCGCGACGCGGCCGTGGCCGACGACGACGATCGTCTGATCGGTGATCTTGATCCATTTGAATTTGCCTGGCGCCTTCGGACCAACCAGGAATTTGACGTACGCAGTCTTATCCTGAAGCATCCCGTGGGAATGCCCATAGGTCAGATGATCGTCGGTCAGAGCGTTGAGCTGCTTCTCGTCTCCAGCCACCATGGCGGCCCGCAATGCTTCAGCATTTTTGGCGACTTCGGCGGCCGCGCCGGTAGGCTCAGCGGCCTGCAACGGCGAGGCGAGAGTAAGTGTAATTAAAACGGCGCAAATCACAGCAAGAACAGCGCGCCGGGCGAAATTCGAGTTAGCCTGTGACATACCATTTCCTCGTTTCTTTGCGTTGATGAATGACAGAGTTTTTACAGATTTAGTACAGCAAATACTGATCTCCTATTTTCCCGTGACTTCCTTCATTGTGAAATAAACCACTGGTTTATGAATTTCCTTCCACCAATGATTGACGCTATCAGGGATCACGATGACGTCGCCTGCGGCAAGCTTATGTGTCACACCGCCCGTGATCGAGGTGCCGCGGATCTCACCGGGGCCAGTGGGTTTTCCTCCTACCATCGTGCCGCCGGTAACAAACGTAGCTGAGCCCGAAACAATGTAAAAGACATCTGTATCCTTTGCGTGGAACTCAACCTGGCCGGGTTCGGCTCGTTTGCCCATCTGCACTCGAAACGTCTTGCCGTCGTAGAGAACGGTGCCGGAAGTCATGGCCTGGTCGACCTTGGCCTTGTCGAAAGCAGTCGCCGCAGGCGCGGTAGTTGTTTGCGCCGAGACAGCAATGCAGGTTACGACCGTAAGCATGGCAAGAACCAACAACTCCGTTAACTTGAACATTACTTCTCCTCCCTCTTAGTTCCCCGAGGATGAATAAGAACTGCCATTGCTACTGCTGACTCTACAAAAAGAGATGCTTTGTCAGACTCCACGCGCGTTACCAGCAAAGACGCACTTCTATGCCGATGCGCTCTCGTTTGCAGGGCTTTTGGCCGCCTGCGCGAACCGCAAGCGCCCGGTCACCGCCCCATCCAACCGCCGTCGACAACCAGTACGTGGCCGTTAATGTAGTCGCTCGCAGGCGCAGCAAGAAACACCGCCGTGCCGCCGATATCCTGCGGCGTTCCCCATCGCCCGGCGGGAATGCGCTCGAGAATCTGCCGGCTGCGCTGCGGGTCCGCACGAAGCGCGGCGGTATTGTCTGTTGCCATGTAGCCAGGAGCGATTGCGTTGACGTTCACGCCTTTCGCCGCCCATTCGTTGGCCAATGCCTTGGTCAATTGCGCGACCCCGCCCTTGGCCGCGGCATAAGCCGGAACGAAGACACCGCCCTGGAAGGAAAGCAAGGACGCGATGTTGATAATCTTTCCGCGGCCCTGGGCCAGCATCCTCCGCCCCGCGAGCTGACAGAGCCGGAAAATGCTGTTCAGATTGATCTCGATCACATCATTCCAGTCCGTGAGCGAGAACTCCGCTGCCGGTGCGCGCCGGATGATCCCGGCATTGTTCACCAGAATATCGATCGAACCCAGCCGCTCCACCGTGCTCTCGACCATCCGCTCACAGACCTTTGGGTCCGCAACATCGCCCAACACCGAAAAAGCCTGCCCACCAGCTTTGCAGACGGCTTCCCGAGTGATCTCGGTTTTTTCGGACTCCAGCCCATGCACCATTACATTCGCGCCCGCTTCAGCCAGAGCCACGGCAATGCCGGCGCCCAGACCTTGCTGTGCACCGGTTACGAGCGCATTTTTCCCAGTTAGCTTCAGCGCGTCCAAAATCATTCTTTATCCTCTGTGTTATTTGCGGCTGGCTTCCAACCCTGAACCGCCTTGATTAAAGCCCGGTTGCACATTGACCAGACCGAACTGTCGGTCAACTTTTTCACGATGCGCGGCCATCGCCCAGATGAAGCAGATCCTGTGCCCGGGAACGGAGACGTTGGGGTGATAGCCACTGGGCATCAGTACCGCGTCACCGTCGCGCACCGGAACTACCATTTCCGGATACTCCGTGTTGTCGTAGACCAACTGCAACCCGAAGGCCGGCGCCGGCATATCGAAATAGATATACATTTCTTCAAGAATCGCGGTGTGTTCGTGAGGCGGCCAACTCGTCCAGTTGCCCGGCTCCGAAAAAGTAAAGCCCGCGACCAGGCGTCCGGCTTCGACGTTCTTTCCGAAAACAATATTAAGATGGCGTGCCTGGCCGGGAGTGCCGGCGTCGAACTTCCGCGTCGGATCCTTGGAGGTTTCCGCATAGGGAATGAACTGCAAAGGATAACGGTTCTCCACATCCGAGGAGAGCTCAACCAAATCCACATCTGCCTTGTTTGTCACTTCAATCTGGCTATCGCGCGGAATGTAAATGCCGTCGTACTGCCCCAATTGAAACGGTCTGCCATCAACGCTCACCGTAGCGCTGCCCGCCATGCAAAGCAGGCCGGTCTCCTGGTTGCCGTTGGCAAACCGAACCGACGGAACGGAAGCATTCAAAATGATGCGGCCATAGGACAGATGCTTGTTGGTGCTGTTGCTGGGGGTGACACTGATGTTGCGTCCGCTCTTTTGATTGGTTTTGCGAAAAACCATTTTCTCAAGGGGAAATTGTGCCTGCATGCTCGTTGCCTCTTTGCTCACGTCCTACTATGTGAGACGTAAGTCTCATATGGATTATGCGAAAGCAGTCTGAGTCACGCCAGCCCGAATGTCAAGTTCAACACAGCGAGAATCATCGCGAGTAAAAGTTCATTGTCTCATTTGGGTCAATTTGGACAACTTGCTTGGGAGCTGAGGCTAAAAGCAACTGACCGGCATTAGCGAGCGGTAGGCCAGACGCTGCATCGAGAACTTTGATCCGGCGGTGCTAGAGGTGATGGAGGCGGATGTTGATGCCTTGGGACAGTGCGTTTGGCTAGCTGCAGAATTGATGGGCATATGATAAGCTAATGAAACTGCCCGCCGGAGAGGTGGCCGAGTGGCTGAAGGCGGCGGTTTGCTAAACCGTTGTACGGTCAAAAGCTGTACCGGGGGTTCGAATCCCCCCCTCTCCGCCACGTCAATTTCGAACTTTTGAAGAATCAATAACTTTCTGAAAATAAAGACGGTTAGCAGAAGACGTATCATCCGCTGGAGTCTGTCCAGTCAGCCTGATCCTGCCCGAATCGAACAAAAAACTAACTAAACTAACTAAATTTAGTTAGTCAGCCGGGAATTCACTTCTTTCGGCCTCGTTGGACTGTCTCAGATACCGGCTCGGGTACGGCGGGGTGTCGGGTCGGCATCTTGGTAGTGCCACCAGTCGCATTTCGACCTCCGGCGAGGCACGCTGCCTTACGCCATCGCCACCAGCACGCCGGTCGCGTTGAGCCTCCTGTCACTTATGCTGGATCGTTCTGATTCGCTAAGCTCGCTGCGACAAATACGGCATGTCCCTCACTACCATTTTGGCCATCTACGCAGCTATCGTCTCCAGCATCTGCCTCGGCTGGAACCTGTACCTTGAGCTGTATGACCGAGCCTGTGTCAAAATCTCGATCTCGCTGATGCGGATATCGACGGGAGCCGATGGACGGCGAGTTGCCGTCGCTCCTCATTTGCCCATAGAAGATGCCACTGCCTCCGTGCACGTGGTCGTCAAAATGACCAACGCCGGTCGCAGACCCGTACTGTTGCAGGGATGGGGCGGTGAATTTAAAACGCCCAAAAACGGAAAAGACAAGTTCGTCGTGATTTCTCAGGGTTTGCCCCGGATGCTCAAAGAACACGAATCTCACCAAGAGTTAACGCCCGACCTGTCGGTGGTCAGCTCCAATATCAAAGCCCTCTTTGCCTGGGATTCATCCGGAAAAAACTGGTACGTAGCCGACCGGGAGCTTCGAGAAACCGTAGAACAAGCCCGTAAACTTGTCAGCGCTCCTGAGGGCGTGTCGCAAAACCACGTGTAGCCCAGATCATTGTGCTTCCGGTTCGACTGTGTTTCCTCGCCAGTGAGAAAGGTCTACGGTAGCGACCGGAACACCTAAAATCTTCAGATACACAAAAAGTTGGTACTTGTGATTGATCAGGTGTTCGAAATTCCCGAGCAGGAGGGTCATGATTGATTCAGCAGCAGCAAAGACGGTCGGCAGCATGCGCTCCAGCTTCTCGTCACTGCACAGCTCAAACCCTTCCTCGATGTACCTCTCATTCAATGTTCGGAATGTCTGAGCGAAATCCCGATTGGGGCACGCAGGTGTGCATTCTGCACGACGAGTTTAGGCCAGAGAACGGCCTGATTACCGGTTGTGGGTGCGCTGTGAATGAGGCGGTGCTTGGTGATTGAGGTGGCGTAAACATGAAACCGATCACTTGGGTTGGGATTGTGCTACTTCGTCGTCGGCTCTGGCGGCAACTCGCCCCGCCTTTTGTGAGCCATGTATGCCATTGGCACAATCGCGAAGAAGTACACGGCGGCGGCGACCAACAGGAACGAGACTAGCGAGTTAAAGAAGTCGCCGTACATGAACCTGCTGCCGTTCAGTTCCACGTACAATCCGGAAAAATCGGGTTTGCCGAATATCGCAGCGATAAATGGCGTCAATAGGTCTTTCACAAATGCAGCCACGACGGCTCCAAACGCAGCACCTATAACAACAGCAACAGCGAGGTCAATGACATTGCCTCGAAAAATAAACTCTCTGAAGCCCTTCAACATTTGACACTGCCGAAAAAGGTTGGCGATGACTCGGTTCGATTCAGGATACGGCTATGCTGCCGTCTGAGCGTGGCGCTCTGGCCAGCAAATTGTTCCGAAATCTTGACCTGTTTCGTTTACAGCTTGGCCTTCCGTGATTACTCGCCGCCGGGTTCTGCCGTTATGTCGTGTCGTGGAGAAAAAACGTCAAGAGAGAAATCAATGATGTACCTGACGGGGCTAGTGCAGAAGAGGCAGGGTGTTTGCTGGATTTCCTGCACGCCCTCCTGCATAACGCTCAACGGAAAAGATCGCAGGCATTCCGTGCAGGTCAGCACGATGTAAGGCACTCCCTTGGAGTCTTTCCCGTTCCGTGGTATCCAGACTGGAGCCGACTGCCGGTGATGGTTTATCGCCCGTGCCGCCGAGGTTTGAATCAATTCGCCGACAGTGCGTAAGAGTTGTTCGGGATGATGCCGCCCCTTGGCATAGAATGCATCGGCGATCACTCCGCCCGGAACACAATCGCCGGACTCGTAAGCACCGCTGACCGCAACCACCGGGATTTCAGGAAAGCGACGGCGCACGACGGAGAGAAACTCAAATCCCGACATTTGCGGCATGTTGAGATCGGAGATGATGACGTCGGGGGGGGGGGCTCTTCTGAGTTGCAAAAGCGCATCAAAGCCATGTTCCGCAGTAATGACGTCGTAACCTGCGTCGTTCAGCAACCCCGCCAAGCTCCCACGAACGCTCGGCTCATCGTCAACAACAAGGATGCGTTGCTTGAATGTGTCACCCATGCTCAGCACGCTCCTTCATGCTGGCCGAAACAAGTACTGAGTATCCGGCGTTTTCTAGCAATAACCTCGGAGGTTATCGCGATATTCTAACCTCATTTTTGTCTGATGCCAGACATAAAATTCCGAGTTGCGGCGAAAGCATTCCTCGTACAACTCTGGCGTAATTGGAAAACGGATCGAGATAACTGGATTTCGCCTTATCTTCGTCTACACATAGGCAGGAAGCCTGGGCATTGCTGTTCGAAATGCAGATGCCCAGCCGCATTAGTCGGATTCCGAGCACGCAGATCGTAACCGATCCGGAACAGCGGCGGCGGCAAAACAACAAAACCCTAAGCCCAAGCCCAGGGTTTTGCGGAGGTAGTAAACGGAAACAGCGGCTACGGCATACATCTCCGGGCGGCAAATTCAAGCACAAATCAGAGGTGCCGACTGGTGCTGGTCATCTCTTTTGCCATTCAGAATATGCAACCTGCCCTACAAGGGTCAGGTGGCTCAAATCCAACGATGCGAAGATTCGATGGCGCTGACATAGAACCGGTAAAGATTTGCAAGGATGCCACAATGCCGGGAGGCAATGGCTGCGGGTTCAGATCAGGAGCCACAATACCGGGAGGCAGCGGTTGCGGATTCAGAGCGATGCGCCCGATGAACAGTGATGAAGTTGGAGCAGTGAACGTCAAGCAGGGATCGGGTGGCGTATCTACGGTGACAGACACGCTGGGCGGCTCCGCACTACCCAGAGTCGGCAGCGTCAACTGCTGTGTCATCAAAACCTTGCCACTAAAGCCATCCAAAATGTCGGCGGTGACATGACCACCTCCAGCGGATGCCGCACATACGAGCAGCGTTTCATTTTCCGCAGCAAAAGCGGGCGCAGTCAGTCTCACCACCTTGCCAGCACCGGCACCGCTCTGAGCAACCGCACTCACTGGCAATGCTGCAGCTACGAGAGCGACGACCAGCAGAAGCAAACGACCCTGTTTCTTCATACATTGTTCCTTCGAAAACGAGAATCCCTTACGCGTTTTGGGATGCAGGAACTCTGTCCGGAGCTGCTTGGTGGCCTAATTGGCTTTCGCCTTATCTTCGCCTATGCTATTCCGCCATGGACTCCCAGAAACAGAACGGGGCGTTGCTGATTGCAGCCTCGATTGTGGCTGCCATTCGGCTCCGGGGTGAACCGATTCAGCGATCCCCAAAGGTAATGGCTGTTATTTCGGATTCAGTTCAGTTGACGAAGATGGTGCTGGCGAGGCTTGAGCAGGGATAGGGTGAGCGGAATCGCAGCGGAGAAATCCTTCTAGGCTTCGCCATCTTCGATGTTTGCAAGAGCAGGAACGGCGGCATGCCCGTCAAGTGCGGTCGAGAGTAGTTACCACCGTGGCAGATGAGTCCTACTAGCCCTTGCAGGCAGGACTTCGCTCGGTCGAACACTAACCACTTCCTGTTCGACGTTGTCGGTGTTTCTGTTAGGCTGTCGCACGATGTTGGCGGGTGAAGATTTCGCAACTGTGAGCGTCGAATTCGGCATTAATTTTGATGGCGAGAGCTACACGCTCGCCGTCTGAGGACGGTTCGGGGTGATTCCAACAGCAACGCTCACAAAACCAACCTTTCCATTTGTCGGAACTGTCGAACACTAGTCTGCGTCCGGCTTGTTGGTATGCCTTGATGCTTTCTTCCAGTTGCCGTGTAAGACAGCTACTAAGTCGTCTAAGGTCAGATATCACAAAGCTGATCTCCAGAACGAGCAGGTTCTCGCCGATGACTTCAAGAATTGCGTTTTCCAATATCCGTGTACTGGCGACCATCAGTGGAATTGAATAACCTTGCGAACGACTCACCTGTCCCCGTAAGGCTGCTTTCTCTAAGATGCGCTCGTCAATGCGGCGGCTCGGCTCTGAAGAGTCCAATACGTCGCCTAGTTCCACCAATAACGACCCGTAAGGATAGACACGTTGCTCGTCGGTCAGGCGTAAAGCGGCGAAATCCGGCTCTGCGTTGATGGCGGCAAGCGTCCGCTGCACAATCTCGGCAACATTTTCCCTAATAACCCCAGAAATCCGCTTTGAAGCAATGAGTTGACGTGGCTCGCGTTCTGCCGACTCCAAGCTCTGTTCGATGGCATTGACAAGGTTTGGAATCGACGTTGGCTTGATGAAGTATTCGTCCACCTGACTACGGATTGCCTGTAGGGCAGTTTCGAAAGCGGGGTATCCGGTCAAGATAAATGTACGGCAATCGGGCTGAGTGCGCCTCATTGCACTCACCACCGTGAAGCCATCCCCTGGCTCCCCGATGTTGAGGTCGGAAAGCAGCACATCAAATTTGGTGGAGCTGATTTCCAAGAGCGCCTCCCCTACCGTGGCTTTGGAAATCACGCTGAATCCGTGTAGTGTCAGGATTTTCGGGAGAGTTTCCCGTATTCCAGGTTCGTCGTCCACAACGAGAATCCGAGCAGCTTGCGTGGCGTACCTCCTCGGCCCTCGCGACCTGAGTAACATAGATTCCATGTGCTTCCTAGGAGATGCCGACTCTAAGGTGTTGCCGCTCAACTCAGGTTACAGACACTTCAATGCTTTTTACCAACCCGTTCACCCAGTCGATTCGCTCAACGGACTCGACCCGAACCGATAGGACGAAGAAGAGGCAGCTCGCCTCGAAGACGAGATGAAAGAGGCAGAACGGGCTTTGATGCGGCATCAGACAGATCATGGGTGCCGGGGTTGATGCCGCTGCCTTAGCCGTTGACTCGAACTCTGGATGGGAAAACGGGTCACGGGCACGACCAAGGGGCATCGGTTGAAACTGCGGGAGGGGCACTGTGAACAGTATAGCGGCTCTCCCGCTCAGCGAGTCAGCCTCGGATAACAGCGGCTGCTGTCTGTGAGACAAAGCCGGAGACTGCATCTCGAATCTCGTCCCGAACACGCCGAAATACCCGCAGACGCTCTTCGTCAGTCCCAGTAGCTAATGCCGGGTCTTCGAATGGCCAGTGCATCCGCTGGCAGGGGCCGGGGAAAATGGGACAGGACTCCTTCGCATTATCACAGACGGTGATTACGTAAGGCATGTGCTGCCCGAGGAACTCAGAGGCGTGCTTCGAGCGATGCGCTGAGATGTCAATCCCGGCCTCGCCCATCGCCTTGATAGCAAGGGGATTTACCTGCGATGGCTTCATTCCAGCACTCAGCGCTTCGAATCTATCCCCCGCAAAATGCCGCAACCAGCCTTCTGCCATCTGACTACGGCATGAGTTTCCAGTACACAAAAATAACACTCTCGGTTTCATCAGGGTGTCTCCTCAATGGCGTCCAACAGCTGGGCACTGCGCCGAAGGCATAGTGGCAGTGATTTCCTGAACGAAGTATCGCCGCTGGAAGTAAAGGGCAACGTTAACCAATCCAATCAGAGCCGGGACTTCGACCAGCGGGCCGATCACCGCTGCGAATGCCGCCCCCGAGTTGATGCCGAAGACCGCCACCGCCACAGCAATCGCCAGTTCGAAGTTGTTGCTGGCGGCAGTGAATGAAAGGGTGGCTGTTTTCGAATAATCCGCCCCGACCTTGTGCCCCATGTAAAACGAGACGAGGAACATCAGGACGAAGTAAATCAGCAGAGGCACTGCGATGCGGAGCACGTCGAGGGGAAGTCGGACGATGTATTCGCCCTTCAGCGAGAACATCACCGTAATGGTGAACAGGAGAGCGATGAGCGTGATTGGGCTGATCCGAGGGATGAATCTCTTCTCATACCACTGGAGCCCTCGTGCTCGAACGAGAGTGAGGCGGGTCACCATGCCTGCGATAAATGGGATGCCGAGGTAAACGAAGACGCTCTTGGCAATGTCACCGATGGAGACGTTTACCACTGAGCCGTGCAGCCCGAACATCCCCGGCAGCTTTGTCACGAACACCCAAGCGTAGACCGAATAGAACAGCACTTGAAAAACCGAGTTGAAGGCTACCAAACCAGCGGCGTACTGCGTATCGCCCTTCGCTAGTTCGTTCCAAACGATCACCATGGCGATGCACCGGGCGAGTCCAATCATGATTAACCCTGCCATGTATTCGGGGTAGCCCCGCAGGAACGTGATTGCCAGCACGAACATCAGGATCGGCCCAATCACCCAGTTCTGTATGAGAGAGAGTGCCAAAATGCGCTTGTTTCTGAAGACCTCGTGCAGTTCCTCGTACCGGACTTTCGCCAATGGTGGGTACATCATCAAGATCAGCCCCAGCGCAATAGGAACAGAAGTCGTCCCAACGCTGAAGCGATTTAAGAACGGAACGATGCTGGGCAAAGCCCATCCTGATGCCACCCCGACCACCATGGCTGCGAAAATCCAAACGGTGAGATAGCGGTCGAGAAACGAAAGGCCAGATGTTGGCTTGGACATGTTAGTTCCTTGTGATTTCGTTCAATGAAGGAACGGCGGTTGGCAGGGGTGCCCCTTCAAGGCGCACGAACTTCTGCGGAGCGCAGGACGCTCGGGTCAGCTTTGCCCGGTCACGTTCCATGTCCTTGTCTATACGGAGCCACTTCAGCACTTCACGAAGAACCGCCTGAACGGCGGGGTCCTTTGGAACCGCCAAGCTGTAATGCATCCACTTGCCTTCTCGACGTGCGTGCACCAACCCGGCACGCCTCATGTATGCAAGGTGGCGTGAGATGGTTGATTGAGGCAAACCGAGAATCTCAATAAAGTAACAGACACACACTTCCTGACCGCTCATCAGGTTCAACAGCCGGAGCCTTGTCCGGTCTGCCAACGCTCGAAACATCTGTTCCATGCTTCGCTCCATATATCCGCCTTGACGGATTTGTATTATAGCATTACATTTGCCTGAGCGGATATCTTCTGCGAAGGGCGGTGCCAGATGAATGCGAAGAGCGACATCAAGACAGCAGTTCAGGAGCACTACGGCGCAGTCGCAAGGGGTGAACAGTCCGGGTGCGGGTGTACAACGACCTCCGAACTGGCGACCACAATCGGCTACTCACAGGAAGACGTGGCGTTTGCTGGTGCCGGAAACCTCGGCTTGGGTTGTGGGAATCCCCTGGCACTCGCAGAGGTCAAACCGGGCATGACCGTGCTCGACTTGGGAAGCGGGGCTGGATTCGACGCCTTTCTGGCGTGGCGTCGTGTGGGGCCGACGGGTCGGGTCATCGGCATCGATATGACGGACGACATGCTAGAACGAGCGAGGCACAACGCCGCTGAGCTCGGTGCCGCAAACGTCGAGTTCCGTAAGGGCTATATCGAGCAGCTACCCGTCGAGGACAATAGCGTCGATTTCGTTATCAGCAATTGTGTTATTAATCTCAGCCCTGACAAACCCGCTGTCTTCCGTGAAATCTGTCGTGTACTGAAGCCGGGAGGTAGGTTTGCCGTGAGCGATATTGTGCTTCTCTCCGGTTTGCCGGAAAACGTTCAGAATGACGTGAGTGCATATGTTGGCTGTATCGCAGGAGCAAGCCTGATGGGGGACTACGTCCGATACCCGCTGGAAGCTGGACTGGTTGACCTCAGCATCCCGCAAATTGCGCACGGTAAGAAACTGGCATCGGTGCTGGCTCCTGAAGAGCCCTCCGCATGCTGCGGGAGTCAAATTGCAGATGTTGCGGCGAGGGCGGTTGCGTCCATCAAGTTGCACGGGAGCAAGCGGTGATATTGCGGACTTGCCGAATAATCTGAAGTATTCGGGCGCTAATATCACAAAGAGCCGATACCGAGGCAGGCACTTTGGACAACCCGATGTTCTGGCGTCCTGCGGGCACACTCAGGTGGTTCAGTGGCGTTCTGGAACGCACGATGTATGCGGGGCGCTGACAAGGAACCATGTAGTGAGGTCAGTTGAGCGTTGAACTGCATAGAAGTGAGCCTCGCCAGCCGCCATCTTTTGCCGCTCTATGTTGTTCAATAATTCTGTTGGAAAAGAGGATTCCGGCAAGTGCATTACCACAGGTAATGATGTTCGTTGGGGTATGGGCATAAAGTTTGCCTACTGTTTCCTAATTATCAGTATGCCGTTTACGAAAGATACGTGCTGAGCAAAAGTGAACACAAACGATGGCGTTAATAACTTTTATTCGATTTGATAGCGTTGGGCGCTCGGCATCCGGATGTACCTGTTGAAGCAACTTTGTTTCGGCGATCTCGACGTTTGAAATCCAGATATCCAGCGGCCGTCAGATTCCGAAAACGATTTTGCCTTGCTGCGTCCGTAATTATGTTTGGTCTGCAATTGCGTGCCCTAAGCAGCTCCTATTCAGAGTGAGTTAGGAGACCCTTGGCTCCAGGCGCGCGATCCGAATGTCCTTCGCAAATTGCTCGACTATTGACCCACATCACACAGTCGCTCAGCTTCCGCCAGCCGTGCCCCTCTTCGAGACCGGCCGCAGGAGTCTGAGTTCCTGCTTGACGACAGCTAAGGCTGAGGCTTCGCGATCGATCCTGACAAGTCGGCAGGTCGCTGGAAATCCGGGCAAGCTGCTCGCCAGGGAGCTAAAATCTGATTGAAATCAACAAACCAAACCTCTTCCTGCGTGTTGCTATTTCCGAATGTTGAGCAGCTTCGCGGCAGTGTTGCTGAGGATAGCAGCTTTTTCCTCGTTGCTGAGGAAGGTACACGCGAAGATATGATCTACAGGGTGTAACTGCCAAGCGTAGGGATAGTCGCTGCCCAAGACGATCTGGCTGACGCCGACTTGGCGGGCTAGATGGCGGATAGCTTCGGGGGAAAAGACCAGCGAGTCAAAATAAAGTTGCTTGAGATATTCGGTGGGCTTCTTTTTCAAGACAACTTTGGAATCGCAGAGGGCGGGGGCAACGAAGCAGGCGTGGTCGGAACGGTCCGCGTACGATGGCAGATAGCCGCCGCCATGGGCGGCGAGGACTTTCAGGCCAGGGAACCGGTCTAGCGTGCCCTCGAAAATCAGATGCGACAACGCGATGGTGGTTGACAGAGGGTTGGCGATCGTATTGCCAAGCCAGCCGTTGCCGGACAAGCGCTTGGAGAGTTCCGGAATGCCCTGGGGATGAATGAACAGGACGACGCCGAGTTCTTCCGCTTTCGCCCAGACCGGATGGAACTTTTGGTCGGAGAATTCGACGCCATTGACGACGTCGCCGATGGCAGCGCCGCGCAGGCCCTGCCGCTTGACGGCGGTTTCCAACTCCTGCACAGCCAGGTCCGGTGCTTGCAATGTCAGCGAGGCAAAGGCGGCGAAGCGATCCGGATGCGTGGCACAGAGTTCGGCCAGTTTTTCATTCTGGATTTTCACGATCTGGCCAGCGAGATCACGGTCCTTGTCGTACCAGAAGGGGTTGATCGAGAGCACTTCCATATCGACGGCCTGCGCGTCCATGGCCTGGAAGCGCTTCTCAACTCCGAGGTAGGTCTCCGGCGCGCCGATGATGGGCGGTAGGAGTTTAGCCTCCTCGGCGGCGCCAAGTAGCGACGTGCTTTCGCGGATGTAGCAGTGGGAGTGGACGTCGATGGTCTTGATGCGCTTGCCCTTGACGACGATGGGCAGGCGGTGCCCGCCGGACTGTTGGGCGTGGGCAGCTTCGAGTACTCCGCAGCTTGAAAACACTACCCCAGCCGCAGCGGCAGAGGCTCCTTTAAGAAAATCTCGGCGTGTGGTCATTAGAGGCTCCTCCTCGGGGCTAAGCCGGAATCTCTCTTTTTGACTTCAAAAACGGCACCAACTATACACCTGTTTTGCCTGCTCGCGAAGTGGGACAAGCATCTGAGTGCACCGATCTGCGATCGGAACCCAGACGGCGCAAATTGCCCCTCCCTGCCATTATTTGGGTTGATGTGGCCGGAACCTGCGATGAAGCTAGTTGGTCCGCTTGCTACTCGCTCGCCGAAGCTTCTGCTTGCTCTTGCCCTTGAGATTGAGCGCCACGGCAGCGCGGATTAGATCCTTCAAGGCCGCCTCATCGATCTTGTCGCTTACGTGGAGGTCGATGGCGCGCCTGACATTCCCGTCGAGGCTGGAGTTAAATAGACCTGAAGGGTCCTTCAATGCAGCTCCCTTGGCAAATGTCAGCTTGACGACGTTCTTGTGCGTCTGTCCCGTGCAGATGATGCCACCGTGGAACCGGGTGGGAGTCCCCCTCCACTTCCACTCTTCGAGGATCTCAGGGTCTGCCTGGTGTACGATTTCGCGCCGGGCTTGTAGACGGGAGCGACGCCGCTGAAGAAGCAGATCTTGATGATTCTCTCGCTCCACATGTAGCCTTCACCATCGCAATAGCGGCAATGGGATTGTTGGATCCGCCGGAGGTTTGAGCCCAGCAGGAACTGCCCACCCTACCCAAAATCGGGTAAGATGGGCCACCCGCCCATTGACTATTGCTGCGTGTATTCCTCGTGCTGTTCGTGGCTCTCTGTGGTCGTTGTACTTCTCTGCTCGTCATTGTGCCGGGGCTCGGCGGTCGTGGTGGTTTTTTCGCTTTCCTTTACATTATGGTGGTGTTTCTTGTACTTCCTCTTAGTCTCAGTCGTCTGAGTGGTTTCGGCCCGTCGCGGTTCATCTTGCGACGTGGTTGTCGTGCTGCTGTCGCTGCGAGATTCCGTGTTGGTCTGCGCCATTGCAGGCAACGATAGGGCGAGCGCAACGAGCGGCCCCATAGCGGTAGCAAATAATTTCTTGGAAGTCATGTGATTCTCCTTTGATACGTATCCAGAGACGATGATAGAGTCCCATCACCGCTGAATCTGTGCACATTTGCTCACAGCTTCCGATCTTTTAGTCATTTCACGGTCTTTGAAGAAGGGTGTGGCCGGGTGAGTGGATCACATGCAGAGCCAGACACATTTTGCCGAACGCTACCCGAGGGTCGGAAAAAGCAAATACAATGCATAGACCCTCACGTCGCGTCCTAGCGGACGCTCCTCAGGGTGACACGCCGGAAAAGTCGACGCGCTGGAACTACCGTTCTTGCTTGAGGTATGGGTGACACGCTGGAATTATCGTTCTTGGGATACACCAACGCCATGATCCAAATGACCCCGGAATGAATTCTCCTTCTCTTTGCCAACTCGTCGCTGAACAACTACAGGCGATCATTGCTGATGCCCCGGCGGCGCTGGTGATCGAGGGCGGCGAGGTGCTGTTCGACTTCAGCACGGCGAAGTTTTCGTTGCGGGCGGAGGGTGAGCGCTGCGTGTTGCAGATATGGTCGGAGGATCGCAACATCGTGCGCCGGGTTGTTGGCGCGGAAACAAAGAATGGCGTGCTCAAGCTGGAAGTACTGCGCTTTGGGCAGACAAAGCCAGCAAGGCTGGAAATCTGTGGCGACCGCGAACGGCGCGCACCGACGGCGAAGCGCATTGCCCGCGCCGGGTTTCAGCGGATGCTGGGGCGCATGCTAGAGAAGTCGAACCCCGGATGGAAGTTGCAGAACATGGTTTCGGCTCCCGATCTAGAGCATTCGTTCGGGCCGGCCTATGTAAGGGGCATCCTGCGGCGCGGCAACTCGGCCATGGCGGTTGTGGGAGTTAGCGCGGGCGAGGCACAATCGGCTGTCGACGGGACGATTGCGACCGCGGTGCTCTGGATGGAGCATTGCCGTGAACGCTATGCCGACCGCATGCACGTTGCCGGGGCACGATTAATTGTGCCGCGCGGCCGGGCGGAGGTGGTGAGGCTTCGGTTGGCGCATCTCAATCACGCGCTTGCGCGGTGGGAGCTTTCGGAGTTCGACGAGCGAACCGAGACGCTGGAGGAGCTAGACCCGCGCGATGCGGGTAACCTTTCCACACGGTTGGTGCAGGCAGCAGACCGCGAGCGGACCGCCGCACGCTTCGCTGCGGCAATTGCGCAGGTGCAGCGGATTCTGCCGCGCGTGGAGATCGAGGTCGTCTCCGCCGCCGAGGTCTCGTTCCGCTACCACGGCCTAGAGTTTGCCCGCGCCGCGGTGCGCGAGGTTGCGGGTTCGTTTCGCACTGAGCCTGTTCTGCTCTTTCCCGATACTGAAGCGCCTACGGTTGGTCCGGAGATCGCGGTGGACGCTAAAACCGAGTCTCGCTTCCGCGACTTCGTCAAGCGAGTTGCCGCCATGCGCGATGGTGCAGATCGGCATCATCCACTGCATCGCAGCAGCCCGGAGCGGTGGCTGGAGGCGAGCGTCAGGCGAGAGCTCGGCGCGCTTGACGAGCGGCTTGATCCGGCAGTCGTCTACTCGCAAGTGCCTGCCTTCGCGGCTGGCGATCGCGCCATGATCGATTTGCTCGGCGTGACCCGCGAGGGGCGGCTGGTGGTGATCGAGCTGAAGGCGGAAGAAGATATGCACCTTCCGTTGCAGGGACTTGATTACTGGGCGCGCGTGCGCTGGCACCAGCAGCGCGGTGAATTCCAGCGCTTTGGCTATTTCCCCGGACGCGAACTCTCGTCGGAGCCCCCGCTGCTGCTGATGGCCGCGCCGTCACTGCACGTGCATCCCACCACGGATTGTCTGCTGCGACACCTCTCGCCGGAAATTGAGTGGAAGCTGCTGGGACTCGATGAACACTGGCGGCGGGGGATTCGGGTGATCTTCAGAAAATCCATTTCAGATTTCAAATTGAAGATTTCAGATTGAAAAACGAAGTTGGGGGATCGTTCGCGTGATCCTACGACCGCATTCCTACTCACTGCACAATCAAAATCTGAAATCAACAATCTGAAATCTGAAATTGCATGCGCTAGTCGGGCTTGATTTCTGCCTCGCGGCCACGATTGATCCAGTAGTCACGTGCCATTTCGGTGAGATCGGGTTGCGGGGACTCGCCCTTGAGCACGCGCGAAATGCCGCGCACGATGCGGCGCATAGGAAGCTCTCCCTTTTCGTCGGTGAGGAACAGTTCGCCGACCTTGGAGCTGCGGTAATACCACCGCTTAAGAATCGAAAGGTGCTCCATGAGTTCCGGGCCTGATTTGATTCGGGCCGGTGCCACCGATGCAAGCGCCTCGGTGGCGCGCGCTTCCATTGATTGCGGTGTCTTGATCTTCCACTCCACGGCATGGCCAAACGAGTCGGTGCCCTCGGTGGCTATCGTGAGGTTTGCCGGAGCGAACATAACGGGATCAAAGATGCGCGCGCCTTCAATCTTAAACAGCGCCACCGCACCTGGCTGGGCGGAGGGTTGGATCATGACGCCACGCAGTTGGTCGAGGCGGTGAACGATCTCCGGCAGCTCGCGCATGAGCGTCTGAATTTTTTCGAAGCGCGCGTGCATCGCCGCTGCGGTTTCAAACTCGAGTGCCTGGCTGGCGCGGTCGCGCTCGGCAGCTACCGCGTACAGCAGCGAACGGCCGCCGGTGGAAAGAAAATGCTCCAACTGCGTCACCTCGGCGGCGTAGACCTCGTCGGTGCATCCCCGGAAGCAGGGCGCAAGACACATTTTCATCTCTGAATAAATGCAGCCGGGGAACGCTGGGTCGGGATTCAGCTCTTCGGGGCAGCGCCGTACCTTGAAGAAGTCGAGCGCATCGCTCGCGAACTTCTCGGCGGCGGCGCGGGTGGGAAACGGCCCGTAGTAGGCGGACTTCCCCTGGAGACCGCCGAGGCGGGCGGTGACCACAAGCCGCGGGTAGCGGTTCTCCAGAATGAGACGAAGCAGCGGTGCGGGCCGGAGCCGGAGCCGTTTCTCGTAAAGCTGCGGGAACTCCTGCCGCATCAGCTTGTAGAGCAGGAATCCCGATTCAAAATCGGAGCCCGTCGGCGTGTATTCAAGCCAGCGTACGCGATCGCGCAGATTGAGCCGTCGGGTGGTGGCATCGGGCTTAGCCAACGCTGTTGCGCTTGCGTTGGCAAGCAGTCGCCGGGCGCGCCGCCGCAGATTAGCGGTTTTGCTGACGTAGGCTTCGGCAGCGGCCTGCTCGCCGCGAAGCACGAATACGGCGGGCGATGCCGGCAGTTGCTCGAAGAACTGCTCGTCGCTTTCCGGGCGGAATTCAAGAGGCATCAGCACCCTACAAGTTTAGCGGAAAGGCTGCACCCGCCGAGTGCCTTGTAATCAGCTTCGCGATGGAAAAAATGGGCGGAACGTGGGGCTCCCAGCGGCGAGCTTCAACACTCCCACTTTGTTTTTGATAATCTTCTGATCGGTATTCGTAGTCGTAGCTACGACACATTCATGCTTTTCCCTTCACCCCAAACTTCACCTCCGCGTACTTCGGCAGCACGGTGTGGCACTTCCCCTCGCAGTAGGCGCCCTGGTGCCTGGCATCCTCTTGCGGGCTGGGCATGGGCGAGGTCTCGGCCTTAGCTCGCTCGCTTTCGACGTACGCGCCGACTTCAGCTACCAGCTTTTCGTGCTCGTCATGGGTAAGCCATTGCTTCCGTTCCACGAGATAGTGACGGAAGCGCTCGATGGGATCGCGCTTCAACCAGTATTCATAAAGCGGACGAGGCACGTACTGGGCGGCATCGTGCATGGCGTGTCCCTTCATGCGCATCATCTTCGCCTCGATGAGCGTGGGGCCTTCGCCGCGGCGTGCGCGTTCGCAAGCGTCTCGCGTCACGTCATACACCTGGCAGGCATCGGTCCCATCGACGATCACGCCAGGAATGCCGTAGGCAATCGAACGCTCGGCAAGGTCCTTAACGCGGAACTGCCGATCCGACGGTGTGGAGAAGCCCCAGAGATTGTTCTCCACGATCACCACCACCCCGAGGCGCTGCACGGCGGCGAGGTTCAAGCCCTCGTAAGTGACGCCTGTGGACTGGCCGCCATCTCCGATATAGGTAAGCGTGGCAATGTCGCGGCCCTGCAGGCGCGCGCCCAGACAGAACCCTGCCATCACGGAGATCATCTCACCGAGCATCGTGATAGGCGCGCACACATTGCGTCGCACGGTGTCGCCAAAATGCAAACCGCCATCACGCCCAACGCTCGGCGAATCGGCCTTGGCCATGTACTGGCGGATGATGTCCGCCGGCGTGAAGCCGCGCACCATGAGCGCGCCCTGATTGCGGAACGCCGGTGCCATCCAGTCCTCTGGCGCGAGCGCATAAGCGGCCGCGCACGAACAGGCTTCCTGCCCAAGCCCGAAGTAGACGGTGCCGATCACTTTGGACTGCTTGTAGAGGGTCTCCAAGGCAGATTCGACGCGCCGGTTGAGCAGCATCCAGCGATAGAGCTCAACGCACTGCTCGCGCCCGAGATATTTCGATTCCCGGATCGGCGGTGCGGGCGCCGTCAGGTCCCCCTCGACCCGATACTGCACTTGCTCGCCCTTCGTCTCCATCCGCAACGCGAACTCCGGATGCTCCAGACGGTAGTCGGGCAGGTTGTAGCAGCGCAGCATGGACGAGGCGGCTTCATCCTGACCAGAGCCGCCGGGCTTCGGCTGAGATTTTGTCTTCTTCTTTCCGGCTGATTTGTTGCTGGGTTCGTCGGCCATGGTTCTCCCTGCAAACTTCGTCTCGGCAGCGGCAAGAATAACCTTTGTCGAGGCCCGTTTTTATAGGACAGCCGATTTTACACAAACAGAGATCGCGTTGCTGAAAAGCTATCTCCGAAGGTGTCATCCCGAGCGCACCGGGGTCCCCGGCGACGGCCGTTTTTGCCGTTGCTGGGGTGAGGAGCGAGGGATCTGCTTTTGCGCGGGGTGAGCGTCATAGGAATGGACTAGCGGAAAGATCAGGCTAAATGCGTGTCCTGCCGATGCAGCCGCCGCAGCTCTTCAGGCGTTTTGGTGGGCGTGTCCTGCGGTTCGTCCACCCCACCCCGCGCGACTCCGGCGCGCGTTGGGGGACCAGTCTCCGGTACGGCCGGCGCCGCAACCCTGGTGGCACGCGCTAGCAGGTCGTCAAGCGTGTCCAGCCAGAGGACCTGCGAGCCGAATACAAATCCAAAATTGCGCATCGCTATCGGCAGGACCTCCTGCACGGGCAGACACGTTCCGGTTTCGAGCTGAATGGAGGTCACCGCCTTGCCAGTGAGTCCGCAGGGAACAATCAGCTTGAAGTAGTCGAGATCGGTGTTGACGTTGAGGGCAAAACCGTGCGAAGTTACGCCGCGCGAAATGTGCACGCCGATGGCGGCGATCTTGCGCTCGCCCGAAGTCGCCAACTTTCCCGACACCGTGGCGGGTGGCAACCCGGCTTCAACCGGTGTGGTCCACACGCCCGTCATACCCTTTATGCGCTGGGTTTCAATTCCATATTGCGCGCAGGTGCGCATCAGCACCTCTTCCAATTTGCGGACATAATCCACCGCGCCGAGTTTCGGGCTGAAGCTCCGCAAGTCGAAAATCGGGTAGGCAACCAGTTGCCCGGGACCATGAAAGGTGACATCACCGCCGCGATTGATCTCGAAAACTTCTACTCCTTTGCCGGCAAGAAACTCG
>Ga0181535_10002837_pt1 | contig 20655 bp, 21 predicted proteins | sample PEATcosm2014_Bin_44_FD_119774 | JGI IMG/M metagenome (GOLD analysis project Ga0181535, IMG submission 119774) | Peatland microbial communities from MTU Mesocosm Facility, Houghton, MI, USA - PEATcosm2014_Bin17_30_metaG | ecosystem: Environmental > Terrestrial > Soil > Wetlands > Peat | place... | reverse complement strand
CTTCACCCGGAGAAGAAGATCGCCGCCTCCACGCAGGCCCACTACACGCACCATCGCATTAGCAGCGTGCTGGGCCTGCCGTTTGTGGAAGTGCCTTGCGATTCACATGGACGGATGGACGCTCAGGCTCTCGCAGATAAACTGTCGGAGGGCGAGATCGGCTGTGTGGTGGCAACCCTCGGAACCACGGGTACGGGTTCGGTTGATCCCTTGCCGGAGATCCTTCGCCTGAGCGCCCAATACGGCTTCCGTGTGCACGCCGACGCGGCTTACGGGGGCTACTTCACCCTCGCCGGCAATCTGACGGCGGAAACGCGCGCGGCGTTTGACCAAATAGGCCAGGCCGATTCGATTGTTGTCGATCCCCACAAGCACGGACTTCAACCTTATGGATGCGGGTGCGTGCTCTTTCGCGATCCGGCGGTGGGGGCACTGTACAAACACGATTCCCCCTACACCTACTTCACCTCCTCGGAAATGCACCTGGGCGAAATCAGCTTGGAGTGCTCGCGGCCCGGGGCCTCGGCGGTGGCGCTGTGGGCGACGCAAAAGCTTCTGCCGCTCACGCGTGGCGGCGAGTTTGCCGCAAGCTTGGAGGCCTGCCGGGAAGCAGCGCTCGGCTTAGCGGATCGGCTCGCCGCCGATCCCCGATGGCTCGTGCCTTTTCTCCCTGAGCTGGACATCGTGGTCTGGGCTCCTCGCGCCGCGTCCGGCCGCCTCGCTTCTGAACGGTCTCAGAGAATCTTCACGGCGGCGGCCAAGCGCGGCCTGCACCTTGCCTTGATCCGCTTGCCGGTTGCGTTTTTCCCCTCGCTCCAAGAGCTCCAAGAGTCGCAGGGCCGAACGGCGGGCAATGCGCTACAACAGGCGGATTCCTCAGATCAGGGCTCCGTGGTTTGCCTACGCTCAGTCTTAATGAAACCCGAGCACCGCGAATGGCTGAACGAGATTATGCTTAGACTTGATGCGGCGTTCGGAGACACGGAGGAGGAATAGCGCCAATGGATGATCCCCGATATACAGACCTTCGCAAACTCGTCGGCCAGCACGAGAAGCTCGTCTACGAGGCTGTGAAGGCCGGGATGGTAGCCGAGCTCTCGCCTGAGAACCAGCTCAGCGCAAGGGCAATAGAGGAACACATGCATCTGAAGCACGTCCACAATGCCCTTGAGTTCGCTGACCTGCGTGAAGGCGAGCCCTACGAAGTCACCGTGGAAGGCACTACCGTGAACCCGCTGGCTCACGTCAATGGCCATGCGGCCGTCAAAGGTCAGATCGAACAGGATCCCCTGGTTAGAGCCGCCTTTGAAAAAATGGTGGCCACGGGAACGACAGCTCATCACGCCGAGCACGTTTTGAGCGCGATGCTGCTAGAACTTGTTTGGGAGAGCAGCCAGGGCGCCGCGACTGCAGAGGACGGAGAAAAGGTGCGCTTGAGGTACTACCGTAAACTGAAGAAAATCGCCCGCGATTCGGCCTTTCGCAAAAAGCTTACTCGACAATTCGGGCCCGACCATTTTGTGTTCGAGTAGAGCGGACTCCCGAAGACAAGCTACAACGACAGATTTCGATGGACCTCACGATCGACCCGTACGTCAGAGCTCGCAGAGCAGGTAGAGTGAAGCCAAGATCATGAGGGGCGACGAATAGAACCCGGGCATCGGCCGGGAGAAACGAACGGAGGCAACGGTGCGGCCCAGAATGGTTCCCGCGATGTGCGCCAAGCCATTGCCGAGCATGATCACGGCGAAAACGTAGCCGATCGGCCGCATCCAGCGATCTCCGCGCAACACAAAGACGGAGAGGCACAAGAGTAGGACGACTGCCGCCACTAAGCCTGCAAGCCAAACGCCGAATGTGAAGACCGGCATGGGAAACCAAGGCCGCCTTTGGCGCAGAACCATCACGGTGGGATTGTAGACCGAAAGGAAGCCGGTGGCGGCTTCGTCGATGACGTGCAGAGCCAGGACCAGGCAGAGGGCAATCCAAGCCCAGAAGAGTTGGCCATGGGGAACTGAGGCCAACGTAATGGCGAGCGGAATATGTTGGAGGAGCATCATGACTTCATCCTTTCATACCCTTCGGTTGGGTGCACCGATTCCTCGCAAGTTGAATCCGGCAATGGACTGGGCGAGATGTTCGGCGGGGGGACGCAGTTTAGAATCCCGCGCCAGCCACCGGTATACGGCTTCGTAGACAGAGCCGACCCAGCAACTCGCCACGACCGCGGTATCGAGCGGAGGCAAGCTGCCTGCGATCGCGCGGAGCGCCTGTTCCACACCCAGTGTATGACGTTCGATGACTTGCCGCCGCACCGCTTCCAATCGGCTCCCCAGCCCGGAGGATTCCACAATCAAAATCCGCGCCTCCTCCGGGTTCTCCGCCAGGTAGCGAACCAGCGCCGTGACCGCTGCTCTCATTTGCGCCAGCACATCGGGGCCGGCGGCACGAATGGCTTCGTTGAGTGCCGACGAGATCTGCTCGCCGAGCGCTTCCAGAGCCGCCGCGAAGACATCTTCCTTATTGCCAAAATAGGAATAGAAGCTGCCGACGGAACTGTGGGCCGCGCGCACGATCATCGGCACCGTTGTGGCGTGATACCCCTTCCGCCCGAAATTGCCGACGGCCGCTTTCAGCAACTTCTTGCGCCGCGCTTCCTTTCGGTCGGCCATCTTCGGCGTGGTGCGGTACGCCATCTGGATTCTCCGAAAAACTCACATCCAGAGTGGCAAGGGCAACTCTGGCCGTTCGGGTCAATAAAAGAATGACGTTTCATTCTATCCTTGTCAAGCAGAATCCTCGGCCGAATGTGTCCACTCACGGAACGAAGTCGATGTTCGAGAAGCAGGGGTTCGAAGCCGTCGCCCCCCTTTGGCACACTCAACGTGTTGATGCGAAGAATCGTATGATTGCCGCCACGGGCCGACCAACAAAATCAACCGCTTGGCAGCCGTCCAGGGATATTTCACATCTAACGGATTGACAAACCCAGGGCAATGCGAATAGTGTACGCCATCTTATGAAAATTCTCGTACTCGGGTCCGGTGGACGGGAACACGCCCTGGCATGGAAGCTGCATGAAAGCCAGCAGATGGAGGAACTCTATTGTGCACCCGGGAATGCGGGGATCGCGCAAGAGGCGGAGTGCGTCCCTGTTGATCTCACGCAAACGAAGGCCATCGTAACCCTGGCCAAGCAACTGAAGGCCGACCTGACAATCGTCGGGCCGGAAGCGCCTTTGGTGGCTGGCGTGGTCGATGAGTTCGAAAAAGAGGGGTTGGCCATCATCGGCCCGAGCAAGGCAGCCGCGCGACTGGAGGGGAGTAAGATCTTCGCCAAGGAATTCATGCGGCGGAACAACATTCCTACTGCGCGCTTCGAGGTGGCAGAGAATTTCGAGCAAGCGCTTAACATCCTCGCACGATTCCCGCTTCCCGTCGTGATAAAGGCGGATGGCTTGGCAGCAGGCAAGGGAGTGGTTGTTTCACGCAATCACGTGGACGCGGAACAAGTTCTTGAGGATTTCATGGTCCGGAGGACCTTGGGTAGCGCCGGCGATCGGGTAGTCATCGAGGAGTGCCTTGCGGGTGAAGAGATGTCGTTCATCGTTCTCACCGATGGCCGCGGCATTCTTCCCCTGGTGCTGACCCAGGACCACAAGGCATTGCTGGACGGGGACAAAGGCCCCAACACCGGCGGCATGGGCGCCTACAGCGATGACTCGATCCTCAGCGAGCCGCTGCACGACGAGATTCTTCGTTCGATCGTAGCTCCCACGCTGGCCGGGATGGAAATGGAGAAGTCCCCCTATCGAGGCTTCTTGTATTTCGGGCTGATGATGACGCCCTCCGGCCCCATGCTGCTGGAGTACAACGTCCGCCTCGGCGACCCTGAAACCCAGCCCATCTTGATGCGATTGCGTACTGACCTCGCGGACCTGCTGGTGGCATCGCGCGAAGGCCGACTGGCGAACGTGGATGTCCATTGGAGCCCCAACCCTGCCGTCTGCGTGGTGCTCACCTCGAAGGGCTATCCGGCAAAACCGGAAATTGACAAACCCATTAAGGGTTATGAAGCGGTAGAATCATTAGGTGGGGTCAAGATTTTCCACGCGGGAACGCGCGTCCAGGATCATCAATTACTGACCGCTGGTGGGCGCGTCCTGGGAGTAACCGCCATCGCCGAGGACCTGCCTTCCGCTATCCAGCGCGCCTATGCGGGAGTCAGTAAGCTTAAGTTTGAAGGCATGCACTACCGGAAGGATATCGGGGCGAAAGCATTGCAGCGGGTTCCCAGGGCCCCGGCGGCCAAACGAGCGCGCGCCGCCAAGGGAGACCGCCCGTCTTCACGCAAGTAAGGCATGATTCATTAAGGGTCCATTCCATTTCACAGGGAGGAAAGAAAAGATGGCTGACAAGCCACTCGTTGGCATCGTTATGGGCAGTGACACGGACCTGCCCACCATGACTGAGACCGCCGCAACCTTGAAGAAGTTCCAGATCCCGTTTGAGATTGAAATAACTTCCGCTCATCGGTCGCCCGCGCGCACTTCTGAATATGCGCGCACGGCGGTCCAGCGGGGGCTGAAAGCCATCATCGTGGGCGCTGGAGGGGCGTCGCACTTGGCCGGTGTGATTGCGGCGGAAACTATCCTTCCGGTCATTGGCGTCCCCATGGCCACCACCACCCTCGCGGGGCTCGACGCGTTGCTGTCCACAGTTCAAATGCCGGGCGGCGTGCCCGTGGCCTGCACGGCCATCGGCAAGCCCGGCGCGATCAACGCCGCCATCTTCGCCGCGCAGATCATCGCCACGTCTGACCCCGCCACCGCACAAAAACTTGTTGAACATAAGGAACAACTGGTGCGCTCCGTGGCCGAGAAATCGGAAAAACTCAAGCGGGAGTTTCACGTTTAGTGACGAGTGACAAGTGACGAGTGACGAGCAGGATTGAACCACGGCATTTGAAGTAACCACTTGCTTGTCACCCATCGCTTCCCACCGTATAGTCACGCTCGCTTGTCACTCTTCACTCGTGACTGCATTTGGGAGCCCTTGTGTTTATTGGCCACTTTGGAGTAGCGCTCGCGGCGAAGAAGGTGGCGCCGCGCACCTCCCTCGGAACCCTGGTGATGGCGGCGCAGTTTGTGGATCTGCTCTGGCCGCTTTTCCTTCTCATGGGCATTGAGCGGGTGATCATCGACCCGGGCAACACCGTGGTTACTCCGCTGGACTTCATCTCGTACCCGCTTTCTCACAGCCTCCTCGCGGATTTCGGTTGGGCCTGCCTTTTCGCGGGTATTTACAAGGTAGTTAAACACGACTCGCGGGGCGCGGTGTGCCTGTGGTTCGTGCTGCTGAGTCACTGGGTGCTCGACGCGCTCAGCCATCGGCCCGACCTTCCGCTCTATCCCGGCAGTTCCACCTACGTGGGCCTGGGCCTTTGGGACTCGCGCGGGGCGACGATCTACGTGGAGAGCGCAATCTTCGCATTCGGTGCGGTGATTTACGCAAGAGCGACTCGCCCTCGCGACCGCATCGGTTCACTTGCCTACCGGACATTCCTGGCTCTGCTGTTGCTGTTTTACCTTCTCAACATTTTCGGCCCGCCGCCACCCAGCGAGAAGGCCGTCGCCTACGCGGCTCTGGGCATGTGGGTGTTCGTCCTCTGGGGTTACTGGCTCGACCACCATCGGTTCGTGGCTCCCTCTTCCCCACCTACTGCTTCCACTCCACTTGGCTCATTCCCTGAGCCACCTTCTCAAGTATGAGGAGGCTTTTTGATTTCTAGGGTTGCCTCTCGCGCGTGTGGGGTAGGGTGCGTTCTGAGTTTTACGAGGTTGAGTGTCGAACTGCTTTCGTAGCGCGGGCGTCCCGCCCGCTGTGGCGTGGGCATCTTGCCCAGGCTGGGCGGGAGCGGGACGCTCCCGCGACAGCGGGCAGGATGCCCGCGCTACGTCGAATCCGGCTTGACACCCGCGCGGCCCCACTTGACTCCCCCCGGCCCAAGCCGTTATCTTCTTAGGCAACAATCCTGTGGAGAGCTCGTTGAACGTCAGAAACCTGGCGGGGAAAGAGGTCATCCGATGTCCAAGCCGTTATCCGCGGTTGATTGCATTGGCCCGGCATTTACGCAAACCAAAGAGCAACTCTTCTCGCCCTTTCGATTCCAGCGCTGGACGCGCCTGGCCCTTGTTTGCTTGATCCTCGGCGACTTCGCCGGCGGGGGCGGTGGATCTCCCGGTGGGTTCAATTTTCCCGTGTCACATAGTAAGTCCGGCAAAACTTTATTTGCCATTCCCAATATTGATTGGGACAGGGTTCTCCCGTGGCTGCCCTGGATTGCGACGGGCATTGCTCTGGTGCTCGTGCTCTTCTTCCTTTGGATTTATATCGCCTCGGTGTATCGCTTCGTGCTGTTTGACTCTGTCCTCCATAATCGCTGCGAGCTGAAAGGGTGTTGGAGGCGTTGGGAGCCCCGTGGGCGAAGTTTTTTCTTTTGGTGTCTCGCCATCATCGTCGGGTTCTTGGCCGCGTATGCCGTGCTGATCGGGGCGCCGCTACTCGTCGCCTGGCAGGCGGGGTTATTCCGCCATCCGGGCGAACACGTGGTGACGCTGATTTTCGGCGGCATCGCGATGCTGCTCCTCATTTTGACATTCTTCGTGGCGGGCGCGGTGGCCGTCCTCTTTGCCAAGGATTTCTGCGTGCCCATTATGGCGCTGGAGAATGTGGGTGTGCTTGACGCCTGGCGGCGCCTGCTGCCCATGCTGGCGGTGGAGAAAATGGCGTTCACGGGCTATGTGTTGATGAAAATTGTTTTGTCCATCGGAAGCGCCATCATTTTCGGAATCATCACGATTATCACTTTGATTGCGCTGCTCATTCCTCTGGGGATTATCGCGCTGATTGTTTTCTTTGGAGGTAAAGCGCTCGGGCTTTCCCTGGACGTCGCCACAGTTAGCATCCTTGTTCTACTGGGCGGTATCATTCTTATGGGCATTATCTATTTGATTGCGTTGATCAGTACTCCGGCCATGGTCTTCTTCCAGTCTTACGTGCTCCACTTCTTGGGTTCGCGCTACCCGGCGCTGGGCGCAGAACTCTTCCCTCCCCCGCCGGAAAACCCGCCACCACCGATTCTCGACGGGCCCCCGATGCTTGCGCCATCAATCGGGTAATCAGGTAATCGGGAGATCGGGCGAACAAGCGCGCCCTTTCATCGAGCGCGGAGAACCTGTGATGAGGGCGTCCGCTGAATGGGATCACTGCTTGATCAGGCGTCGAGATTTGAAGCTCGGTTCCGAGAGTGGGGTGACGTCGCGATGTCTTTTGTTCACCCGATCACCGGATCACCCGATTATTTTTTGGCCCGGCTTCCGGGTTTTACCGCGGGAATTCCTGCCTGGCACAGCGGGCAATCGGCGGGTTTGTAATTCTGAATCTTGAGGGTGATGAGGGCGGCTTTGGGCAGGCCCAGATCTGCTGCCCCGCCGCTGCGATCGATCAATGCGCCCGCACCGACCACCTCGCCGCCCGCTTGTTCGATGCACTGAATTGTTTCGCGGGTGGAAAGTCCCGTCGTGATGACGTCTTCCACCACTAGAGTGGGTTCACCCGGCTCCAGGCTGAAGCCGCGGCGCAGTGTCATCGCGCCTTCTTGCCGCTCGGTGAACAGCGCCCGTACACCGAGGGCTCGAGCCACCTCGTGGGCCACGAGGACGCCTCCAAGCGCCGGCGCGGCCACCACCGATGCTCCCAGATGACGTAGTTGTCCAGCGAGCTGTGAACACAATTGCTCCGCCACGCGCGGATGTTGCAGCACCAGCGCGCACTGCACATAGCGATCGCTGTGGAGGCCCGAGGAGAGAATGAAGTGTCCTTCCAGAAGAGCCGAGTGCTTTCGAAAGATTTCAAGGATTTCGTTTTCAGTCATGATGGGTGAGCCTGTGACGAAGCGGGAGTGAGCGCCATTTCCATCTCTTGGGCGATAGCATCCGCTGCGGCGGCGGGATCTGCCGCGCCGGTGATCGGCCTACCGATGACGAGGTAGTCTGCCCCGGCGAGGACGGCGCTCCCGGGAGTAGCAGTACGCGCCTGGTCATCACTCGCTCCCGCAGCCGGGCGAATGCCGGGAGTGACGATCAAGAACCTAGAACCGCAGGCTTCGCGGATGAGGGCGATCTCGCGCGGCGATGCCACCACACCGTCCGCTCCCGAGTCCTGCGCGAGCCGGGCCAGCCGGACCACGACTTCCTCCGGAGATCCCCGGAATCCCACTTCGGCCAGGTCTTCCGCGCCCAGGCTGGTGAGCGCCGTGACCGCCAGCACGCGCGCTGGCTGGCCCACGCCTCTTGCCTTCGCCGCCGCGCGGACGCCCTCCACCGCTGCCGCCATCATCTTGCGCCCGCCCGAGGCATGGACCGTCAACAAGCTTACTCCCAGCATCCCCGCCTGATGCGCAGCGGCGCGGACGGTGTTGGGAATGTCGTGGAACTTGAGATCAAGAAACACTTGCTCGCCCGCCGCCACCAGATAGCGCGCCACCACCGGCCCCTCCGCCGTAAACACTTCTTTCCCCACCTTGAACATCCCCACGTGGGCGTGAAGCTTTTCGGCAATCCGCACTGCGGCACTGGCGCTCGGAACATCCAGCGCCACAATGATCTTGTCTTTTGTAGGCATGGTCAACATCTTAATAGAACGCGGCAGAAAGATGAAATGGAATCTTGTTGTGAGCCGCCACCCACAGATCGTGCCACCCTGTCGCGCCAGAGTATCGATTCGAACACCGATCTCAGCATAAACGCGTTTCTTTTCTATAAGATCTCAGGATAACGGCTTATGTGTGCACTTTCGCCGCTCTGGGGTCCCGTTTTCGCGCTTAACTGCTTTGTTTACATCAGCATCTCAGGGTTTTTAGTAAGCCCTTATGTTTCATCAACATCTCAGGGTGGATGACATTCTGTCGCACAGGCTCCCTTTGTTTTCAATAACATCTCAGGAGCAACCTTCATTTTTCACCTTCAGCCGGACCCAACTTGCCGCTCTTCATCTTGGTGAGCATTTCCGTCACGCGCACGACTTGCCGCATGTTGGAATCTTCCCACCTTTGCATGAGCATGATGGAACTGCTGCGGTCCTGGGGCGCCATCAGGGCATCCCAACAGTGGCGCGAATGGACGGGATCCTCTGGTTCGCCCTCAATGTCAAGCGGCTCCTTTTGCATCTGAGCGAGCTGCTTCAGCAACAGCATTCTCAGTTTCTGCCGATCCTCCTTGCGAAAGTCTTCATCGCGGGGCAGTGTTCCTTCCGCCTTCGGATCGGAGCCGTCGATGGCCGGCCAAGCGTCTTTGGTCCCCGGCTCCTCCAATCGCTGCATCAGAAATATGATCGAGTCCTCGTCACTGCCGGGTTTCTGCGGGTCGTCCCCGAACAGCTCATCGAAGATTTCGAAATCCTCGTGGCGCGTAAAATGACCTGACTGGCCAAGCTCGGTGGCGAGGGTCAGCAGTTTGTCGGCCTTCTTCTTCAGAAGCCGGTCGATGATTTGCACGGGTGTGGGCTTCGGCATGGACCGATAGAGTTGTTCCACCGTCAAGCTTTCCTGGATGCGGTCCGCGCGATCCATACGCCACAGCGCGCGAACCAGGCGCATGACGAGCCTCGTCTCCATTTCATTGGCGGGCCGCCAGGTTTCCGTCAGGGAATCCACCAGGTTTTCGAAGCGCTCAGGGTCTTCGCCCAAAGCCATCAGGATATCGCTCTGTGACTGGGAGTAAAACCCATGCCGCAAATTCGCCGCGGCCGCTCGCGCCTTGCCTTCGAGGGTCCGCGCCCCCCGCGAGCGGCGGCCATTGGCGCGGCTCGACGCGATTCTTTTAGCTGTCATGTTGGGTCTTTTGGTTAACACCATTTCAACCTCCTGAATGTGGCAGGCGGCTCGTGCGCCACAGCCCCCCACGCTCCCGCCGGAGCCGTCTGCATATGAACATGGGAAGAAAATGAGCGTCGGGAAAATCACCCGTGCAGCGTTCATCCCACATTCGTAGTCATTAGGACTATATATTGTCAAGGGGCTCTATTGACCAAATTTCTACCGGCGGGAAAATTAATTTTGATGAAACGCAGATTTTCTGGAATTTAGTGACATTGTGTCGGTCCCACGGGAAGCGAGGCGGATTTAGCCGCAACTTCGACCCGCCGGATGCGTGCCGGAGACCGTAGCTCGTATGGGGTCTTAGAGGTGATCGTCGAGTGCCCTATTCAACGGTAATTATGGGACCGGAGCAATGCCTTGACCTCATCGTGATTGCCCAGAAAAGAGACAAACAATTCCGCTGGCCGGTCCTGAAAGACAAAGCGTAGCGAAACGTTGGCGCGGCACTCAAAAATCTTGTCCCCCAACTTCCGAATTCCCAGGCCGCTGTGGACATGTGGCCGGCCAAAGGTTTCCGGCAACTCGCACAGTGCCAAAAGGCACTCAGTTCTTTCGGTCTTCGGCGGTTCTGTAAGCGCCGCGACACCGCGGGGTCAATCGCGAGCATCTTACTCAAGCATTTTCCTCAATTGGTCGGCCGAGACGGTCACCAGTTTTCCCGACCGTTTGAGTCGGCGATAGCGTTTCTCGGTGGCATCGGCAAACGCCGTGATCTGGTCGGGCGTCGCTGCATATTCGCGCTGGGCGTAATCGGTAGCTTCTACCTCGACCCTGCGCAGCGCAATGATCTGAGCGCCGCGGATAATCCCGATGTCTTGACCGTTCGCAGCGGCATCAAGCCAGCGGCTCAGGTTCTTCTTCGCGTCCGTGATCGTTAGAGTCTTCATAAAGTCTTTATACAGTCTTTAACGCGCCTTGTCAAATTCCCTACAACCTCGCTCAGATCGCGTCGTATTTCGGGGGATCGTCGTCGCGGCTTTTTCCAAACAGCTCAAGAAATTCGGCCGACGATTTGCGCAGCGCCAGCCAATCGGCGAACAGGTCGGGAGTTTCCAGCCACACCTGGAACCAGCTCGCGATTTCCTGTTTTTCCCGGCGCTTCGGAGCTTGAACTCGCAGGTTGGCGGCGAGGCTTCGGGCGCGCAGCTTCCCTTTTTTCACCAGCGCCACGACCATCTGCTTGCCCAGGCGATCCGCCGCGTCTGAATACTCGCGATAAATCCCATCCAGCCGCACGAGGGATTGTTCAGCGCTGGCCAGATCGTGGAATTCCAGCACGCCCTTTAAGCGGCTGGCATAAGGTTCCGGCATGACCGGATCGGCGTAGCGGTCTTCGTACCTGACCTCGTACTCGGCCGCTCGCAGGGTCGAGGCGATGTATCCGAGCGAAGTTCTGTCGCCGGGCCCGAGGCAGCGGCGAAGCTCGTTGCGGGCGGCGTGAAGGTCGCCCACCTCAAGCGTACGCTTGCCGCGCGCCTGGAAGAAATCAAGAAGGATCTGCTTTTTGCTCTGCTTAGAAGGCATGTCGCGATCCAGTAGACGGTAGTCGGTAGACGGTAAACGGGATATGGGACACGGGATACGGGGGACAGCGCCAGTCGCCGCCTCCTGTTTGCCGTCTACTGTCTACTGTCTACCGTCTACCGTATTCCTCCGCTGGGCTCGTTCTTCCCTTCTGTACCGCGCCACATTCCGCTGGTGTTCCTCAAGGCTCTTGGAAAATATGTGGCCGCCGTGATTATTGCTCACGAAATAGAGCGCGTCGCCGTCGGCCGGGTGGAAGGCGGCACGAAGCGAGCTTTCTCCCGGATTGGCGATCGGCCCCGGCGGCAAGCCGGCGCGGCGGTAGGTATTGAAGGGCGAATCGAAATTCAGGTCGCTCGCGCGGATGGTCCCAATGGGGCGATCGGCGAGCCGCGCCGCGTAAATCACCGTTGGGTCGCACTGGAGCGGCATGCCTTTTTCGAGCCGGCGGGTAAAGACTCCGGCTACCACGGGGCGCTCCTCGGGGTCGGGGGTTTCCTTCTCCACAAGCGACGCCAAGGTAACCGCAATGTGCAGGCCTTCCGAGCCCGGGGCGAACTCATCGTGAAACCGCGATTGCATCACATGGCGGAAGCGCGCAACCATGGTGGCGATCACCGTGTCCGGCGTAACTCCGCGCGGGAAACGATAAGTATCGGGGAAGAGATAACCCTCGAGCGACGGAGCTTTGGAATCCAAATCGCGGATCAGCGCGGTTTGCTCCGTCTTGCGGAGAAAATCGGCAGGGTCAATCGCCAGGCGCTCGGAAACAACGTGCGCGATATCGAACCGATCAAAGCCCTCGGGAACCACGACCGAATAGAGATACACGTCCCCCGCCACCAGTTTCCGGTAAACATCAAGGGGCCGCACGGGACGGTCGAAAAGGTATTCCCCTGCCTTCAGGCGGCGGTGATGGATGCGGCCAACCGCGTAGCGGAGCAGAAAAGCCCACCTATCGGCGAGCACACCTCGCGCCACGAGCAGGCCGGCAATGGCGGGAGCGTCTGTCCCCGGTGGAATCTCCACCATTTCGCGACCGCTGGGGCTCGCGTGGGGATGGTTAAGATCCCATGCAATCCAGGCCCCGCCTGCCAGCAGGAGCACCACGAAGATGGTCGCGAGTGCGCGCTTCATCCCTCCGTGCCGCTCCCCCGGCTGCGCTCGTTTTCAAGGTAATCCAGATAGCTTTGCAGGAGCAGCACGGCCGCCACGCGGTCTACGGCGCGCTGGCGTTTGCCGATGCTCAAGCCCGCTTCGCGCAGCGTTCGATTCGCCTCGACGCTGGTCAGCCGCTCGTCGCGCAATTCCACCGGGCAGGGCAAGCGCCGCCGAAGCTTTTCGGCGAACTCGGCAACGAGCTGCGACATGGAAGTTTCGCCGCCGCTGTGGCCAATGGGGTTTCCCACCAGCACCTTCTCCACCGAGTATTCTTCCACGAGCGAGCGCAGGCGCTCTAAATCGTCGGCAATGCGTGTCCTCTGGAGCGTGGGCAGGCCCTGGGCCGTCATGCCAAGCGCGTCCGACACTGCTAGGCCCATGCGCTTCGTGCCGAAATCAATCGCCAAAATGCGTGGAATCACGATGGTGTGCGTCCGCCGAAGTTAGATGTTATTTCGCGGCGGTCCCGCGATATATTCCGGCTGCCCGGATTTGATGATACACCCAACGAGCAGTATCACGGGAGGATGGCATGGGGCGCGCGAAGTGAAAGTGAGGAAGTGAACGTAGCGCGGGCGTCTCGCCCGCTGGCGCGGAAGCGTCCCGCTCCCGCCAAGAATGCGCGGGCAGGATGCCCACGCCCGAGCGGGCGAGACGCCCGCGCTACGGAAGCAATCGAGGACGAATCTAAGGAATAATGCAGATGCCGTTCAGCTTGATACTTCCGCCGCTTCGCCCGCGGACTCTCCCACTTTGGTGGGCCGGTCGGCGAGTTCCAGGGTCACGGCTTTTTCGTTGCAGCAAGTGTAGCGGTCGCAGCGCAGGCAATCGCGCCAGACTTTGGTGGGGAATCTTTCCCTTGGAGTTTCATGAAATCCCAGCTTGGCAAAAAACACGGGGGCGATGGTGAGGGCGAAAACCGTCTTCAGTCCAAAAGCCTCGGCCTCGTTGAGGAGTGCATCCATGATATCCCGGCCGATGCCTTTGGACTTCAATGTTTCATCCACGCACAGGGAGCGGATTTCCGCAACGTCCTGGCTGTAGAGTTTGAGCGCGCCACAGCCCACGAGTTTGCCTTCGTCCTCGGCCACCACCGTGAATCCCCACACGTTTTCGTAAAGGTCAGTCAAGGTGCGAGGCAGCATGATGCGCTCCTCGGCGTAGTGACTAATCAGCCGGTGGATGTCAGGCACATCGTTCAGTTTGGCTTTACGGACCGTCAACGTTGCCTCGCTCGAGGGGTCAGGGGTTGGGGATTAGGTTTTAGGGGTTAGGGATTGGGGGTTGGGGAAAAGCCGCGTCCGTTACTTTCTGACCCCTAATTCCTAACTGGGCGCATCCTACATCCTCTGTCTAACCTCTGAGCCCTAATCCCTAAACCCTAATCCCTAACCCCCATCCCCTAACCTCTAGCTTCCCGCATCCTGCATGAGCAAAAGCATCAGCGCCTTTTGTGCGTGCAGCCGATTTTCCGCCTGGTCGAACACCACGGATTGGGGCGAATCGATCACCTCGTCCGTAACCTCTTGCCCGCGGTGGGCCGGAAGGCAGTGCAAGAACAGGGCGGTGGGATCGGCCATGGCCATCAAGTCCTTGGTAACACGATAAGGGGCAAAGACCTGGTTGCGCAAGTGCGCGGCGTGTTCCTGGCCCATGCTAGTCCATACATCGGTATAGACCGCATGCGCCCCCGCCAAAGCTTCGGCGGGATCGTGGAAAGCTTCGATGGTCGAGCCGGTCCCGGCCGCGAAGCCACGTGCCGTTTGCAGGACGTCCGGCTTGGGCTCGTAACCCGGCGGCGTGGCAACGCGAACTGACGCTCCCAGCTTTGCGCCCAAAATCATCAGCGAATGGCACACGTTGTTGCCGTCGCCGACAAAAGCCAGCTTCAGCCCTCGCAGATCGCCGAATTTTTCGCGCAGGGTAAAGTAATCCGCCAGCGCCTGGCAGGGATGGTAAAGGTCGGTCAGCGCATTGATGACGGGGATGGTGGCGTTGGCGGCCAACTCCAGGACCGATTCATGCGCGAAGGTCCGGGCGACGATTCCATGCACCCAGCGGTCGAGATTGCGCGCGACGTCCTTGATGGCTTCGCGCTCGCCGAGCCGAGGCTTGGTGTGTTCCAGGTAGACGGCAAAACCACCGAGGCTGGTGATCCCGACTTCAAATGTCGTGCGCGTGCGCAGCGAGGGCTTTTCGAAAATCAGGGCGAGTTGCTTCCCGCTTAACGCGTGCGCGTATTTCCCCGGAGTGGCCTTGACCCGTTGGGAGAGCTCGAAGAGGAGCTTCAGGTCGCCTTGAGTCAGATCGGGATCAGCAACCAGGTCCGAAACACTCAGGGTTTCCGGCTTTTTAATCGTTGTCGTCATCGTCATCACCGCCATTATGCGTGTACCCCCTTCACCGTCGGCTCGGGCTCGAGCGCCGCAAGGACCGGCCTTAGAATCCCGATCGCTTCGTCGACGTGCTGCTTTTCAATGATCAAAGGCGGCAGGAAGCGCAGCGATTTCTCCTGCGTGCAGTTCAACAGCAGACCTGCGTCCAGCGCCTTCCGCACCACGGACTTTCCGGCAGTTGTCAATTCCACGGCGATCATCAACCCGTCGCCGCGAACCTCGTGAATCACCGGAAGGTCCGCGCGCAATTTTTCCAGTTCCTGGCGGAAGTAAGCTCCCACCTCTTTCACGTGATCAAGAAAGCCCGGGCGTTCGAGAATCTCCAAAACCTTCAACGCCAGCCGGCATTGCAGCGGCCCTCCCCCGAAGGTGGTTCCGTGCATACCGGGGGAAAAGGCCTGCGCCACTTCCTCGCGCGCCAGGATGGCGGCGAGCGGCAGGCCTGCGGCCAGCGGTTTGGCCACCAGCACGATGTCAGGCTGCAAACCAAATTTGCTGAAGGCGAAGAAGCGGCCCGTGCGGCCCAACCCGCATTGGATTTCATCGCAAACCAGCAGCGCTCCGTGCGTGTGGCAAAGTTCCTCGGCAGCCTTCAGGAAGTCCTCGTGAATTTCCACCACTCCGCCTTCGCCCTGAATCACTTCCACCAGCACTGCGGCGACACGCGGCGTGAAGCTTTCGCGCAGGTGCGCCGTGTCGTTTAGGCGGACGAACCGGACGCCCGGTGGCAGCGGCTCGAAAGGCTCGCGATACTTCTTTGTCCAGGTGGCGGAGAGAGCGCCAAACGTGCGCCCGTGAAATGAGTTCTCCAGCGCCAGAATCTCATAGCGCTCGAAAGGTCCCGGCGCGGCGTGCTTGCGCGCGTAGGCGCGCACAAGTTTCATCGCCCCCTCAATGGCTTCCGTCCCGGAGTTGGCGAAGAAGGCGCGATCCATGCCGGCGAGTCGCGTCAACTTCTGCGCCAGCGGCCCCTGGTAGGGGTGGTACAAAAGATTGGAAACATGCAACAGGGTTTCCGCATGGTCCCGCAGCGTAGCCATGATCTCCGGGTGGTTGTAACCCAGCGAATTCACCGCCAGGCCGCCGAGGAAATCCAGATACTTCTTTCCTGTCTCGTCGTAGATGTAACACCCCTCGCCACGCACGGCGAGGATGGGCATCCGATCGTACGTTGGAATCAGGACGTGCTTTTCGAGTTCAACAATCTGTTCACGATTCATGAGCCCTTCACAATCCGGGTACCGGCAGGCTTCCCTTTTTCGATTGCACCCAGCAGCGCGTTGGGAGCAGTGGTCGAAAGGATGTCCACCTCGCCCACGTTTTGACCGAGCGTCCGCGCGCAGGAGAGCAGCTTCGGAATCATCCCGTCGCGGACAACGCCTTCCTTAATCAAGCGCCGGATGTCGCCGACCTTAACCACCGGGAGCAGGTGTTTTTCCGCGTCCCAGACCCCGCCGGATTCGGTAAGGTAGAGCAGACGGTCGGCCCGGAGCGCCACAGCCAGCGCCGCCGCCAGGTCGTCTGCATTGATATTCAGAAACTCGCCTCGGGCGTCCACTCCCAGGCTGGCCACCACAGGAATCATGCCGCCACGGAGGGCGAGATCGAGCACCTTAGGATTGACCTTGTGCGGCCGGCCGACAAACCCCAAGTCCCGTTTGCTGCCATTCGCGCCCACGGTGAGTTTCCGCGCGCGCACCAGGCTGCCATCTCCGCCGCAGATTCCCAGTGCCGGCTGCTTCTGCTTTTCAAGCTCGGCCACCCACTGCTTGTTCACCAGGCCCGCGAGCACCATCAGGGCCACGTCGCGCGTGGCGGCGTCGGTAACACGCAAACCCTGGTAAAACTCCGTCGAAATTCCCATGCGATCGAGGGTATGCGTCAGCATCTTGCCGCCGCCATGGACCATCACCACGGAATGGCCGGCGCGGTGAATCGCCGCGATTTGCCGCGCCAGGTCCTTGCGGCCCTGCGGGTCTTCTGCGCCCTGCCCGCCGATTTTGATGACTAGCTTCATGCCCTTAAAATCTCAAATCTGAAATTTGAAATCTCAACCCTCGGACCTCAAATTCGAAATCGATCCATTCAATCTCAAATTTGAAATCTGAAATCTCAGATTTGAATTTCCAATTTCAAATCTGAGATTTGAGATTTTCATCGCAAGCCGGTTTCTTGCGGGAATCCGAACATCACGTTCATGTTCTGAACCGCTTGCCCCGCCGCTCCCTTTCCTAGGTTGTCGATTGTGGAAACTAGAATGAGCCGCCCAGTGGACTCATCGAGCGCAAAACCGATGTCGGCATATTGCGTATTCGCCACGCCCAGAATTTCGGGCAGCGTTCCCGCGGGATAAACTCGCACCATGGGCGCCGCCCCGTAGAAATCCTTGAAGAGCGTTTCGACGTCGCTCAGGCTATGCTGCCCCGACAGGCGCAAATAAATCGTGCTCAACATGCCGCGCGTGATCGGCAGAAGATGGGGGGTAAAAATGAAATCCTTGGGCGAGAGCGCCAACTCCTGGAGCATCTCCGGCAAGTGGCGGTGATGGAAAATCCCATAGGCCCGCAGGTTCTCATTGACCTCCGGAAAATGCAGCTTGTCGCTGGGCTTGCGGCCGGCTCCAGTGACGCCGGATTTGGAATCGGCAATGATGCCGGCGTGAACATCCACCCAGCCGGCTTTCATCAGCGGAGCAACGGCCAGAATCACCGATGTCGGGTAGCACCCGGGGTTCGCAACCAACCGCGCCTTGGCGATCGCGGCAGCAGCAAATTCTGGAATGCCGTAAACCGCCTCATCCAACGCCTCTTTGGCCTGATGGTCGAAGCTGTACCAGTGCGCGTAGGCGGCAGGGTCTTTCAGCCGGAAGGCTCCGCTCAAATCCACCACGCGCAAGCCGCCCTCGAGAAGACGCGGTACAATCTGGTGCGAGGTTTCGTGCGGCGTGGCGAGAAACACCACGTCCGATCCCGAGCTCACAATTTGTTCAACATCGAGGGGTTCGCAAAGGACGGAAAAGCGTCCGCGCAGCTTGGGATGGGAGTCTTCGATTGCGAAGGCTTTTTTGCCGTCCCTGCCGGACGACATCAGGCAGGCGACGGATGCAGAGGGATGGCGGGCAAGGATGGATAAGAGTTCGCACCCCGCATAACCTGTGGCGCCAACGACCGCGGCATGAACCACAGAATGCACGGGCGAATCAGCCCCGGCCCCCAACGAAGCTTTTGTTGCAACCGCCGTATTCAATGTTTCCGTCTACCCACAGCTCCTTAAAGAATATTTATACACGCCATGTATAAATATACCCAATTTATACCGGATGGGGTGACTTCCTGTCAAGAAAAATCTCGATCTGTGAAGGACTTGGGGCAGCGCGGCACAGCGAAACCCATGGCGTCTCGTACGGGCACTACTCGTGGGCATTAGCGCTTAGGACAAGCATCGACGGGCGGCGAAATGATTCACCACGGAGGCACGGAGGTCACAGAGGGAGTAACTCCTGGCTTTAGGGAATAGAGGTTATGGTCCATCAGATTGTTGCCTGCTATCCTCGTGGCGTCTTGTCTCCGTGACCTCTGTGTCTCTTAGGACAAGCATCGACCCGGCGAAGAAAAGATTCACCACGGAGACACGGAGATCACAGAGGGAGTAACTTCTAGGTGTACGGAATAGGGGTTATGGTCCATCAGATTGCTGCCAGATCTCCTCGTGGCGTCTTTTCTCCGTGACCTCTGTGTCTCTGTGGTGAATTTTCTTCTCGTCCTCGTGCCGGGCGTCTCAGCCCTGTCCCTCCGAAAGAGCTCAAGAATTATTCTAGCGCCGGTGCTCCTACGAGCCAGTACGAAACCGCCGCGAGAGCGGCGCCGCGTAAAGTATAATGCCGGTGTCGCGCCCGATCCGATGAAGGACGTTTTTAGGGAGAACTGGGGAATGCATCGTGTCGCCATGCTCATCGTCTGTGGGATTTTTTCGCTTGCCTCGACCGCTCTGGCGGCGACCGTCAAAACCCAGGACGTAACCTTTCCCAGCGGCCCGGACACGATTGCGGGATATTTGGCCGCGCCGGATTCACCCGGCCAACACCCAGCCCTTGTGGTGATCCATGAGGACTGGGGTTTGACGGATTGGGTCAAGGCCCAGACGCGGAGACTGGCGGGACAGGGGTACGTGGCCCTGGCTGTCGACCTCTACCGCGGGCAAGTGGCCCACGATCCGGAATTAGCATACGAATTGATGGTGGGAACGCCGGCAGAACGCGCCTTCCGGGACATGGAGGCCGCCATTCACTTTTTGACCGCGCGTGCCGAGGTCAATAAGGAGAAGATCGGATCCATTGGCTGGTCGATGGGAGGAAAGTGGTCGCTGCTGCTCGCCGTCCACGACCCCTTCCTGGCCGCCTGCGTTTTGAACTATGGCGCGATGCCGACCAATCCGGCCGACATTGAGAAAATCCACGCGCCGGTGCTGGGAATATTCGGCAGGGAGGATCGGACCATCCCCGTCAGCGATGTCGAGGCTTTCGAGGACGCCATGAACAGCGCCCACAAGTCTATCGACATCGAGATCTATCCTCGCGTCGGCCACGCTTTCGAGAATTCGGATTACAAATTGGGCTATCACGAGGCAGCCGCCGAGGACGCCTGGCAGCGCACCGTGGCGTTTCTGGACCAGCACATGAAGTAGGTTACAGGGAACAGGTTACAGGTTATAGGGAGAAAACGACCTGCCGCGGGCTACAAGATGCCACCCGCGTCCAAATTACGCCCGGTTGCCGAGGAGCAACCTGCGGCTTCGCCGCTTGCTTTGCGGAAAGGCTTCGCCTTTCCGTTACGGAATGCCTTCATATCCCTCATTCGCGCCGCCTGCCCCGATTCTTCGGGGCAGGCGGCGCGAATGAAGGGAAAATCCGCTCGATGGGCCGGAAAGGCAGAGCCTTTCCGCAGAGCAGGGGGCGAAGCCCCCCGTCAAACGGCTCGATCCTCCGCTAATTTGGACAGCCTTGACAGGATGCCGCCCGCTACGCGGGGTTCTTACGCCCACGGCGCGGGTGATGTTGCGGCTCGGCCGCACGGTGCGACAGGATTCAGTGGTTCATACCTACGCAGGATAAAAGAGCTTTCCCGCGCGAACCGTCACGACCGGCACCAGTTTCTGGCTGCCCTTGCGGGTTTTACCACCGGAATCTGTATACGTGAAATTCCCGGAGACGAGGTCGAGCACGCTTACGTCTCCTTCCGCTCCGGGCTTCAAGGTGCCAATTTCCGCGCCAAAGTCGAACATCCGTGCGGCGTTGACCGTGCAGCGCGTAAAGATTTCGCGCAGGCTCAGTCCCAGCAGCAGGAATTTCGAGAGAGTCGTGACGAAGTCGTAAACGGGGCCGTGGATGTTGGCGCTGTACAGGTCGCTGGAAATGGTGTCGGGCAGAAATCCTTGGTGCAGGCACTTCTCCATGACCTCGAAGGAAAAACTCCCAGCGCCGTGGCCGACGTCAAAAAGGACTCCCCGCTGGCGCGCCTCCTGAACCTCCGGCGTAATCTTGCCGTCCTGATCGACAATTCCGTGAACGCGGCTGTTGAAGGAGTGCGTGACCACATCACCCTTGTTCAGCAGCGCCAGAAGCTGGCCGAGGGGAGTG
>Ga0181535_10002836_pt1 | contig 20657 bp, 13 predicted proteins | sample PEATcosm2014_Bin_44_FD_119774 | JGI IMG/M metagenome (GOLD analysis project Ga0181535, IMG submission 119774) | Peatland microbial communities from MTU Mesocosm Facility, Houghton, MI, USA - PEATcosm2014_Bin17_30_metaG | ecosystem: Environmental > Terrestrial > Soil > Wetlands > Peat | place... | reverse complement strand
CTGGATAACCGACGATCGGCATGCGCATTGCCATTGCCTCCAGCATCTTGCTCTTCAATCCCGTCCCGTAACGGATTGGGCAGACGTAGACCTGGGCTGAGCAGACGGCCGAGCGCAGATCGGGCAAATCGGCGGAGATTTTTATGCCCGGCCTGGACGCCAATTCCAAAATCTTGGGACCGGGCTTGGCGCCAACCAAATGAAAGACTGCGTCGGCGATCTTCTGTCGCACTTTTGGAAAAATCTCATTGGCAAAGCTTAGAGCGGCTTCGATATTCGGAGGGTATCCAAGGTGACTATGGAACACCATCGTGGCTGGTTCCTTCTCAACAGGCATGGGATGGAAATACTCCGTGTCTGTGCCGTAGGGAATCAGGCGCACGTCCGCGTTTGGCACCACGCTGCGCACGGAGCGCACGTCGGGTTCGGCCACCACGGTGACCGCGCCGTAATGCGGGTATACCAGAGGCTCATAGCGCGATTCATGGAGTAGCAGCCAGTGAAAGTAAAGCTTGTCGCGGATAGATTGAGAGCACTTCAGCATCTCGGCGCAGCGCAGGGTTTGAGAATCGTGTAACGACAGCACTTTGGGCAGCGGCAGTCGAAGATCGACCAGACCGCCCATTTCGCCGCTTTCGACGTGCACAACGTCCCAGTTCCCAGCCGCTCTGCTGGCGGCAATTCTTTGCGCCAGCAGGGCACGTCCGAGAATCAGTTTTCCGGTCACGTACGCCGTAGTCACATTGAAGCCGCGAGAGAGAAGGCTGGCACGGGGAAGGGGCATGACCGAGACCGATGCGCAATATTCGCGTATCCAGTCCACGTGCTCGGCATCGCTGTCACGCAAAAAAGAAATCAAGTGAACGGAATGACGCTTGGAAAGTCTGCGGATAAGATTCGCGCCGTAAAGTCGAAAGCCACCCGCGGACGGCACGTAAGGCAACGCCGGAGTAATCCAGCCGATATTCATTCTTTCACGCCCCTTTTCTCAATCTGCCGAACGGTGGCACCAGCAACACTGTCCTATCACTGTTTCTTGCGGCAGCTTCATAACCGCAAACGAGTCGGTCGCGCTTGTGGCCGTGGGTAACCGAAAAGCGCTTTTCCGCGAAAGCATTTCGCGCACTGGAAGCTCCGGCCTGGCTTTCACTTTCCATTGGCCAGCCTCTCCAAAACCGAGAAGTTAATCGTCCGCGCGGGCCCGATAAAATCGCCGTAATTCTTTTCCTCGCCGCCCGTCGGATATCCCCATGCATCGATCCCCTGAGCAATTCCCGCTTCGATTCCGTCGTAGGCGTTGTCCATGAGCGAAACCAGTCCCCAGTTCTTTTGCTCGTTGGTCATGTCGAGCCACCACCACCACATCATCCCCACATAAGGATTGGAGCCCGTCGAGGAGGAGACTGCTGAAAAGAGAAAGTCCAACCGGTGCTGGTAGCGTTGCCCGCGAGCTGCCTGGGTCTTCATGTACCACGACGCAGAAGCAGCATCGGAGTCCGTATAGCGCCATTGACTGGAGTCCGGGTTCGCGACCATGCCTTCCCAGATGATCAGCGGAACATCCCCGGTAGCGCGCGTTATGAAGTCCAGTTGCGCCTGACTGCAATCCGTGGCCACACTCACTACGTCAAGGATCTCGCCGGCGGCACGGTAGATAGGAGCTCGCGCCGGAGCCCACCAGCCGCCGATATTCGTAGGCCCGAAAAACAAACCGTTCGGGACTGCCAATCTAAACGCATCCCGCTGCACCGAAAGCAATTGCCGAGCCATCCGGTATAGGAACTCATCCAGGTCCTTCACCAGATTCGGGTCTGCTCCCGCATCCGCCGGCAACTCCGGGTCTGCCGTTCCCAGCCATTTGTGGGTTGTTCTGCCGCTTTCGTCTAGCAGTCCATTTCCGTTTGGCCAACCGCCGTCGCTGTCAAAAGTCGTATAGCTGGAATGCCATGCCGCATTCAGCGCCGCGATGCTTCCGTATCTTACCTTCAAGAAGTCGCGAAGCGCGTACTTCGTATAAACCTTTGTATCCGTGTAGCGCTGGCCGGACGGCGAAGAATAGGGGTTCGTCTCCTGCGAAGGCGCCGTCACAAGCGCGATGTAGCCCAGATGTACGTGAGTCTTTCCCGGCGGATCGGTAGCGAACTCAGGGCCCGGGCCGAAGCCTCTCAAATCGTCGGTATCGTCGGAAAATGAGCCTACGAAATAGGGCGACTTCGACAAACTGACAAGATTGTTGTCTGTAGCATATTGACGACGCGTGTTGCTTACCCATGCAGGGTCGAAGACATCAGGGAAGTTGGCCGTGTAATAAATGGTGCGCGCTACATCCTTATCGAGGCGCGCGTACAGGTTCTTGAACAACCCGTACTCACGACCAGGTTTTGAGGTGTTCAATCCCCTGAGTGTAAAAGGAAACTTCACCGGTTGCGTTCCGCCCCACTCCGGCTCCTCGTCAGTAGGCAGAGACATCCGGTAACTCCAAGGCCCGATCAAATTAAAGCCCCATGATTTCAACCGCCTGTTTGCTTGCAGATGGACCGCCGGAAGGCTCCCGTATTTTGCCAAAGTTCTCTGGTCGTAATTACCACCGCGTTCATCCGCGTGGGCGTCGCCAGTGACTCCCCAATTGCCGATCACCCAGAAAGCGTTGCCGGCCGGGGTGACCAAAACCCAGCGTTTGCCAATTTTTTCGGTGCGCCACCTGCCGGTTGCTCCCCGTGGCGAGGGCAAGGTGGAGACTCCCCCGAAGGCATCGAATTGCGCCGGGCTAATGTGGAGGCTGAAGCTTCGATTCGCGCTTTGTCTAAGGTCGGAAACCTGGACCGTGAAGGCCAAATCGCCGCCCTGCGCCGGCTTGCCCGAAAGCGTTCCGTCAGCGTGCAATTTCAAGCCCCGAGGAAGCGGGTCCGACGATCTCCACGCATAAGGTTTCACCCCTCCCCATGCCGCGAACCTTACCTGGTAGTCGCCGCCTACCATCCCCCACGGGAGCTCAGATTTGCTGGTGATAATTACTAATCCTTGCGATGAGACGCGAAGTTTGAGCAACTTGCTGGCAGTGCGAGCGGGCTGTGAATTGTCCGTTGCCTGAACCGTAAAAAAAAACTCCCCCGGCAATTCGGGAGTTCCCATCAAGGCGCCGTCATCTTGCAGTTTCAGCCCAGCGGGAAGCCATCCATCCATCAGAATCCACTTATAGGGAGCCCTGCCGCCATCGGCCGCAAGCACGGTCAGGTAGTTGTCATGATTGTTGGCAGCAGGAAGAGTGTCGCTGGTGATGGACATTTGTCCGCTAGGCTTGGTGAACGCACCGTTCAAGGATTCGCAGGAGCCAAGCACAGCCACTGTGAACACAACTATTATGATTTTTATCGTGATCATTTTTGTCGTGATCACTTTTCCCCGGAGCATCTCTCCTCCAGCCTGCTGCCGCTCGTATCAGCTAACCACGTCCTTTGCAGGGTACGCCGGGTCTTCGCCATAGGTCGAACCTATTTGGATCAGCCTCTCCGCGGTCAGCGATTTCCCAACCGTGAATATGAAATCCATCGTGAGACGGACTCCGCCACCCTGGAATAATCGCAGCCAGCCAGTAGAAGCAGAGCGCGAAAAGGACCGCTGCGAGGTTTTCTCTGGATCGCACGTATCTTACAGTCCGAGCAGGTCTCTGGTCTATGTCCGTTACAAACGCCGTGGCGAAACAGTCGTTCGTTAGTCCTGGCAAGATGAATTCAGATTGAAGTATTCATTGATCCGCCGCGCACCCGGAATTCATTTACTTCCGATCAGATTGCAGCTAGCATATGGTTCTGTAACTCTCAGAGGTTGAGCCTTAAGATGGGCCTAAGAAGGGTATTGCTGCCATGTCTGATGGCAGCAACGGCGCTGTTGATTTGTGTCTACACAATGCTGACGCCTCCCGCCTTAGTCGTGCCCGAGGCCGAAGCGGTGCAGTTACGTCGTGGACTTACCCCTCGGCTCATCCTCATTGACGTCGACGCTTTGCGGCGCGATTTCGGAAGTAATCCGAGCGTAATGCCGAATGTGGTCGCCCTGGCCAATACCGGCGCCTCCGGAACTGCGCAGGTGAACGGCGTAAGCATGTCGCTGCCGGCCATCAAGGCGTGGACGACCGGCGAGTCCTTCACTGCCCGTGACATCGTCGCCGATTTCTGGGGCATCGATCCTCACTCCGAGTCGGTCTTTTATCACGCTAAGAAGCGCGGGCTGAAAGTATATTTCTCCGGGCCTCCGGAGTGGGTGCGCTCGTTTGAGCCAAGCTTCGCGGATTATTACACCCATCGCAATGCCGGATCGAACACTGAAGAAAACGACCGGCTGACCCAGGCCAATGCATTGCGCTTTGCTCGCGCCGGTTTTGACGTCCTCGCGGTGCATTACATCAACGGCGACATGCAAGGGCACAAATACGGGACAGTCGGCCTGAACGGCCCCTACGCCAAGGCTATGCGCCAGATCGACGGCTACATTGGCGAACTCCTGCAGACGGCTCCCAAGCCCGTGACCATCCTCGTGATGGGCGATCACGGCATGACGGATGAGGGTTTCCATTGGGACGCCGCCCCGATCGTCATTTATCCGGCTTTCATCATCAACGGACCGGGGATACGCCCGGCGTCTTCGATAGCGCTGAAGCAGGTGGACGTTGCGCCAACCCTGTCGGTGCTGCTAGGAACCTCGTTTCCATCGCATTCCGAAGGCCAGCTGGCAACCGAGATACTGGATGGCACGGCTCGTGACCAAGCCTCATGGGAGCTGGAATACGCGATGGCACGGCTGCGGGCCGTCACCGCCGGAAAGATTGTCGCCCCAGACGCCCAACGCTTGTTGGCTTCCGCACAAGTAGCATTTGAGGCGGGCTCCTATGCCCAAAGTAGCGACTTCTCCCGTCAGGCGCAGTTGTTGTTCACCGCTTCCTTGCACAATAAGGGGAGGCTCCGTGCGCTCTCGTTGCTGGTACTCGGGCTGACCATAGTGGGCGTGGCGGTCATCTGGTTGATCGTGAATCTCAGAGCCCAGGATCACCACCAGTCGCTTGGTTCCGCCTATCTGTCCGGCCGTCAGGCGGCAGCGCTGGTGCTGGCTATTGCCGCCGCGATCGCCACAGGGCTCATCGTTCAGGGAGCGGACCGGCAGTTCTGGCCATTTCGATTCGAGTACCTGTTTCGGCACCCATGGCAGCTTGCCCTGGTGTGCGTCGTGGGGGCCCTCGCTTCGCTGGTTTTTCGACGTGTCCGCATCCCGTCTTTGACTAGCGGGTGGGCGGCTTGCATCTTTGCGGCGCTCGGCGCAGGAATGGCCTGTATTACTCAATTGCACGATGTCGTGCATTGGATTTTCTGTGCGGCACTGGCCTTTGCCGTAACGCGTCTTCTCACTGCGCCGTCTTCATTCATGAGACGTCGCGGCACACCCCTTGTGTTGGCATACGGCGCATTGTTCGCCGGCTCTTTGCTGGCACGCCGGGCCGTGCGGCTCGAACAGTTTTTTCAAATTCGGTTCGGTCCCATGATGAAGTGGTTTTGGATCGTCGGGACCATCGCACTTCTGGCATATTGTGTCACGCAGTTTGCCCGGGAACGTGACTCATCTTTTGCAACAACCCTCCGCAAACTGCCTTGGTGCGAGAAATGCTTACTGGCGATGGCGGCGCTTTCCCTGCTGACCAGGTTGAAGGGCTGGATGCATTTTGCCGACGCGGTTCTATTGCTCACCCTTCTGTGCTTGGCGACGGCCTGGACTGCGCGTAAGAGCGATCCCGACCGCTGGCTGGTTTCGCTCACGATAGCTCTGGTCGCGATCGTTCCGCTTGTCTATCCCCTCCCCTTTGCCGCGTTAAGCGTTTTGGAGGTGCTCGCGCTGATACAAACGGCAAAATCTCTTGATGAGGAGTCCTGGCCAGAGCCGATGATCGTGCTTTTCACGCTAACGGGAATTCTCTTCTTGTTTTTCGCCTTCGGTGGAGACTTTGTGATTCGTACCATCGACGACAAGCGCGCCTTGTTGCTAAATTCCCAATTCTCGCTCAACTATTTCTCGGTGCTGCGCATTGTCGCGCTCCAGGTGCTGCAGTTGCTCGCTCCTTGCGCACTATTTCTGTTGTGGTTGCGCCGTGGTTTACGGCGATACGATGCGACTTGGCGATTCGGCATCGTGCTGGCTCAATTGGCGATGCTGGTCGACTTGGCCGTCAGCGCTCTCAATTTGCAGTTTCTGAATCGGGGGCCTAACAGCCTGCTGGAGAATCTTTCCTCTTTCCTGATCGGCTACGTGCTCTATCTCGTGCTGATGATCGCTATCTGGCTGGCATCAACCATCGACCAGTCAGCCGAACCGGTCGCGGCCAAGCGCGTGGCCGTGAACGTCGTTCTGCAGACATGACACAATGTCCGCAGGCCGCCATACGTCAGGGAGAGGCGCACGATCCGGCAAACGCTACCTCTAGGAGAGTTAGTCTGTCGACAGTCCGGGATACAACCTATGAACCTGAGGTACTGGCTCAGAATGACGCTTCAAAGCTTTATTGAGCAAACTTACGGGACGCGGCTCGGGGCGTACGGCAAATGCTTAGGCGTTTGCCGGGCTGACATTCAAGCCCGGTGGTGATAAGTAAGTGTATGGCGACTATGAAATCGCTCCAGTTTGTCAGGAAGGGAATTTATGCGGCTTTTTGAATATGAGGGGCGGGAGATATTTGTTAAGTATGGAATAAAAGTTTCTCCAGCGATCTTGGTTCGGTCGGTTGAAGAAGCGTCGAAAGCCGTCGAAACCGTCGGCTTTCCAGTCGTGGTCAAAGCGCAGGTGCTGACTGGCGGACGCGGCAAGGCAGGCGGGGTGCGAATTGCGGCCAACCCCGCCGAATTGATCGAGGATACCGGACGACTCCTTGGCTTGGTCATCCACGGCGAAAAAACGGAAAGCGTGTTGCTCAGCAAAAAGATCGAGATTGCCCAGGAGCTCTATGCCGGCGTCACTTTCGATCCGCAGAACGGGCTTCCGGCTCTGATGTTCTCGACCAGCGGAGGCATGGACATTGAAGAGGTGGCGCGTACCACGCCAGAGAAGGTCCTGACCATGCATCTGGCGCCTACGCAGCCACTGCGAGCTTTTCGAATCGTCGACTTTCTCAGAGGTTCTGGATTGCCTTCCGACCTGCTGCCGAAGATCGCGCAGGTCCTGCAAAGACTGGTGGAGGCATTCCATGGCAGCGATGCCACGACGGCTGAAATCAATCCGCTGGTCATCACTCCCCAGGGAGAAATTATGGCCATCGATTCGAAGATGGTGATCGATGACTCCGCGCTGGCCCGGCAGCAGATCACTCCGCGTTTCGAGGCAGGTACGCCGCTGGAGACACGGGCCAGGAAGGGGAGCCTGAATTACGTGCAACTGGAGGGCAACATCGCCGTGTTGGGCAGCGGCGCCGGCCTGGCGATGGCCACCATGGACATGATCTCGTATTACGGGGCCACGCCCGCCTGCTTCCTGGATACCGGCGGTGGGATTTCAAGCGAGAAGATGGCGGAGGCGTTTCGCATCTGTCTCGCGACCCCGGGAGTGAAGGGGGTTTTGGTAAATGCCTTCGGCGGCATTAATAACTGCGAATGGATGGGCAGAGGACTCGCAAACGTCATCGATGAAGACAAGCCTACGGCCAAAATTCTGGTCAAAATGCGCGGCCATTCCCAGGATGAAGGCTGGAAGTTGCTCGAAGACCGGAACATTCCAATCGTGAAATTTGGCACCACCGAAGAGGCTGTCAAGCAGATCGTAGAGCTCGTGGGAAAGGGCGCATAAGATGGCGATTCTGATCAACCGGAAAACAAAGGTGCTGTTGCAGGGTATTACCGGAAAAATGGGAGGCTTGCATACCAAGTACATGCTCGATTACGGCGTGGATCTGGTGGCCGGCATTTCGCCCGGAAAAGGCGGCGCCGAGGTTGGCGGTGTTCCCGTCTACAACACCGTCCCTGAGGCGCTGGAACATACAGCTATTGATGCGACTCTGATTCTGGTGCCGCCGTATGCGGCGAAAGAATGCGCCATCGAGGCCATTGAAAGCGGCATCAAGCTGGTCGTCATCATCAGCGAGTTTGTTCCGATTCACGATACCGCTTACGTAAAGCAATTGGCCATCGAGCGCGGAGTCAGGATCGTGGGGCCAAATACGATCGGCGTTATCAGTCCCGGTAAAACCAAGGTCGGCATCATGCCCGGCTCAATTTACAGCGAGGGTCCGGTCGGCGTGGTCGCCCGCAGCGGGACACTGACCCACGACATCGGGGCAACGCTCACTGAAATGGGCATTGGGCAAACCACCTGTGTGGGAATCGGCGGTGACCCTATCCGTGGCATGGATTTCATCGACGTGCTCAAGGAGTTCGCCGCGGATGAAGAAACCAAAGTAGTGGTGATGGTTGGTGAGATTGGTGGCACCGGTGAAGAACTGGCTGCCAAGTACCTGGAGGGCGGTTACCCGAAGCCGGTGATCGCCTTCATCGCCGGGCAGACAGCGCCTGCCGGAAAGAAGATGGGCCATGCGGGTGCAATCATCTCGGGAGGAACCGGATCGAGCGCGTCGAAATATGCGGCTCTGGCCAAAGCCGGTGTCACCGTCGCAAAGACATTCAGTGAAATGATTGCCGCCGTGCGTGAGGCGCTGGCGGCGGAAGAAGCGCGCAAAAAACAACTTTTGGGCAAAAGCCAGGCTGCTGGCATATAGTTCCTGCGAAAGCGAGGTCGCGGAAAAACATGGGCGTTCCGATCGATGTGAAACCATCTGTGGTGGAAGCAGCGCCGTCGGTGCCGTCGGTGAAGCGGACCAACTACCGCTGGATGCTGGCGGTTTTTGCCATGCTCATGATCTTCATGAACTATGTTGACCGGGTGAACCTGGCCGTGGCCGCCCCGTCGATCATGAAGGAGCTTCACTTTACCAAGGTGCAGCTGGGGTTCTTTCAAACCGTGTTCTTCCTGTCGTATGCCCTCTTCCAGATTCCCTCCGGCACGCTGGTGGAGTTCTTCGGCCATCGCCGGGTCGTTCCCATCTCGCTGGTGTGGTGGTCGCTGTTCACCTCGATGACGGCGACCTGCCGTAGCTTCGGCACGTGGGTAGTGGTTCGCGCCCTGTTCGGCATTGGCGAATCGCCGGCCTACCCGGGCCTGAATTCAGCCATATTCCACTGGTTCCCCAAGCGCGAGCGCGGGCGCGCTGTGGGAATCATGCTGCTGGGTTCCAAGATAGGTCCGGTCTGCGGCATCCCGGCCGCGACCATGCTGATGATTCACTTCGGCTGGCGCTCGGTGTTCTGGATCTTCGGCGGAATCGGTTTTTTCATTGCTATCGCCTATTACCTTATGATCCGGACCTATCCGCACGAGAGCCGCTTCGTCAACCAGGCGGAGCTGGAACACATCGCCGACGGTCGGCCGCTGGCAGCGCCGGCGGATAAGAAGACGCTGGCCCCGTGGAGCCAGTTCCTGCGCTCGGTGCAGTTCTGGTGCATTGGCGGCCAGTTGGGCACTGCCAATTTCGTCCAGTACGTGTTCATCGCGTGGCTTCCCGTCTACCTGCTTGAGGCGCATCATTTCTCACTCAAGGCGATGGGGTTTGCGGCGGCGATTCCGGAATTTGCGTTCGCCGTCGGGGTCATCATTTGTGGCTTGGCGACCGACTACGTCATTGGGCGCAAGCTGGCGGACTCGAAGGCGCGCGCTTGGTTTGGCGGCATCGGCCAGCTCTTCTGCTGCTTCGGCCTGTACCTCACGGCCATGTCAGACGGCAAAGCCCCGACCATCTTCTGGCTTTCGGTCGCGTTGGCATCCTTGGGGTTCAGCATGAATTCCACTTGGACGAGCGCCTCCGATCTGGGCGGCAAGTTCTCGGGATCAGTCTCCGCCTGGACGAATTTCATGGGTAACCTCATTGGCGGCATGGCCCCGATGGTCGTCGCCTGGGTCGCTACCAGCTACGGATGGAAAGCGGCGATCATGGTGACTGCCGTCGCCGGGCTGGTTGGCGCCACATGCTGGGCTTTTGTCCGGCCGCATCGGCCTTTGAAGGGTTCTGAGCAGACTGTCGCTGGCGCATGAAGCACGGTTTTAGCCGATCGAGTTGGAAGCCAAAGTCAGGCGAACGGGAGTGGTGAGCAATGACGCAGGCCGGGAAGAAGCGTTTCAAAGTCGAAGTGAACTCAGCCTTGTGCAAGGAGTGTGACTATTGCCGCGAGGTGTGCGAGCCGGGCATCTTTGAAAGTTCCGGCTTGTTCAACAAAGCCGGCTATCTCTACATGAAAGTGAAGCAGGACGAAAATTGCACCGGTTGCATGAAGTGCTTCATGATCTGTCCGGACTTTGCGATCACCGTGGAATTGAAAGAAGGGACCGCGCCGCAGTCGGCTGAATGACCTGTTCAGCAATCGCCTGCACACGATGATTTTGCGGCGGCGCACTATTCTAAGGAGCCACATGTCTGAAAGCCAGCTTGTATCTGTCGAATCCGCGGAGCTTCGTTCGGCATTGACCGGCATCGTCGGCGAGAGAGGTTGTCTCTTCGATCCGGCTGACACGGCCGCCTACTGTGAAGATTGGCGCCAGCTCTACAAAGGCCAAACCTTCGCCGTAGTGCGCCCCGCAAACGTCGATGAGGTTGCATCGGTCGTCAGGCTATGCGCCGAAAGGCGCATAGCGATTGTCCCCCAGGGCGGCAATACCAGCATGGTGATCGGCGCTACCCCAAGCTCGGACGGCACTCAGCTTGTGCTGTCGCTTTCGCGGATGAACCGAATCCGGGAATTGGATCCCGTGGACCTGACGATGACCATCGAGGCCGGTGTTGCTCTCAAGGCGGCGCAGGACGCAGCCATCGCTCAGGATTGCATGCTGCCGTTGTCCATGTCCTCGGAAGGCTCGGCGCAGATTGGCGGAGTTCTGTCCACCAACGCCGGTGGAAACAACACCCTTCGCTACGGCAATGCGCGTGATCAGGTGCTTGGATTGGAGGTCGTTTTGCCCGATGGAAGCATCTGGAACGGCCTCCGGCGCTTGCGCAAAGACAACACGGGATACTGTCTCCGCCAACTGTTCGTCGGCGCCGAAGGCACGCTCGGCATCATCACCGCCGGAGTCTTGAAACTGGTGCCGCGGCCGCGCAATCTTGCCTTGGCTTTTTGCGCCGTTCCCTCGGTGCATGCCGCGTTGGATCTTCTGGTGTTGTGTCGCGGATTTCATCACGACTCCATCCAGGCATTCGAATACATCTCCGGCGCGGGCCTGGAATTGGTGCTGAAGCATTTTCCCGACGCGGAGATTCCGCTAGAGCAGCGAGCCGATCACTATGTCCTGGTGGAGCTCGCCGGGGCTTCTCCGGATTCCGGGTTGCGCGAGGGATTGGAGGAAGTGCTGGGCAAGGCGCTGGAAAGCGGTATTGTCATCGACGCCGTTCTCGCCGAGAGCTCAACCCAACGAACGGCCTTATGGAAGCTGAGGGAAGAGATGCCGGACGCGCAGAAGCGCGAGGGCGCTTCGGTGAAGAACGACGTATCGGTGCCGGTTTCAAAGGTGCCGGAGTTCATTACCCTCGCCAAGGCAGCCTGTGAACGGCGGTTTCCGGGGGTTCGCGTCGTTCCTTTCGGACACATGGGCGATGGCAACATTCATTTCAATGTCGAGCAGCCAGCCGGCGGCGACCGGGCGGCTTTCATGAGCCAGGATCACGCCATCATGGACACGGTCAACGAAGTCGTCCGCCAGTTTGACGGCAGCTTTTCGGCGGAACATGGAATTGGCCTGATCAAGCCCTACATGATGGAGGAGTGGCGCGGGGGCGCGGAGTTGGAGACCATGCGCCGCATCAAGACCGCACTTGACCCGTTGGGAATCATGAACCCAGGCAAAGTCTTGCCCCGATCGGTTTGAGCCGCGGGGGCTGATACGCGCCTGACCGTATTCGGCATCATCCGGCGCGGCCCAAACCGCGCCCCTTCAAAGATCATGGCTACAGCAACTGCAATACCGCTCTACTTCTGCTTCGTCGCATATTCCGTCGCCGTCCATTTTTGTTCCGGAGACTTTGCTCGTCTTCCGGTCCACTCCGTGAGTGCGGGAACGATGAACAGAATCGAGAGAGTAGTTGTAATCATTGCGCCGACCACGACGCGTGCCAGTGGTTGCTGCGCCTGAGCGCCAATCCCATGTGAAATCGCAGCCGGCAGCAGCCCCAAGCCGGCAGCCAGACAAGCCATTACGACGGGGCGCATCTCTTCTATGCTGCCAATGCGAATCGATTCGCGCCGATCCATGCCCATCTTTTGCTCGCGGCGAATCGCGGTGAGGAAGACTAGTCCTCCCAGGCTGGCCACGCCAAGGGCAGAAGCAAAGCCGACTGCGGCCGAAATGCTGAAGGGTGTATCTGTCACGAGCAGGGCCAACGCACCTCCCGTTCCGGCAATCGGCAGCATAGCGAGAACGATCAGTGCGTCCTTAATGGAATCGAATGCCAGGTAGAGCAGCAGGAAGATCACTGCCAGCGTCAGCGGCATCACCAAGCTCAATCGGCGCTGTTCTTTGCGCAGGCTGTCGTATTCGCCGGCCCACTCGTAGTGGTATCCCGGAGGCAATTTTACTTGCTTCGCCAGACGGTCCTGGACCTCATCCATGGTCGAGGCCAGGTCGCGTCCGCGCACCCCGAACTTGATGGGAATGTAACGCCGGTCGTTCTCGCGGTAGATCATGAAGGCACCGTTGCGCACCGAGACCTGCGCAACCTGCCCGAGTGGAACGCGTCCGCCATCTGGCGTCGGCAGCAGAATGTTTTTGATCGAATCGGCATCTCGCCTGAACTGCGGCTGGAAGCGCACCACCATGTCGAACCTGCGGTCGCCTTCCAAAATCTGCGTCGCAGCGATACCTCCGATTGCCGCCTGCACCGTTGCATTCAGGTCCCCGGCCATCAAACCATAACGTGAAGCGGCGCCACGATCGATCGAAATCAACAGGTTCGGCTGTCCAAAGACCTTGAAGATGCCGAGATCTTCAATTCCCTTAACCGACCGCATCAGGTTCGCGATCTCTTCGGCGTGCGAGGTCAGCGTGTCAAAGTCGTCGCCAAACAGCTTCAGCGAGTTTTCGCCCTTGACTCCGGACATTGCCTCTTCCACGTTGTCCTGAATGTTCTGCGAAAAACTGAACACAACCCCCGGGTACTTCTCGAAAGACTTCGACATCTGGTCGATCAGCTTCGGCTTCGTTACTCCGGACGGCCATTGGCTGTCCGGCTTCAACTCGACGAGAAATTCGAGGTTATTGAATGTGGACACATCCGTACCGTCGTCGGGACGGCCAAGTTGCGAAACCACCTGCATCACTTCCGGATAGCCACGAAGAATGGAACGGACCTCGTCGGCGAGTTGCGACGAGTATTCAAATGAGATGTCTTGCGGCAATGTCGCCCGGACCCACAGGTTGCCCTCTTCCAGCTTGGGCATGAACTCGCCGCCCATCAGCGGGACTAATGCGAGCGTCAGCAGCAGCAGCGCGGCCCCGCAGGCCACCACCAGGCGAGGCGAATCCATGCTGAAGATGAGAGCGCGAAGATAATGCTTCCGCAGCCAACGCACTAGTTTGGTCTGCCGGTGCCGCGGCCGATTGTTGCCCCAGGAGGAAAGCACCGGAGCGAAAAGGAAGGCGTAGATTTCCGCACCGAGCAACGCGAACCCATAGGCGATGGACATCGGTCCGAAAATCTTTCCCGGAACACCGCCCATCGTAAACAATGGAAACAGGGCTACCAGGATGATCACCACCGAGAACAGCACCGGCCGCGCGGTTTCGCCCGCGGCTTCGGCAATCGCGTCCAGGTGAGAAGATTCCTCGGGCCGCTCCTGCAAGCGCCGGTAAATGTGGTCGAGGCCGATGATCACAGCGTCTACAAGAATGCCGAAATCAATCGACCCGAGCGAGATCAGGTTCGCCGAATGTCCTGTGATCTGCATCATCCCAAAGGCAAACAGCAAGGAGACAGGGATGCTGAAGGCCGCGATCAACGACATGCGGATGTCGCCCAGGAACGCAATCAGCAGCAGTAGCACCAGCGCAACCCCAACGAAAACCAGGTGCCGCACAGTTCCGGTCGTCACATCGATCAGGTGGGTGCGATCGTAGATCGTGCTCAGCTTCATTCCTGGCGGCAGCAGCTTGCCGTTCAGCTCCGCGATCTTCTTGTGCAATCCCTCCAGCGCCGGCAGCGATTGTTCGTTCTTCTGCAGCAGGACAATGCCTTCCACAACGTCCGGGTTCGCGTTTCGGCCGGCCTTTCCGAGGCGAGGCTGGTACCCCTCGCGCACCGTCGCTATGTCTCCCAGGTAAACCGGAGCACCGTTGCGAGCGGCCACCAGGACGTGCTTCATCTCCTCGACGGTTTTCAGCAGGCCAATGCCGCGAACGTTGGCAGTCTGCGAACCCAGCGTAAGATAGCTGCCGCCTGCATTGGAGTTGCTGTTGGACACCGCCTGCACTACCTGCGGCAACGTGACGTTATATTGGAGAAGTTTATTGGGATCGATTTCAGCCTGATACTGCCGGGTCGTGCCTCCGAAGGTCGTCAGATCGATGATGCCGGGGACCTGTTTCACTTCGCGGCGCACCAGCCAGTCGGCGGTTGCCTTCAACTCGTTCAGGCTGTAGCCCTGCCCCTCGAGTTGGAAGCGGTAGATCTCGCCGATCGGCGACCACGGAGAAAGCTGCGGTTGCAGATTGTTCGGCAACACGACACTCTGCAGCCGGTTCAATACCTCCTGCCGGTCGATCCAGTAATCACTCTTGAAATCAAAGTACAGCTTGACGTCGCTCAAGCCAAAAATGCTGATCGAACGGACGTATTGGATGCGCGGAGCCCCATTTAGCGCCGTTTCAATCGGCACCGTCACCTGTTGCTCCATTTCCTCGGCGGACCACGAGGGGTTTTGCGTGATCACTTCCACTAGAGGAGGCGACGGGTCTGGATAAGCCTCAATGTCGAGTTGCAGAAAGGTCCACACGCCGGCCACCAGCCACACGCCCAGTGCAATCAGCACCACCGGCCGATATTTCAACAGCATGGCAACCAGCTTCGTCATTACTGCTCACCCCTCAATAATGCCGCTCCTTCCACCACGATGATTTCGCCTATCTTCAGGCCTGAGGCGACAATCAGCGCCGACGGTCCGGCTCCACGCACGGTCACCAGCCGGCGCTCGTAGCTGCCGGGCTTTGTCTCCACCATGACCGCCGTGTCTCCGCCCTGGCGCAATACCGCCGTCGAGGGCACTACGATTTGCTCCGAAGAGCCATGGTTCACGCGAATGGTCGCAAACATCTCGGGTTTCATCAGGCGCTTTGCGTTATCGAGCACGACGCGAACCTTGGCCGTGCGCGTTGCCGGGTCCAAGGTGTCTGAAAGTGCGGCTACCTTGCCCGTCCACTTCATCGCGGGATAAGCGGGCAATGAGATTTCCACTGATTGGCCCAGTTGAACATCGGTCAGGTCTTTTTCATAGACATCGCCGACCGCCCAGATGGTAGTCAGATCAGCCATGGTGCAGATGGGGGTCGCGTTATCGGTCGATTTCGAAAGCTCGCCCGCGGCCGCGCCGAGGTCAAGCACGACGCCGGCGCGCGGTGCCCGCAAGCTTACCTGGTTGGAACTGCCTTGTACCGGAACTCCGAGTACGCGCAGGCGATCTTCCGCCCGGTCCAGATCGCTCTTGGACTCATCCGCGTTGGCCTGCGCCTCCTGGTATTCACGTTCGGAGAGAACCTGATGATCGAACAGCAGCTTGGCGCGCCGCAAAGCGCGATCGTTCTTCTCGGCTTCTGCGTGCGCCTTCACATAATCCGACCGCGCCGAAGAAATGTCGCTGCTCTCGATGACCGCCAGCTCCTGGCCCTTGCTCACGCGATCGCCGGGACGCACATCGAGCCGCACCAATCGCCCTCCCGCTGGCGGATAAATGCGCACTACCTTCGATGGATCAGGCTGCAACTTTGCGGGAATCTCCAGCACATCTTCCACTTTTTGTGCCTGCACGGTCGCCGTGCGCACCGCCGGCGGCGAGGGGTTGTCCTTCGCCGCCGAACCTCGCGAATCGTTGGATTTGTCGCAGGCGCTCATGCCCGCGAGCAACAGGATAAGGCAAAGAATTGCGCTCGATGGAATGCAGAGTCTCTTCATGGCAATAATTCCGTAGCGGTGGCAAAGCTCAGTTGATGAACCGCGAGCAACAATTGCGACTCGGCGGAGATCGCAGCCAGTTCCACGTCGCGGTAGCTGCGTACGGCGTCCAGGTAATCCAGCAGGTTCGTCGCGCCATTCCGGTAGCTGAACTCCGTCCGGTCGCGGACCAGCCGTGCTCTTTGCAGGTAGTCGGTGCTGTACAGGTCTGCCCGCCGCAGCGCCGTCTGGAAAGCCGCAAAAGACTGGTCCACATCGCTGATGACCTGTTGCCGGGCCGCGCTTTCGGCAAACCGGCTGGCCTCAAGTTCGCGGCTCGTGCGCAACTTCTCGCCCTGGTTCCTGTCGAACACTCGCAACGGGAACTGCACGGTAAAGCCCAGCGTGTTGTCCGGACCATTTCTTTTATATTCGGGCGCAAGCGTAACATCGGTCGCGCCATTGGCATTTGCGAGTGCCAGGTCGGCCTGCGCTTTGCGCACGCCTTCGACGGCAGCCAGGTAATCCGGCCGGGTTGCAAGCGCGGCTGCGCGCAGCTTGACGGCATCCAAAGACAATGCCGGACGATCCAGTGTCCCCTGAATGTCTAAGCTCGACTGTTCCTGCACTGCAAGCAAGGTCGCCAGTTGCATGCGAGTCTGCGCCAGCGCCAGGTCGGCGTTCAAAAGGTCTGTCTGGAATCGGGCTTCTTCCACCTTAATGCGATCGAACTCCGTCTGGCTGATGTCGCCGCTTTGCAGGCGTAGCTGATTCGCCTCGAGCGTGCGCGAATAGTCGGAAAGGTTTTCCTGCGCCAGCTTCAATGCGGCCTTTGCCTGTAGCATGCCCACAAACGCTGTTTTCAGCAACAGTTCGAGTTGGCGCTGATTGTCCCGGTAGGTGTGGCCCGCCACCAGCGTCGTCAGTTGCGCATCTTCCATCCGGCGCAGCCGTTTATGTCCCCGCTCCATCAGGAAGGCGACGTTATCTGTGAATTCCTGGCCATTCGCGATGTCAAATTTCGACGGGTTGAAAACATTGAAATCCTCGTTCGCCAAACTTAGCACCGGATTGGGCCGGAGCTTTGCCGTCGTCTCGCCGGCCTGTACGGCAGCCATGTGTGCTCGCGCGGAGGCCAGCGTCGGATTCTGCGCTCGCAGCAGCGCGAGGGCTTCTTGCAGCGTCAGCGGCTGGCCTGGGCCACCGGCAAAAGCCTGGCATGAAAGGCCTAGCAGTAGAATGCCTATAGATCGCTTCATGTATCCGATTGCTCGTTGATTTGATTTTCTTTGCAACAGCTCGCTCGCCCATGGCAAGGGCACAGCACACGAGAGATCAGATCAGGGCCGTGGGAGGTGCGCGGCATTCCAGTGCGAGGCCGAACCCACATCCCGGACGATGTTGAGATGGTCAATATCGCGCTCTCCAGAATCGCCGGCGAAGCCGACTGCGGCCCCGTCCCGTCCTTGGAATTCGCGCCTAATATGTATCCTCGCCGACACTCACTTTTCTGTCAAATTGCAGGCTCCAAAAAAGGCCGCAGTTGCTAGTTCCCAGGGGCCCTCGAAAATATTTCATAGATTGGGGCCTTCGCGATTAGGATCAGCGTGGCGAGAACATTTATCTACTAACTACTATCTAACGGAGCGCGGCAACATGAAAATCAGTTTTGTTGGTCTGGGACAGATGGGTAAGCACATGGCGATGAATATGCTCAAGAGCGGAGCTGAGCTTACCGTCGCTGACCTGAGAAAGGACGTTTTCCCCCAATTCGAGCGGAAGGGCGTTCGAACCACCACGAACCTTGCGGAGGTCGCGCAGGCTGACATCGTTTTCCTCAGCCTTCCGGGTACGCAAGCGGTACAGGATGTGCTGGTGGGGCGGAGCGGAATCATAGATAAGCTCGGAAAAGGGCAGATTGTCGTGGACCTGAGCACCATGAGCTATACGGCCACGCTGGAACTGGCAAAGTCCCTGGAGGCGCGGGGCGTGAGCTTTCTGGATGCTCCCATCTCCGGCATGGAGGCGCGGGCGCAGGAAGGCACGCTCACGGTGATGTGCGGAGGCAGCGAAAAAACTCTCGAGACTGTCAGACCCTACCTCAATTGCATCGGCAACAAGATCCTCTACATGGGCGGCACCGGCAGCGGCCAGCTTACCAAGTTGATCAACCAGCTCCTGTTCGACATCAATGCCGCAGCCCTGGCGGAGGTTCTTCCCATGGCCGTGAAACTGGGACTGGACCCGGAGAAAGTCGGTCAGGTCGTGAATAGCGGGACCGGTAAGAGCTACGCTTCGGAGTTTTTTCTGCCACGCATTCTCAAGAACAGTTTCTCCGATGGATACGCGATGAAACACGCGTACAAAGACCTAGTCAGCGGCGCGGAAATCTCGGCCAATCTGTGTATCCCCATGCCAGTATTAGGCGCGGCGACCGCGACCTACCAGGCGGCTCTGCTTAAAGGCTATGGCGATCAGGATAAAGGAGCCATGATTCGCGTCTTCGAAGAGTTGCTGGGAGTCGCCTATCGCGACAACTCGAGCAAACAGTGACACCCTTCCCCAGCGTAGGTGGACCCAGCACATCAGACGCGCAATACTCCTTTGAAGTTTCATTCTGAGTGAGCGTTAGCGAGCGAAGAATCTATGTATTACGGTGCAGGAAAAATGCACAGATCCTTCGCTTCGCTCAGGATGACAGCCTGAAACTGGCAAAGGTATGAGTCCATGTTTAAGCAATTAATTTTGGACGCTCTAGCTTGATGGGCCCAAAGGAACCGAAGAACTGTATGCGCTGGCGAAGCAGCGCCAACCCGCCGATTGTGGCGGCCCAATCTGCGCACATCGTCACGTGCCTTGCGATATGGAACTTCGGCGAGAACAGCAGACGCTCAAGCGCAGGGGGGTAATCGAGCGCCAAGGAAATCTCTGGCAGCTAAGAAATTGAAACTGGGGCTCCGAGCGCTTATGCGCGTGCGTGTCCTCCGAGGTACACGCTCTGCACCTTGGGATCGGCGAGCAGGGCCGCTGCCGAGTCCTCAGCCGCAATCCTGCCCAGGTCCAAGACGTACCCTCGATGGGCCAGCTTCAAGGCGGCGCGCGCGTTCTGTTCCACCAGCACCACGGTCACACCGGCGGCGTTGATCTCTTTAATGGTTTGGAAAATGGCTCGAACCAGCAGCGGAGCGAGGCCTAGGCTTGGTTCATCCATGAGCAGTACCTTGGGTTCGCTCATGAGCCCGCGGCCGATGGCGAGCATTTGCTGTTCGCCGCCACTCAAGGTTCCCGCAAGTTGCTGTTTCCTCTCCGAAAGTATCGGGAACAGTCCATAAATCCAATCGAGGTTCTTCTTGATCTTCTGCGGATTGTTTCGCGTAAACGCGCCAAGGCCGAGGTTTTCCTGAGTCGTCAACGTGCCGAAAATCCGGCGTCCTTCGGGCACCTGCGCGATACCTGCCTCGACGATTTCGTGCGCTTTCATCTTCTCCAGCGGGCGTCCTTCCAGCAGGATGGTTCCCTTCGAGGGTTTCACCAGACCGCTGATGGTAAGCAGAGTGGTTGATTTCCCAGCCCCGTTCGCGCCAACGATGGTGACGATCTCACCTTGACCAACCTGCAGGTTGATGCCGTGAAGCACCTCGATATTTCCATATTTCACGTGAAGATCGGTCACTTGAAGAAGCATTCAATCCTCTTGCTCGGCGCCGAGATATGCCCGGATCACTTCTTGGTCGTTCTTAACTTCTTGTGGGCTCCCCTCGGCTATCTTCGAGCCGTATTCGAGCACCACGATTTTTTCGCACACCCGCATCACCAGGCTCATGTCGTGTTCGATCAGCAGAACTGTGATCCCCTGATCGCGCACTTTGCGGATCAAGGAGATCAGGCTGGCGGTCTCCTGTTCATTCATGCCGCCGGCCGGCTCGTCTAAAATCACCAGTTGCGGCTTGGTCGCGAGGGCGCGGGCAAGCTCGATCAGCCGCTGATTGCCGTAAGAAAGGTTCTTCGCCTGGTTCTGTGCTTCGGCACGCAGGTGCACGAAATCCAGCGCCTGCACGGCTGCAACCAGCGCCGATTTTTCCTCGCGCCGCTCACGCGGATGCCGCAGTATGGCGCCCAGAACTCCGGATTTCATCCGGCAATGGCGTCCGGACAATACGTTGTCTAATACTGAAAGTTTCTGAAAAAGCCGGATCGTCTGGAAGGTGCGCGCAATACCACCGAAAACGATACGGTGAGTCGGCAGTCCTGCAATCGACTTTCCCTGGAAGCTGATCTCACCTTCATCGGGACGATAGATCCCGGTGATGAGGTTAAAGACCGTGGTCTTACCGGCGCCGTTCGGGCCAATCAAGCCGACAATCGATCCGGCCTCCACCTCGAAGGAAACGTTCTTGACCGCGACCAGCCCTCCAAAGCGTTTGGTGAGCGAACGAATATCCAGGAGGCT
>Ga0181535_10002835_pt1 | contig 20658 bp, 21 predicted proteins | sample PEATcosm2014_Bin_44_FD_119774 | JGI IMG/M metagenome (GOLD analysis project Ga0181535, IMG submission 119774) | Peatland microbial communities from MTU Mesocosm Facility, Houghton, MI, USA - PEATcosm2014_Bin17_30_metaG | ecosystem: Environmental > Terrestrial > Soil > Wetlands > Peat | place... | reverse complement strand
TCACAGGTTGCATATCCCCAAACTCTGTTATGACCGCGCGATCAGTTTCTCGCAAATGGGCGGTATGCCTGAATGCAGAAGCTGCTCGTGGCGATTGCTTTGCTAAGAAATCTTGCGTTTCTACGCCCCATTTCCGAGCATCGTCCATCCACTTCATGGAGTCATGGGTTGAGTTGTAGTGAGCTGTAGACCGCAACGCCTCTCCAGTCTCTAGGAACGGAGCGAGCAATTGAGCCTGCTTTTCAGCCTTCCGCTTGTGCCGCCATTCGGGAAGTTCAAACCACAAGATTGCGGCCAGCACAAGGATTTCGACTGTTAAGCTAATCCAATCCACCGGCCTCGCCCCGTCAACGACCATGTGCCAGACGTGATAAATGGCGTTCATCGTCACAAATATAGCCGCACAGAGGTTAAGTGTGTGTCTGCGTTTAGGGGCCACGCTACACCACCGCAGATATTGGGGTGCCTAGACCCCAAATTTTTAAGTGAGCATGGCACGTACCGTGCCAAATCTCGGCTTCCCCGGCCTGTGGGAAAGCAAAGTGACCCACTACCCTCCATGACCAAAAAGGGTCAAAGCGCGGGCCATTTCAGGAGGCTTCAGCAGGAGCTGCAAGAGTACGTCAAGGGCGCGCGGGCACAACGTAAAAGAAGATGGCGAAGTAGTGGGCGACACTGCCGGCGAGGACGAACAGGTGCCATGTGGCGTGAAAGAAGCGGCGGTGGTCCAGAGCGAAGAAGATGACGCCCAGGGAATACGCGACGCCGCCCGCGCCGAGCCAGAGAAGTCCGTGCCAGCCGATGGCATGGAGAAGCGATCGGAGAACGAAGATGGCGAGCCAGCCCTGAAACAGATACACCAGGGCCGATGCCACGGGGAAACGGCCGATGGCGAGGCTTTTGAAGATGATGCCTGCCACGGCCAGCGCCCAGACCACGGCAAAGAGAGCCCAACCCACTGGTCCGCGCAGAGAAACGAGAGTGAAGGGCGTATAGGTTGCCGCGATGAGCACGTAAATGGCGGAGTGGTCGAGGACATGCAAAACGTGGCGAGCGCGGGTACGGCCAAGCGAGTGGTAAAGCGTGGAGCAGAGATAGACGAGCACCAGGGCGACAGAAAAGACGGAGCAACTCACGACGACGAGCGCCGAGCCGCGCGTTGAGGCCGCGATGAGGCAAACGGCGCCCACCACTGCGAAACCGAGGCCGATGCCGTGCGTGATGGCATTGGCGAGGAGGTCGCTCAAGTTGGTACGGGAAGGCACAGGTGAATGATAGTGCGGGACGTGGCGGACGGGCGGACGGGAGTTTTCCGGCTAATAGTCAGTCGAAAAGAACTGTCCCTCAGGGGCTAAAGCCCGCATGAGATTTGCTTCACTTATTACGGCACGACTGAAGTCATGCCCTGACACTTCGTGCTCCTCCGCAATCGTTCTTCCTCAACCCCTAGAATTCCGCAGCGAATTTGATTGACCTAAATACGGCTCGGATGCAGGGGATGAATCCCTGGTGTACCGCGTTCCAAAACAGGATCGGTCGGAAAGAGTGGGAATCGGTGCAAGGACCCGGCAGGATCGATGGGATTCGGCTCTTGAGTGCGGGTCCGCGCCGAGCTAGGTTCGAAAGCATGCGAGGCCAAAATACGCGGGAATCGAATGAGGTCCTGGCGAAAGCCGGGCGGGCGGGGCGATTGGCTGAGATTGCGCTGTGCTATCAGAGGGCGCTCGAGCGGAATCCGCAACAGGCCGAAGCTTTAGTCGGCATGAGCCTGGTGGCGTTGAGCAGCCGCCAGACCGAAGCCGCGGTGAAGATGGCAACTGCCGGAGTGGCGGCGGCGCCGAGGATGGGCTCGGCTTGGGTCGTGCTGGGGCAGGCGCTGAAGGCCGCTGAAAGAACGGAAGATGCGGAGCGGGCATACCGAGAGGCCATCAGGCTGGATGGAATGGATGCGCTGGCGCGAATGGGGCTTGGCGAGCTGAAGATCGCGACCGGGCGGCCGGGCGAGGCGGTGAGGGAGTTTGAGCTGGCGTTGCAGCGAAGGCCGACGCTGGTGGCGGCGCATTCGGGATTGGGAAACGCGCTCGCACTCTCGGGACGGAATGAAGAGGCGCTCAAACAATATGAGGCGGCGCTCGAGTTGCGGCCGCGATTGCCGGAAGCGGAGTTTGCAGTAGGGTTTGCGCTGGCGCGGCTGGGACGAGCGAAAGACGCCGAGAAGCACTATCGGCGGGCGCTGGCGATGAGGCCGGACTTTGCGGCGGCGTGGATCAATTTGGGTTCCCTGCTGCGCGACGAAGGCCGAGAGGCGGAGGCAGAGGCAGCGCTCAAACGCGCGGTCGAGCTGCGACCGGACTTGATTTCAGGATGGGTGAACCTGGCGCTGTTGGAGCGGGACAGGAAAAGGCCGGAGGCGGCGGAAGCGAATTTGCGGCGGGCGTTCGCATTGAACCCAAACCAAGTGGAAACGCTCGTGGCGTGGTGCCAGTTTCGCGCGGCGGAACGGGACGTGGCAGGCGCGCGAGAGTGGATGCGCTGGGCGATCGCGCGGAATGCGGAGTTCGATGAGGCCGTGAATATGCACGGCATCGTGCTTCATCTCGAAGGGAGATTCGAGGAAGCAGTCGCGGTGTTCGAGCGGGCTGAGGAACTGGGCAGTCGCGCCGCCTCGTCGAACCGCGGAAATTCGCTGCTCGACCTGGGAAAAATGGCGGAATCGTTGAAGGCGCACGAGCGCGCCGTGGAGTTGGATGCGGTGAGCGCGGGAGCGAAATACAACCTGGCGCTGACGCAGTTGCGATTGGGCGATTGGGAGCGCGGATGGGCGGGATACGAGGCACGATGGAAGTTCCGCGAAGTGCATCGCAGGCCGCGCGCTTTTATGAAACCAAGGTGGAATGGCGAGGAACTCGATGGAGAGCGCGTGTTGCTCCATGCGGAACAGGGATTGGGAGACACGATCCAGTTCTGCCGTTATGCGGCGCTAGTTGCGGCGCGCGGCGGTGTGCCGGTGCTCGAAGTGCAACCGGCGGCAGAAAGACTAATGCGGTCGCTCGCCGTGGTCCGTGCTGGGATGGCGGAGACCGCGGTGATGGACGCGGGCGGAGTGGCGTTCGACTACGAGTGCCCTCTGATGAGCTTGCCTGCGGTATTTGGGACGACGGTGTATACGGTTCCGTGGACGGGACCGTATCTCGGTGCAGATGAGGATTTGGTGCGAGAGAAACGGCAGCAGTTCCCTTCTGTTAGGGCCGATGGAAGTCCAGGATTTCGTGCGGGCATTGCGTGGGCGGGAAATCCGAAATACAAGGCGGACGCGGCACGATCGATGCGGTTGAAGACTCTTGTGCCGTTGCTGCGGGCCGTGGATGCGAATTGGATCTCGCTGCAGAAGGGCGAAGCGGCTGAGCAACTGAAGAGTTTGCCCGACGATGTTTGCATTCTTGACGGGTCAAGCGGCGAACGCGACCTGGCGGAGACGGCGGCGTTGATAGCAACACTCGACCTGGTGATCACAACCGATACGTGCATTGCGCACCTGGCCGGCGCGATGGGTAAACCGGTGTGGATGCTGCTTCCGCACCTTTCGGATTGGCGCTGGATGGAGGAGACGGAGCGTTTGCCGTGGTATCCGACGGCGCGGCTGTTCCGGCAGCGCGTTGCGGGCGATTGGGCCGAATTGGTGGAAAGAGTGACAGGCGAGCTGCGGGCGAGAGTGACGAGCGGTGAGTTGAGTTGAGGCTGGCGGCGTTAGCGGAGTCAGCCGTCACGCGCTGGTTTCGGGGCTTGACTGACCCAGAAACTCAAAGATGTGGTCTGGGTGTACCGGCTTAGCCAGCAGGGGAAACACGGGCCGGGGCTGGTTCGATTTGTTCATGATTTCCGCCGCGTCAAGGTTTCCCGAGATGAGAAGGACCTTGCATGAGGGCAGCACTTGCGCGAGGTAAGTGGCCAGAGCCACTCCATCCAGTTTGCCCATGATCACGTCGGCGATGACTGCATCCGGCTGCCAGGAGAGCGCAACCTCGGCCGCATCCTCGCCGCTGTAGACAGCGCGAGACTCAAATCCCCTGCCCCGGACAATGAGTGCCAATGAGTCGGCTACAAGGTGGTCATCATCGACGACAAGAACTCGGATTGGGGCCTGATCGCCGGCCGCAGACATATCAAAAATCCCCAACATTCGCCGATTTAGATGCACGGGGGCGACTATGGGATGTAAGCAGACGGCGGTAGCCCGCATCGCCGTGGGCCAAGGCCGTTAACAGGCTTTGCGCGGCTCCGCTTATGCCTGCGCAGGCTCGATTGCATGGGTTCGCGTGACCGCGAACGTGGCGAGAGTTGGGGCAAAACATGGCGGCCACGCACACTGCGCCGCCGCCATGAAGTCAAATTGGTTTAGGTTTTTCGATCTGCTATTTATTTCGATCTAGCGGGTTCCGGTTTTCTCGTGCTTCTCGTGCTCCTGGTCTTGACCCGTCTTCTTCAGCGGATCAAAATTTTGGACCGGCTTTTTCTGCGGATCGTTCTGCTGGTTCTTCTGCTGATCGAATTGCTGGTTCGTCTGCGGTTGATTCTGCTGACCCGAGACGTTGTGCGGTTGCTTGTTCTGTTCGGGGTTGTTTTGTTGCTTGTTTTGTTCCGTATTGGGTTGGCCTGATTGGACATACGACTCGCGCTTATTGCCTTGATTCTGGTTATCCATGATTCCCTCCACGCCGATTAGATGCGCCCTTCGTTTTCGGGTTTTTCGAATGCGAGGAATTCGATTTTGCGTTATCGAGTGATGGTTAGCCGGCGATTTGCGGGCAGTTTTCGTGGCGGCCTTCCATCGTCCGGCATGAAGCTGCCGCAGTTTGCGCAGACGAAGTTGTTCCGGCGCAGGGCAACGTCGGACAGAATATATTCGTCCTGCCGCAGTACGATATGGTGGCTGTGTTCACGGCCCGAGGGTATAACGCGGACGCGACGCCGTCGAACACAATTATGGAGAAGATAGTTCTTACCAGGCTGATAGAGGTCTGGGGCCGTGGCATCGAGGCTGCCGCGCAGAGGTGATCTGTGGTCCAGTGTGGCCCCGCGCCGGATTCGACTGCGTCGGCGTATCGGAGGGCTCAGACTTCTCTCCACGTTCTGGAAGAGAATAGGGGCTCAAGCCGGACGAGGAGATCATTCTTTCCCTGGCATCAGAATCTCCTTACCGCCGAGGTATCCCATGTCGTCTCCTGAATCGACAGGTGTTTCAACGCCTGCCGAGAACTGCGCACGAATCAAGAAGCTGGGCTACATTGCCGGCAAACACATTGATCTTTATGGCGAACACGTAGAACTGGTTTCCGATCCATTTGAGGATGGTGACTGCGTAGCGGTCCGCGCCATCAGCGGAAATGATCCGACGGAACGAACGATCGACCTTCCTGTAACGCTTCTATCCGGTTGGGAGGATCTGTTTGATGAGCCTGCAGACCCTACTGCCTCTGAGCTCCCCGCACAGGCTCCGGTTCCTGAGCCTGTGGGATAGTGACGGAATAGCTCCTAAAGCAAAAACCTCAAGAGACCAGACCACGTCCGGCGGCGGTTGGAAGAATTGCACGTCGAGGGGCAGTTGCAGCTCGGTCAACAACGCTTTGATTCAATGAGATAGCTCAGGTTTCCCGCATTCTGCGGAATGCGGAAGAATTTACTTGACTTCCGACACTCTATTTTATAGAGTACTCTTCACCTAAGGACAGGGGCCAAGACACCGAGGCAGCAAAAGGGTCGAGAGTACAACAAAGCAGCGAACGGAGAGGGACGATGACGGCGACTGCGCAAAAGATTGGAACGGGGCCGGCACTGGAAGTCGACGGACTGGTGAAGCGGTTCGGCGATTTGACGGCGGTGGACAGCGTGAGCCTGAAGGTGCGCGCGGGTGAGTGCCTGGGACTGCTGGGTCCGAACGGTGCCGGAAAGAGCACGCTGATCCGGGCGATGGTGGGACGCGTGATCCAGGACTCGGGCCGGGTGATGGTGATGGGGCAGGCGGCCGGATCGACAGAGGCCAGGTTGGCGCTGGGCTGGGTTCCGCAGGAGCTGTCGATTTATCCGCGCATCAGCTGCCGCGAGAATCTGAGCTCGTTCGGGCGGTACTACGGGCTGAAAGGGCAGACGCTGAAGGAAGCGATTGCATGGTGCCTGCACTGGGCTGCGCTTGAGGAGAAACAAAACGATGTAGCGAAAACTCTGAGCGGCGGCATGAAGCGGCGGCTGAACATGGCGGCAGGGATGATTCATCGGCCAAAGGTGGTTCTGTTCGACGAGCCGACGGTGGGCGTCGATCCGCAGTCGCGCAACCGGATCTTCGAAATGATCGAGGCGCTGCGCGACGCGGGGACGGCGATTGTGTACACGACGCACTACATGGAAGAGGCGGAGCGACTGTGCGACCGGATCGCGATCATCGATCGCGGAAAGATTATTGCCGAGGGCACGAAGGAAGAGCTGGTGGAGGGAACGTTTGGAAGGCGAAGCCAGGTGCTGGCGCGGTTTGAGGGCGTTGCCGGAGCGATTGATGCATGGGCCGAAAGGCACAGCGGGCGCGTGAAAGATGAAACGGTGGAGCTGACGATCGAGCGGGCGACGGAGATCGCTCCGCTGTTGGAGGATGCAACGAAGGCCGGGCTTGCATTGATGGATTTGTCGCTGCGGCGGCCGAATCTGGAATCGGTATTTCTGCACCTGACAGGAAGGGAGTTACGAGATTGATCTGGAATGTGGCAAGGACGGCGTTGATTGCACTCAGGCGCGACCGCGGAGCGATGGTGTTGAGCTTCATACTGCCGCTGGCGTTTTTCACGATTTTCGCGGTGATTTTCGGGAAAGAAAACAGCTCGACACCAAAGGTGACGTTGATTGTTGTCGACCAGGATAGGAGCGCAGGCTCGGAGAACCTTGTGAAGGCGCTGGATGAGGAAGGCTCACTCTGGGTCCACATTAGCCCGGTGAATCAGAAGGGAGCGCGAACGGGTCCTGACTACACGGCGGCAACGGCAGAAGCGGCAGTGAAGGCGGGAGACGCGCCAGTGGCGCTGATCATTCCGCAAGGGTATGGGCAACATCCGATCGCGTTTGGGCCCGATGCCGGGGGAAGCACACTGCAACTGCTGAACGACCAGAGCGACACGATCGCTCCGCAGATAGTGGTGGGGCTGCTGCAGAAGGCGGCGATGACCTCGATGCCCTCGGCGATGGCGGATGAGGGGATGAAGTACGCGGACAAATATGTGGGCGGATTTACGCCGGCGCAGAAGGAGAAGGTGGACAGCGAATTGGATGCGCTGCGGAAATTAGAGGCGGAGGGAAAGGCCGGAGGCGGAAGCAGCAACGCGGGAAACGGAAATTCAGAAGACAAGGGCGCGGGGATTGTGCGGGTGGACGTGCGTGCAGTGGTGGGAAAAAGCGCGGGGCAAAACAAGAACATGATTTCGTTTTACGCGGCGGCGATCGGCGTGATGTTTCTCCTTTTCACGGCGAGCGGGTCGGCGGGAGCACTGCTGGACGAAGCAGAAAGCGGGACGCTGGAGCGGGTGCTGAGTACGCGGGTGACGATGACAAAACTGATGGCGGGAAAGCTGGTGTTCAACACGCTGCTGGCATTTGTGCAGCTGGTGGCGATGTTCCTGTGGGGATGGGCGGCGTTCAAGCTGGACTTCTTCAGCCACTTGCCGGGATTCGCAGTGATGGGGTTATGCACGGCGTTTGCCGTGGCGGCGTTCGGGATGCTGCTGGCGAGCCTTTGCCACACGCGAGCGCAACTTGGCGCGTTGTCGACGCTGGTGATTCTGATCATGTCGTCGATCGGCGGGAGCATGTTTCCGCGATTCCTGATGCCGGAGAGCATGCAGAAGGCGGGATTGCTGACGATCAACGCGTGGGCGATTGACGGGTTCACGAAGGTGTTCTGGCGGGATTTGCCTGTGAGCGCGCTATGGCCGCAGGTATCGGTGCTGCTCGGGATCGGCGTGGTGCTGTTTGTGGTGGCGCGGCGAGTGGCCAGACGGTGGGAGTACGTGTGAGAAAAGCAGGGACCAGGGATTAGGGAACAGGGAACAGAATGACGGCGGGGCTAGCGGAGTTAGCGGCGCTAGAAAAGCAACAAGTTGGCATGTCAGCGAATTATCTCAAATCTCGGAATCGAGACGTAGGGCCCCGAGATCGGATGGCAACGTGAGTGGCAGGAGGGACGTCGTGAGTGACGAAACGAGCAAGCAGGAATTGAGCGAGCGGCTTGGACTGATTGAAAGCATGATCGCCGAGGGACGGCGAACGACGGAGCGGTGGGGGTGGGTGTTTGTGCTGTGGGGCGTTGCCTACTATGTGGCCATTCTGTGGAGCAGCGTTGGCCACTTTGTGGGAGCTTGGCCGGCGACGATGATCGCAGCCTGGCTGTTGACGACGCTGATTGCCTGGCGCAAGACCCGCACCCAGCCGAGGACGACGATGGGACGAGCCGTGGCTGCGATCTGGGCTGCGATGGGAGTTTCCATGATGCTGCTCTTTCCTGCACTGGGCATCAGCGGGAGAATCGACGAATACATCATGATCTCGGTAGCGGCGACGATGCTGGGCATGGCGAACGGGGCGTCGGCGATCCTGCTGCGCTGGCGCTTGCAGTTTGGTTGCGCGGTGATTTGGTGGGCGACAGCAGTGTACGCATGCTTTGGGCGGAGCACTCCGGTGGCGGTGGTATTCTTGGGCGCGATTTTCGTGTGTCTCATCGTTTTTGGAGCGTACGGAATGGTGGCGGACGCCCAGCAGAGCAAGCTTCGCGGAGCGGCAAATGCCTGAGTTGCCGGAGCTGAATCCTGTGATCCATGGGAAGCTGCGGCTGGCACTGCTCTCGCTGCTGATGGGAGTGGAAGAAGCCGAGTTTACATGGCTGCGGGAGAAAACGGGCTCAACGGACGGGAACCTGGGCGCGCAGCTGATGAAGCTGGAAGAAGCCGGGTACGTGGCCGCGGAAAAGCGATTTGTGCTGCGCAAGCCCCAGACGCTTTACCGGATGACGGAGACCGGACGCGTGGCGATGGGGGAATATGTGGCGGCGCTGAAAGAGCTGCTGGGCTCGGCGATTTGAGGGATAGGATTTGCGCGAATTGATCGTTATCGGCGAAGAATTCGATCGGAGAATGCAATGAGCGAAGCAAGCGGAATTCTCGGTCCGGCGGGCGGCCCGGATTTGCTGGTGCGCATGCGCGGCAGAGCCGTTGGCTCCATTGTCTGCGCCGGGTTCGGGGCTTACGCGTTGTTCTGGTGGGCCGAGGACGCGATCCAGGGCGAACGAATGCCCTGGTTTGGCGCCATCGCGGTGGGCGCGGCCATTCTTGTGGTTTGGGCAATCGCGAATCTTATCGCGCTGCGCCATGCGCCAAAAGTTACTTTGGACAAGCGGTTGGTGCGGTATTACAGAATCGGATACGCGCTGATCGTCGCGACGGAAGGCGCCGCGATTTCAGTCGGCGGGCCGATCCTCGGCCACTTTCATCGTCCGGAGTTGTTCGGGCAATGGATCGGCGCGGTGGTGGGAATTCACTTTTTTCCACTCGGCAAGCTCTTCAAGATTCCTCTTTACTACTGGACGGGCGCTGCCATTGCGCTGGCTGCCTTTGGATCGCAGCTGATTTCCGCGAGCGCGCTTAGCTCAGCCGTTTGCGCGGGGGGAACGGGCGTGCCGTTGTGGATTACGGCGGTGGTGATTCTGAGCAAGAATTTGGAAAGCCTGCCGGCGAAGACCGCGGTGGCCGTTACCACGGGTGAATGACAGCGTTCAATCTTGCGATAGCGCGGGAGCGGATTCGAACGACGTGCGCAGGCGCTGCATGATGCCGAGATAGTAGGCGAGATTGTGGATGGAGTTGAGGGTCGCGGCCAATGGCTCGCCGGCTTGCACGAGATGGCGCAGGTAGGCGCGCGAGTAGCGGCGGCAGACGGGGCATGAACAGGCGGGATCGGGCGGGGACTCGTCTTCTGCGAATTGTTTGTTCTTGATGTTGAGGCGGCCAACGCTGGTGAAGAGCAGAGCGTGACGCGCGGCGCGGGTGGGTAAGACGCAATCCATCATGTCGACGCCGAGGCGCGCGTACTGCTCGATTTCGTCGGGATAGCCGACTCCCATGACGTAGCGCGGCTTGTCTTTGGGGAGCAGCGGCAAAACTTCGGAAATCATCTCAAGCGTCAACTCGCGCGGCTCACCGACCGAGAGGCCGCCGATGGCGTAGCCGTCGAAATTCATCTCTACAAGGCGCTCGGCGCACTGGCGGCGGAGATCGCGATGCATGCCTCCCTGGACGATGGCGAAGAGGGATTGGGTGCGAGGATCATTTTCGGAGTGGGCATCGCTCCCAGGTCTCAAAGTCGAGACCTGGGGCACCCAATGTTCGGGCGAAGTTCGGTTGAGCCACGGGACTTTATGACGGTGGGCGCGGAAGTGATCGAGGGAGCGGCGCGCCCAGGCCATCGTGAGGCGGAGACTTTCTTCGGCGCGGGCGCGATCGGCGGGATATTCGGTGCACTCGTCAAAACTCATCACAACATCGGCGCCGAGAGCGATCTGGACATCGATCGAATGTTCGGGCGTGAAGAAGTGCGAACTTCCGTCGAGGTGTGAGCGAAACTGGACACCGTCATCGGTGACTTTGCGCAGCGAGCTGAGCGAGAAGACCTGAAAGCCGCCGGAGTCCGTGAGGATGGCCCGCGGCCAGCTCATGAATCCATGTAGTCCGCCCATGCGGCGGATGGGCTCGTGGCCGGGACGCAGATAGAGATGGTAGGTGTTGCCGAGAATGATTTCGGCGCCGAGAGATTCGAGTGTGTCCTGCGGGACGGCTTTGACGGTCGCCTGCGTGCCGACGGGCATAAAGACCGGTGTCTCGACGATCTGATGAGGAAGATGAAGACGTCCGCGGCGTCCGCCGGAGGCAGTTTTAGCTAGAAGTTGGAGGAGCGGGGGCACGGATTGATTCTAGCGGGAAGATGAGGACGCCTGTCGCGACGATGAAGCCCGCTTGTCATTGATCACGCTGCTTCCTTGCGGATTGGCATTGCGTGCGAATGCTCCCGGCGATGGTCTTGGGCGATCCATATGCGCTCAACGTGGGACTCAAAACGGGGGTCTCCGGCCAGGTTGAGACACTTCTCTGCGGGCATCGCTGCGCAAACGGGACAATCGAAATCCAGCGGTAAATGATCGGCCATGCTCTTTTTCTAAAGCTTTTCGGTTTGTGACGATGGTCAGTTTTGAACACTTTGGGACGGCGCAACGCGAAGATTCCCATAGTTGATTACCTTTCCCGGCCTCGACTTCGCATTTTTGTGACAGCACCAAATCCTGCAACGACACAGCAAAGCAGCTATTCAAAAGGTTCGCTCGAAACAATCTGCAAAGAGCCCCTCCCCCGGGGAATGCAGTACGAATCGAGAGGAATTCCGCGCTCATTGGGATTGCAGGTGGGATACACAATTGAGTGGCGATACGTGGCGGTTGCGCTGCGACTGAATTAATCGCTGGTGCCGCCGAAATGGACGAGGAAGCCGGCGCGGGCTGTGCGCGGCTGGCCGAGCGTGGTCGTGGGGGTTTTGGAAACTTCGATGGAACGGTTGAAGAGGTTTTCGCCGGCGGCAAAGAGATCGAAACGTTTGCCGAAGTTGTGCGAGGCGTAGGCATCGAGACGGAAGTAGCCGTGGAGAAGATAAGCGTTGGCGTCGTCGTCAAACTGGCGGCCGCTGAGGCGGCTTTGAAGGCTGATGGTTCCGAGGGCCGGGCGCGATGCGCGCAGGTTAAGCGTCGCCAGGTTGCGCGCTACTTCGGGGATCCAATTGCCAAGATCCTGCTTGCCGCGCGAGACGACGGCGTGGGCGTACTGGTAGCCGCCGTCGACGGAGAGCCACGAGCGAGGATGAAGATCGTAGTCGAGTGAGACACCACGGCTCTCGATCTGGCCGAGATTTTCGCGCGTAAGCAGGATGGGCGATGAGTTGGGGTTCGTGGTGAAAGCGACGATGGGGCGATTGACCTCGGTGAGGAAGTAGCTGGAACGGACGCTGCCCCACGCGCGCTCGGCGGCGATGCCTGCTTCCCATCCCGTGGCACGCTCACTGACCAGGCTGCCGTTGGGGAGAGTGAGCTGGTTCCCGACCTGCGTGGAGCGGTAAAGCTCGCTCGGTGTGGGCGCGCGAAAGGCGCGGAATCCCGAGGCCGTGAGCGCCCAGTGCGGAGAAAGCTTGCGCGAAATGCCGAGGCGCGGGTCAAATATATTCTCCTGGTTTTGGACTGGCTGCGTTGGGGTGGGAAGCCAGGTTGACCCGTTCCATTGTGTCTCGTGGCCGTCGTAATTCTGAAACCAGTCCATGCGGGCGGAGGCGACGATCGTCCACGCCTTGTGCTCCCACATCGATTCGGCGTAGGCGGCCGAGTCGCGCTGATGGTCGGCGAGGTTAGTGAACGCGTCGGAGCCTGTGTACGAGTGCTCGCGATCCCAGACGCGGACGTCGTGCGCGTCGGCTCCGGCGATGAGCAGAAAGCCCGGGCCAAAGGGCTGGCTGAAATGCAGCGCGCCGCCGAGCTCGTTGTCGGGAACGTAGGAGAATTTGCTCGGTGTTTCGCCGCAGCGATACGTACACGTCGCGATTCCGAAGTTGGGAAGATTCGAAATGCTCGAGAAGGTCTGGCGATAGCGCTCGTCCGATCCATAGAGGCGGAGGACGAGCGTGGCGTTCTGCGCGCTTTGCCAGTCAGCGCCCGTCGAGTAGCGAATGAGCCGCGTGGCGTTGAACTGGTAGGGCGTTCCGTTGTGGCGGAACTCGTTGAAGCCGGTCCCGCGCACAAAGAGCTTGAGCGCGCCGAAGTCGCGGCCGGCAAGGACGAGCGCGTTCTGGCTGTGCACGTTACTGGCAACGTCAACCGGGCCACGCTGCGAGGGGCTCTCCTGAATGTAGCCGTCGGTGCCGATGAGGCCGCCGGCGATGAGAAGGCCCCATGGCCCGGGATGAGCCGTGGCCAGCAGGCTGTTGTCGTAGGTGCCTTCGCCGCCAAAGGTACTTCGCACCGTGATGCCTTTGGACGTGGGGAGTGCGGGGATCATGTTGACCACGCCGCCAATCGCGCTCGATCCGTAAAGGTCACTGGCGCCGCCGCGGACGAGTTCGACGTCGCGGATGGAAAGCTCGGGCTGCTCCTGCCAGTGAATCCAACCGCCGAGTGGATCGTTGAGCGGGACATCGTCTTCTGTGACGAGGGTGCGGCTGGCGGAGGTGGAACCGAGAGCGCGAAGGCTGATTCCCTGCGAAGTGGGATTGGCGACAAGAGAGCTGGACCGGCGAAAGAGCTCGACGCCGGGAAGCTGGCGCAACTGATCGTCGAGAGTGATGGCGGCGGTGGAACGCAACGATTGCCCGGTGAGCAGGCGCGTGGTGACGGGGCTTTCTAAAACGCCGAGCGGAGCGCGATAAGCGGTGACGGTGATTTGCTCAGTGCTTGTGATCAGCGCGGGATTGGCAGCCGGCGCGGACTGAGCCGGCGGCGACGCGGTCGCGGGCTGCTGCGGAGATTGGGCGGCGAGCACCGCCGGAATCGCCAGTGCAATGACCAGCAATTGCAGACGAAGAATGGCTTTGACTGGGAACGGCCGCATCGGTTGCACTCTTGAGACGGGGAAAAAGGCTCTTTGACTATTGTGATGCAGCCGGACGGGACGGGGCGGCAGGAGACTCGGAGCGGAGGACGAAGCTGCAGTCTGGTTTACCGCCCCTTCAGCGAAGAACACCGGCCCTAACAACGCCCCGATCGGTGCGCGTGATCAATGGTCTATTCCGATCGAGCCAAAAAGCAAGATAATGGTCCCAGTAAGGATCGGCGCGCGGCGATTGAGGAGGGATGCGAGGTGAGTTCGCGAAAGTACCCCGCAAAAGGCGCGCAGGTAAAACGCAGGGAAGACGGCCTGCCGGGACAGGTGTACGTGAGCAGCCCCACGACTGACCTTGTAGCCGTGCGCTGGGAAAAGGACGATGAGACCGGCACGCTGCTTTATGACATGGAGCAGTTTTCGCGCGAGTGGGAATTGGCGAGAACGAAGGCCGCGCGGTGGAAGGTGGCGGCGGGTGCGATTTCGATTGTTGCCGTCTGCGGCATCGGAGTCTGGCTTGGATTGAAAGCGTGGGAAGCTTCGCGGGCCAGCAGCGTCGCGGCGGCGGCCCGGCAACATTCCGATGCAAGCGCGCTGGAAGACGAAGGGGCGCAGGCAGATCGAGTCTGTTCGAAGGGCGCAGACGAATACTTGAAAACGATAGCGAGCGATCGATTCAGATGGGCTTACGGCGCTACTCCGGATGAGCGGTTCAACGATCAGGTAGCCGTTCATGTTGCGCCGGGGATTACAACGAGCGTATCGGACAAGTTGCTGCTGGAGGATTCAGGCGGCGTGTTCAAGCGCGTTGAGCTGGTGTGCAGCTACGACAGCGAGAACAATAAGGTGCTGCGCTATTGGATCGCGGAGGGCGAGCAGTAGCGGGGTTAGCGAAGTTTTTAAAGCTACCAAGCTTCAATGTTGGGGCAGCGCGGCATGCACGGTGGGCGTGGTTGAACTCGCCTCAGGAGCAGTAGGCGCGGCCGGCTGGGGCTCAACGCCGGCAAGCGCGGAGTGGACCTTGTTTGGCGCAGTTGTAACGGTCGCGTCCGATGCCTGTTGCGGGGCGGACGGTGTGGCGACGGAACTTGTGGAAGGCGGCTGGGCACCTGCCTGCGGAGCCATCAAAACAGGCTGCGCGGCTGCCGTTGACATGGGGACGGTGGCGCTTCCCTGGAGCGAATTCTGCCTTGAGTTCGAGGACCCGGATGGCATCGAGCCGGAAGCGCCGGGCTTCGCGGTGATTGGCGAGGGCTTGGGAAGCGAGGCGGCCTCGATCGGCTTGGGAACATCGGCGGGAGATGAAACCTGATGAGCGGAATCGGCCGGCGAAGTGGATTCGGTTGCGCCGGGATCGTCGGAGTCCGATGGCGTCGGGGCCGACAGATCCGTGGTCTGATCGACGCCGGTCGAATGAGAGGGCGGCGACAAGACTTCAGTGATGCGGACAACACCAACGAAGCCGATAACGAGAATGATCGCGGCCGCAGGGACCCAGATCATCACATTACCGGCGGTCGCCGATGCGAAACTCACGAGCCGCAACCTTGTCCGCTCCCAGAATCTTGGCATTGACGGTTCGGCCGCAGGCTTCTTGCGGTCTGCCGGGGTGGAATCGCTCGATTCCGGCGCCAGGCTAAGGCCGAAATATTCTCTACGCTTCCAGGGTTGCGCGGCAGCTTCAGCGGCTGCGGAAGCGGCGGGAATGTCAACGTCGGCGGCGCGCGCGTTCGATTGCGGAACCAACTGGAGCGCGGTAATGACTTTGGCCACAATGGCAGCATCAACCTGCCTCAGCATGAGTTTGGCGCACAGCGCGAGCGCGTTGTAGCAAAGGTTGTTGATGGTGCGGGGGGTTCCGTGGCTCGCTTCCGCGATCAACTTGATTGCGTCTTCAGCAAAGAGCGGCCGGCCCAGGTAGCCCGCCATTTTGATCCTGTAGTCGATGTAGCCGGCGATTTCTTCAGCCGAAAGCGGCTCAATGTGGCAAACGGTGGAGATGCGCTGGCGAAGCTGGATAAGAGAAGACTGCAGCAGCTTGTCAGATAGCTGGGGCTGGCCGGAGAGGACGACCTGAACGAGCTTGCCGCGCGAGTTTTCAAAATTAGTAAGCAGGCGAACGCGCTCAAGCACTGCTTCAGAGAGATTCTGGGCCTCGTCAATGACGATGACGAATTTGCGGCCGGCCATGTTTTCTTTGATGACAGCCTCACTGAGCTGTTCGTGCATTTCAGCGCTGCCCTGGGCGGGAACGATGCCGAGATCGCGCAGGACGTAGGCAACAAACTCGCGCGGCTCGCACGTTGCATCGAGGTCAAAGAGAAACACGACGCTGGCGGACTCGCGAACATCTTCAAGGAAGCGGAAGAGCAGCGTTGTCTTCCCCATTCCGGGAGGCGCAATCATGGCGGTGAAACCGCGGTTGCTTTTGAAGCCGTCCTCAAGCGCTTCAAGCGCCTGCTGATGGGTGCGGCTCAAAAACAAGCATCGCGGATCAGGGTTGAATCCGAATGGTTCTTCTTTGAACCCGAAATAGCGAGACAACATGATCAAAACCTCCACCTACAGCGGTGCAGCGGGCACATGTTCACCGCGAGCTGAAAAGCTCGAGCGGCACCCAGAAGGATGGACTCATCTTAATTGGATTGCGGCTCTACTTATGGGCTTAGAACCAATCCGGTTAATGTCACTTAGGGGCCTCGAAGCAGCTTGGGCCGGGAGTTCTCAGAAGCGCCGGGCGCGCCGGATCTTCGACCTTGTCTGGCCTTTTCCACCGAAAGTTCCGTTCTGGCCTTGCAATACCGTTCGCGGCACGGTTAGATTCGACGAATCGATCCGGAGCGTCCAGACCAAAACCTGGCCTCCCGACGTTCAATAAGGAGGGAATCATGGGACTACTGGAAGAGTTGGCCGGAGCTGCGGTCGCGGTTGAAGGCGCCAAGAAGCTTGATCCAAATGCGGGAATCGTCACCGATGGCATTGCCGCCGTGGTTGGCTTTGAAGGCACAAAAGATATAACGAACTTCATCGAGGAGAAAGAAGGAGAGAAGAAGGAAGAGCAAGGCTGACGCTTGAGCCGGCGGTGATCGGCTTATGCAAGAACAATGTGGAAAGCCACGCCAATTACAGACAAACCAAAAGGGGTACGGGCCAGAGCCCGTACCCCGATTTCATTCAGATAGAAAAATCGACGCCGATCCGACTGGAACCGTTAATCTGCTACTTGGCCGGCTGGTTGGCGATCACAAGGCTGGCTATCTTGGTGTAGGTGGCCGCGGGGATGATGTTCTTGGTCTTCAATTGTGTTTTGTTGGCGTAGGGACGCCCGTTGACGATTTTCTGGGCGTATGCGTCACCGATGCCGGGGAGAGCCTTGAGCTGACTGAGTGAGGCAGTGTTGAGGTCCACAAGCTTAGAGGCTGCCGCTTGAGTCGCTGGCTTGGTGGCGGGCTTGGTTTCGGCGATGGCGAGCGGAAGGACTCCGAAAAGGACGGAAGCGGCCAGGGCCACGAGGGCAGTTGTCAGGCGATTTGCTTTCATGTCTTTCTCCTTGTGCTTTCAGATTTCGATTCTTACCGGATGAACGAACACGGGTTCTTTGCCGCTGCCTAATCGCCTGGTTGAGGGACTGGCTTCGACAGATTGAAGCGCCGCAAAGAGATTTGGTCAATGCGGGGTATTCAGCCCTTAGCCCCCGAACAGCTTGGTTGCTTCGCCGAGCAGGCCACTCATGCCGCCGGAATCCCCGGCCGCTGGTTGAGATGCGTCCGCGCTTGATCCCGTGCCCAGGATCGGGCCCAACATACCCTGAAATTCAGACGGTACTTTGGACATGATGTGTTGAACAACAACTTGTTCCGCTTGCTGGGCCTGGTCTGGGCTCAGTCCAACCTTCTGCTGCAATAAATCTGCAATCACACTCATAATCGGTTTCTTACCCTCCTTGCGATCTTTTCGTTCGGGGTGCGGAGAAAGGCAAGTCTTGCTGGCCCAGCGCGCGCACCGTTGTCGTTTGTCTGAGTTCCGAAGATTGTTGTGGACGCGCAGCGACATGGCCACGGTAATTCATCATGCGATCGGCCATCATTAGCCAGAGGTGAAGAAGTGCTCGACCGTCAGAGGCTCGAAACTGCCTCGCGGGCAAAGAGGCTGAGCCGCCGTCGGCTCAGCCCAATCTCTTCACAAGCTACTCACGCTGAGAGGATCACTTGGTGCAGGACTTGCCTCCATTGGGGTGTGCGCCTTTGGCCTTCGCTTCGGGCTCAGTCATGTACGCACCGGCTTTGGTCTTGCCGTAGTAAGTGGAGCCTGGGCAGTGGTAGACGTTGGAAGCGGTGTTCAACCAGACGAGACCAGGTCCGCCTCCTGGCGCGGCAGCGGTATTGGAAGGCGCTGATTTCGAAGGAGTCGCCGGGGAAGCGGGCTTGGTTGTTGGAGCGGGAGTTGAAGGAGCGGCGGGGGGCGGAGTGGTCTTCGCAGCCGTGGCCGGCGTGGATTTGGGCGGCGTAGTAGTCTTTGCCGGAGCGGTCTTCACTGGCGCGGTCTTGGCAGGGGTCTTGGGAGCGCCCCACCAGGTTTTGAGCCCCTTATGACCGGTGCAGGCACCTATCTTTACTGATCCTTTGAAATACGATCCGTCATTGCAAAGTCCGGTTGTGCCAGCTGGGGCACCGGCGGGAGCCTGTGCCAAACAAAGCTGGGGAATTAAGAGCGCAACTGACAGCGCGATAAGGCTAACAACTTTCTTCATCGTACGTTCTCCGTTCGGCGCCTTTCAAACTCGGCATACCGACGGGTTGGATGGTTTCACACTGCTATCAAACATGTCCAGCGATTCCTTGGAGGCGGCCTTCTTCGCATTCCCGGCGCGCATTTTACGGCGCTGCGGTGAAGAAATGGGGACCACATTCGACCGAACCTTGCGTGGACGAGTCTGAGGCGAAGGCAGGGCCGTTAGACCTATTCGGTGCGCCAGAGTGAGGATTGGATGGGGAGGACCGCTGGAGCGAGGAGTTCGTTCGCGTGCGGGAGATTGGCAAGGAGCTGAGCGGCGGTCAGGCCGGAGGGAGGCATGCGGAGATCGGGAGCAATTTCGGTGAGAGGGACCAGGACGAACGCGCGCTCGGCGAGGCGTGGATGAGGAATTTCGAGGGCCGGCTCGGTGAGGACCAGATCGCCATAGAGGAGGATGTCGAGATCGAGAGAACGCGGGCCGTTGGGGACGGAGGTGGAGCGGTCGCGGCCGAAGACGCGCTCGATGGATAGAAGAGCGTCAAGGAGCGGGTGCGGGGCGAAATCGGTTTCAACGGCGATTACGGCGTTGAGAAAGCGAGGCTGATCGGCAAAACCGACAGGCTCGGTGGAGTAAAGAGAAGAACGCGCGGTGATGCGGCCGAGTTTTGCGATCTGTTCGAGCGCGGCGGCCAGCGTGGCATCGGGCGGGCCCGCGGGGCTGGGCAGGTTGGCGCCAAGGGCGATGTGGGCGAGGAGCATTGAGACAAGGGTAGCAAGTGAGCGGTTCTGCCGAGGTTGGTGGTCAATTAGTGTCGGGCACTCGTTGCGCTCCGAAGATCACGCTCTACCAAGACCATTGTGACAATGGTCGCAGCGATGGTAATGAAAAAGAGCGCCCACTGAGGATGCGCGGGCCAGACAAATCTGCCCAGCCCGAAGATCCAGCCGCCTGTACCCACGGCGGTGCCGACGGCTGTTGCTACCCAGCTCGCTTTCGCACTCATAATGTCCTGGTCTCCGATGAGATTTAGGCGGATTATAGCCCTTGCTGCGGCGGGCGGAGATGAATTGTGGAGCGATCAGGCTTGGAGGCAGGCAGCGGGACTGGAATGAATGCGAGCGCTCGATCTGGTAGCATCGGTTTTCGGAGAAATGCTTATGGACACCTTGAACGGCGCGGGACTTGGAGCCAGGCGGAATGAAGATATTGCGCTGGACCTTTTGAAGTTTGTGGCAGGAACGGCGGGAGTGGGCAAGGCGGCCGCGCCATCGACGGGATTTACCGGGGCGGGCGGAGCCAAGCCTGAGGAGCACGTCAACCAGCTGTTGGCGCTCTATAGCCGGTGCCTGAAAGCGGTTGAGGGGAAGTAGGTTCCAGCTGCCAGCGACCGGCTTTCGATGCGAGCACTCTCGCGTTGGCTGAAAAACAACTGCAGATCCTTCGACTCGTCAGTTCGCCACGGCGAACTGACTTCGCTCAGGGCGACAGAAAGAGGCAGGGAGATAGCGAGCGAACGACAGTTGCGCGTGGCGGTGGCCGGCGCGGGAGCGTTCGGGCGCAACCACTTAAGAGTGGTTCGCGAACTTGAGGCGGCTGGTTTTGACGCGGCGGGCCGTGGCGTGGCTCTTGTTGCTGCGGTCGAACCCGATGGGGCGCGAGCTGAAGAAGCGGCGAAGCAGTACGGGATTTCCGTCTTCGCGAGCGTTGACGAGTTGCTCAAAGCAGACCTGAAGCTGGATGCGGCGATCGTGGCCGTGCCGACCGTGAAACATCACGAGGTGGCCGCGGCGCTGCTGGATGCGGGTCTTGACCTGCTGGTTGAGAAACCGCTGGCAACGAATCTTGCCGAGGCCGACGATCTGATTGCGCGCGCGGAGCGCGGTGGCAGGATTTTGCAGCCTGGGCATCTGGAGCGGTTCAACCCAGCGGTGCTGGCGGTGGAACCAAATCTGAAGCGCCCGATGTTCTTCGAGGCGCACCGGCTAAGCATTTTTACGCTGCGGGCGCTGGACGTGGACGTCGTGCTGGACCTGATGATCCACGACCTGGACATCGTACTGACGTTTACAAAGTCGGCAGTGCGCGAGGTGCGCGCGGTGGGGCTGCCGATTTTGTCACCCAAGGTTGACATCGCGAATGTGCGCGTCGAATTTGAGTCGGGATGCGTAGCGAACTTTACCGCTTCGCGCGTTTCGACGGAGCGAGTGAGGAAGCTGAGATTCTTCGAGCCGCGGCAGTATGTGTCGATTGATTACGCGAGGCGGGATG
>Ga0181535_10002833_pt1 | contig 20666 bp, 17 predicted proteins | sample PEATcosm2014_Bin_44_FD_119774 | JGI IMG/M metagenome (GOLD analysis project Ga0181535, IMG submission 119774) | Peatland microbial communities from MTU Mesocosm Facility, Houghton, MI, USA - PEATcosm2014_Bin17_30_metaG | ecosystem: Environmental > Terrestrial > Soil > Wetlands > Peat | place... | reverse complement strand
TTATTGTTACTGCTTTTTCTTTGCTGTTTGGCTTCATTGAATAGTCCTTATTGCTTGCAATACAATAATTTACTATTCTTGGAACAAACAGCAACTTATTTTTTAAGTTGACGCCTATGCGATGGTTATCGGGAAGGTCAGCAGTTCGATCCTGCTTAGCTCCACTTGTAAAGACTTATTTTATATTGTTTTACCCTGATTGAATAAATCAGGGTTTTTTATTGTGTAACTTAATTGTAACCTGCATTTTACATTTTAAGGGCGAGAGCATCCCGATGATTATCGGGAAGGTCAGCAGTTCGATCCTGCTTAGCTCCACTTTATATATTTAATTAAATCCCGATTGAATATCGGGATTTTTTTTGCCCATATTTGTCCTCAACCGGGAGAGCGTCCCGATGATTATCGGGAAGGTCAGCAGTTCGATCCTGCTTAGCTCCACTTGGAAATATTTATTTTACAATATTTTATCCCGATTCTAAAAGATCGGGATTTTTTTTTGCCCATATTTGTCCTCAACCGGGAGAGCGTCCCGATGGTTATCGGGAAGGTCAGCAGTTCTTCATTAGGAATCCCTCTGTGGGATATCCTGCTTAGCTTTACCACTAATGATAAATTTTGTTCTATCTTAATCTTAAAGTAATTTTAATTTCTGATTATTTTTAAAAAGGAAGAATATTCTAATGTTGAAATTTTACCATTCCAAAATTCTAATCTTTGGTATTTACATTTATATTACGGCATGCTCCCCTTTGTTTGCACAAAAAAACTATCAAAAAATTCCTGAAAAAGTTGCGGTGCTTACATTTGATGATGCAATCGCTACCCAGTTCAATATTGTAAGGCCAATGTTAAAAAAATATGGATTCGGGGCTACTTTTTTTGTCTGTGAATTTCCGCCCGATTTTAATGACAAAACTAAATACATGTCCTGGGAACAGATGGCTGAACTGAATAAGGATGGATTTGAAATCGGTAACCATACCCAAACCCACACTTCGGTTAAAGCTTACGGCGATGATATGGAAAAGAAATTTACTGCCGATATTGACAGCATAGAACAGAAATGTGAAAAATACGGAATACCAAAACCAACCAATTTTGCATATCCGGGTTGTGTAACGGATTCACTTGCTTCCGTAATCCTTAAAAAGAAGGGATATATTTGGGCAAGGACCTGCGAAAATAAAACCTGGAACCCCAATGATTGTGATCCGATGTTAATACCTGGTTTCAGTACCGCCGGAGATGATACTGCAAAAGTTCTTGATTTTATTCGCCAGGCTAAAAAAGGAGAAATAATTGTTTTGCTTTTTCATGGAGTACCGGATAACGTACACCCATGGGTTAATTTAGCGCCTGAATTATTGGAAACATACTTTAAATACCTTTACAATAACGGGTATACTTGTGTATCACTTAGAGATGTTTTGAAGTGGAAATAAAACTTATATAATTGATCTGTGTTCTTTAAGGTGCCTGCTGGAGGTAAAGTTTATAACTGCTTAAAGTTCTATTTAATCCTGCGCCCAAACTCACACTTCGCGTAAAATCAATTGCAGCAATAATCTATAACCCTTGTCTACAGCATGTTCCTATAAAATTGCATTGCTTACGACATCAACTTATCCTAATTTTAACTATTAACTTGAAAAGTTTTTTAATGAGATATAGTTTTTTTGCTTTAATTCTTCTTACTGTTATATCCGCATGCATCTACATTGGCTGTAAGGATACGGTTACCGGCGCGCAGGTTGACAGCGTTGTAATTCCCAGTTCAAATGTCAGCTATTCGAAGTACATTCAGCCGGTTTTAAATGTTCACTGCGTGGACTGTCACGGCGGCTCCGAAACTGAAGGCGGTGTTATTCTTATCTCATGGGCAACTACTACTTCAAATTATAATATTGTGGCACCCGATCATGCTAATAATAGCCAGCTTGTTTGGGCTGTTCAGGGAAAAGCCAATTACGTGATGCCTCCTTTAGGTTCGTCTTACGGTGCTTTAAATACAAACGAGGTAAATGGAATTATAACATGGATTAATGAAGGCGCTAAAAACAACTAAATCCATTTCATTTCTTTATACCAGTCGCACGTCCTTTTTATTCCCTCTTCTAAAGATATATTTTGCCGGTATCCTAAGTCTTTAATGGCTTTGCCTGTATCGCATGTCCAGTATGCACGTGTAATATCTTTAGCCTTCTCAATATTCAAAGTAGCAGGTTTACTGCCGAACATTGCAAAAAACTGCGACACCGCTGCCAGTGTGTATACAATCGAATGCGGCACCTTTACTTTTACAGGTTTCTTGTTTAATACCTTTGCGGTTACGTCTCCCACTTCCTTCCATGTGTAAAATTTTTCAGAACTTATAAAATAAGTTTGCCCGGCAGATTTTTCTGATATGCCCGCAAGGTAAAACCCGTTTACTAAATCCACTACATGGATTAAACTGAGTTTTTTTACATTGAAACCAATAGTCGTCATCAGCCCCTGGCTGAAAGTTTTAAAAAATATTAGAATTTCGGTATCGCGCTCACCAAAAACCGCCGGCGCCCGGCAGATCGTAACAGGCAGCCTGTCCATATAAGTTCGGGCAAGCTCTTCTTCGGCAAGTTTGCTCCTGCCGTAGGTTGTAATCGGATGGCATGCAACTGTTTCGTCAACCGGTTTTTCACCCCCGGAAGGACCTACTGCTGTCTGGCTGCTTACAACTAAAAATTTCTTTATTGTATTTTTATATTCAAGGGCGGTATCAAGCAGATTTCTCGTCGTTTCAACGTTCCCGTTAAAATATCCCTCAGGTTTTTTTGATTTAACAACACCGGCAACGTGATAAACATACTCTGCACCTTCAAACACTCTCCTTAATTTTTCTTTATCATTCAACCCGCAATCAAAAATTTCTATATTCTTACCGTTCAGCCAGCGAAGGTCGCTCGATTTCCTTGTTATGCACCTTACAGTATAATTTTTACTCAATAAGAGGTCTACAAGGTGGCTTCCTACGAACCCGTTTGCCCCTGTAATTATTACAATGTTTTTACTTCCCATAATTGATTTTCTATCTATTTAGTAATACATTTTACAGCGAAATTTAACAAAATTATTTGTTATTTCTACAATTTAGTGGTATTACATTTAAATAAGGAGGCGTGTTGGATTTATTCACAAAATGTTATGAATTCACAAGAGCAGATGAAGTTAAAGCTTCAGGTTACTATCCATATTTTAGACCAATCGAAGAAAATGAGGGGCCCGTTGTTCAGATAGAAGGTAAAAAAGTTATAATGGCGGGATCAAACAACTACTTAGGGCTTACAGCTCATCCAAAAGTTAAAGAAGCCGCGATTAAAGCAATTGAAAAATACGGAACCGGCTGTTCAGGTTCGCGTTATTTAACCGGTACTTTGGACCTTCATATCCGGCTTGAAGAAAGATTGGCAAAATTTTTTAACAAGGAAGCTGTACTTTTGTTCAGTACAGGATACCAGACTGCTCAAGGGATCATACCTACATTGGTTCAGAGGGGTGAATTTGTTGTCTCTGATAAAGATAACCACGCTTGTATTGTGGCTGGAAATTTAATGGCTAAAGGAGCAACTGCAGAATTCGTTAGATATAAACATAACGATATGGACGACCTGGAAAGAGTTATGAAAAAACTACCCCCGGAAGCCGGCAAACTGGTTGTCAGCGACGGCGTATTCAGCACAGGCGGTGAAATTGTAGAGCTTGTTAAGCTTAACAAAATCGCAAAACAGTATGGTGCCCGTATTCTTATTGACGATGCACATGCAGTTGGTGTTATCGGCAAAGGCGGAAGAGGAACCGCAAGTGAATTTAATCTTGAAAATGAAATTGATTTAACTATGGGTACTTTCAGCAAAACATTTGCCTCTTTGGGCGGTTTTGTTGCAGGTGAAGCTAAGGCTATTAACTATATAAAACACCACTCCCCGGCCCTTATTTTCAGCGCTTCACCTACACCAGCATCCGTAGCTGCCGCTTTAGCTGCGCTTGATATTCTTGAGGCTGGACCGGAACTTGTTACTAAATTGATTAACAATGCCAATAAAATGCGGAAAGGCTTAAAGGAAGCCGGTTTTACTATTATTGACGGCAGAACCGCAATTGTACCTGTTATTGTTGGTGATGATCTTTTAGCTTTTAAAATGTGGCGCATGCTCTATGACGCCGGCGTATTTGTAAATGTATTTATTTCGCCCGGCGTTCCTCCCGGAAGACAGATGATGCGCACTAGCTATATGGCTTCGCATGAAGACAAACATCTTGATTCAATCTTGGAAATATTTAAAGATACTGGAAAAAAATTAGGACTAATTTAATTAACTGATAAGCCGGAATTAGAGGGTATGCCTTTAACCCGGCTTACAATTATTTTAAACTAAAAAGGCATTTCAATTCTCCGAATTGGTTTCCTTTTATTTATAAAAGGTGAGGTATTATGGGTTCTATAAAAATTTCAACTGTTCAATCCCCGGCGGATTTGATGAAATTTATAAAATTACAGTGGAAAATTTATAAGGGTGACAAATACTGGGTTCCACCTTTGTTAATGGACAGAAAGAAAATCCTTAGCAAAGAAAAAAATCCTTTCTTCAAACATGCCGAAGCCGAATACTTTCTCGCTGAAAAAGACGGCAGCCTCGTAGGCAGGATTGCAGCAATTAAAAACGATCTGCATAATTCCACTCATAACGATAAAGTCGGCTTTTTTGGATTTTTTGAGTGCATTGACGACCAGGAAGTTGCTAATGCATTGTTTGATGCAGCAAAGCAATGGCTGAAAAGCAAAGGCCTGGATGTTATGCGCGGCCCGGCTAATCCTTCTATCAATGATGAAATCGGGATGCTGCTTGAGGGCTTTGAGGATGAAGCCAGAATTTTAATGACTTATAACCCCAAATATTATCTTAAGTTATGCGACAACTACGGTTTTGTTAAAGTAAAAGATTTATACGCTTATAAATTAGAGAATAAAAAAGTGGTTGGCTCAGAAAAAATTAAACGGGTTGCCGAAATTGCTCAAAAAAGATCCGGATTGAAAATTACCCAGCTTGATATGAAAAATTTCAAAGCTGAAGTTGAAAAAGTTAAATATATTTATAATAAAGCCTGGGCCCCTAACTGGGGATTTGTTCCAATGACAGCAGAAGAGCTGGATGCATTGGCTAAAGATTTAAAACCTATTGTTGAACCTTCACTTGTTATCTTCGGCGAAATAGAAGGCAAACTTGTCGGTTTTGCCCTTGTGATGCTTGATTATAATTATGTTTTCAAACAAATGAATGGAAAATTGTTTCCTTTTGGATTTTTAAAATTATCCACTCAAAAGAAAAAAATTAAATGGTGCCGGATTATAACATTAGGCCTTATACCTGAATTTCAAAAGCGCGGGCTGGATTCCGTATTTTACTGGGAAATAGTTAACAGGGCGCATAATCTGGGTATTGACCTGGGCGAAGCTAGCTGGATACTTGAGAGTAACGATATGATGAACCGCGGTGCTGCTGCTATGAACGGTGAACTATATAAAAAATACCGTATGTATGATATAAACATCTAATCTTTTTTATTATGATATTGAGCTTTGAAATATAAGCTCAATATCTTTTATTCTTCCTTTCTCAATAAAACGGTGAGCTATGAAAAACCTCTTTATAGTCTCTTTATTTATTTTGTATCCACTCTTCAATATTCTTCCACAATACTCTAAAGCGGACAGCAGCCTGGTTAAAACGACTTTCACAAGGGAATTTAACTGCGGAATAATTGATAAATATCTTAATTCCGGCAATCCCCGGGAAATAAACGCTGCACTTTTATCAATCGCTCAGAGCGAAGATACTCTCTGGGTCCCTAAGATTATTAAGCTGAATTTCTCAAGATACGGTAAAGAAATTTGTTTTACTCTCGGTGAGTTAGGCCCCTGCAGCCGGTCATCAACTTTTCTTTTAAGAATTATAAATGAGAAAAAGCAAAAGCCTTTATTAATTCATGAAGCTCTTTCAGAAATAGGCAAAACAGGCGGCCTGGATTCCTTTAATCAAATCGCCGAATATTACACAGGCTCAAAAAGCAAAAACATACCCGGCATATCCCTTGCAATGTACGCTTATTTCACAAGAGGAATAATAAGCAAAAATGAAGCTGTCCCGGTTATTGTTAATGAAATTATTAAACACCGGTTCCCGTGCCAAGAAAATTTCGAGGCGGTTTTTGCGCTTTACAGTAAATCCGCCCCTGATACGTTAAAGTTCATTCTGATTGATGAACTTAAAAGGTTTCTTTCTTATAAAAATTACAGCAATAGTTATGCATCCTCAACGGTTCCATATTTATTGGGCTGCCTCAGAAAATTGTCCTATTTTCCGGAAGACAATAATCTTTTTAACCTGCTGATCAACTCCCCTGAGTACACTACAAAAGTGGAAGCCGCACATTCTCTTATTTATTATAAATTTAAAAATCAGCAGGAACTTGATAAATATCTTCATCTCCTGGACGATGCAAACCTTAATGTAGGGCGGGCCGCTGCGGCTTCACTAAAAAACATTAACCTTAATGATGCCTTAAAAAATTACCTTAAAACCGTATTATTAAACAGATTGAATAACCATGAAACTGATTTAATCAATAAGGATGAGCTATTTATAAGTTACTTAAAATTATTCCCTGATAGTTTTGAAAATCAGCGGAATAAATTTGAACACCTGGTAACTAAAGGCTGCTTTTATGACGCATGTGATCAATTTGATTCATCTAAATCTGCTCTTGATTTCCTTCTGAACAACTACCGGGAGGACACGGATAATAATAAAATTAATATATTACAGTCTTCCCTTGATTTTCAAACTAATTTTCCGGGCAACGCCAGGCTGGAACAAATGATTCTCGGAGCAATCGGTTCAGATTTTCCGCCCTTAATTTCCATAGCAGCGGATGGTATTGATTCCGTCCTTATAAAGAAAAACCTTGATACTTTAAAAACCATAATTCCGATACAAATAAACAAATACATGAATAACCCTGATTACCAGGAAAGCATAATGTCCCTGGCAAAACTGTCAAAGGAAATAGACAACGGGTTTTATAATACGGTATTAAATATTTTAATAAATTCGAATGAATACCCTTTAAAAAAGTTTATTTACAAAATGCTTGGCAGGCCTCCACTTAATCTTAGAAAGGATGCAAAATACTTTGATAATTTTTGGATTTACGCATTCAAATTTAGAAAAGCTGAGATAGTTACCAATAAAGGGAAATTTATTATTGAATTGCTTCCGCAAGTTGCACCCGTTTCTGCCGGAAATTTTGCCTTTCTTGCAAATAAAAATTTTTTCACCAATGGCGAATTCCACCGTGTTGTACCCGGATTTGTAATCCAGGGAGGCGATCCTGAAAAAACAGGTTGGGGAGGCCCTGGTTATGATATAGTCTCTGAATTTTCATCATTGAATTATGAAGCCGGCTTTGTCGGTATGGCAAGTGCAGGTAAGGATACCGAAGGTTCACAATGGTTTGTAACTACCGGTTCTTATCCGCATTTAAACGGCAGATATTCAATCTTCGGAAAAATAATAAAAGGGCTTAAAGTTATTAACCGGGTTGAACAAAAAGATAGAATACTCCGTGTAAAATTAATATGAATTAAGCACTACATCATATTGCGAAGTATGTGCAGCATCAACTTGTTTTAAAGATCTGAATATACTTTTATCCGGATAAGTTCCCAGGTAATTAACTATTGCACCGCTGTTTGCATCAAAAAACGTTCTTAATACAGGGCTGCTGAAATCAATCTGGCCTCCAAGACCGACAATTGTTTTTATTGCACCCAGAATTAAATTTTGCGCTTTAGCGGCATCCTGAGGCTTGTTTTCATAATAATCTATCCCATAGTAAAACTGGTAACAAGCCTGGCGAAATGGAAGAAATTTGCCGTCAAGAACATCTTCCACTAAGGCCTGCCGGCTGTATAATCCGCTTCTCGGCCACCCTGTAGCAGAACTTGAAGACATCGCCAAATTGCATATTTTATATGCTTTGTTAAAATAAGGCGTTCCGCCAAGGTTACTCCAGGAATCTTCATTAAATCCTATAATCATATTTGCATAATAATCCATGAAACTTGAAAGCGGGTCAAATGAACCCTGGTTAGACACAAGACCCTGGCCCTTTTGATAACTAAACTGCCACGTGCCGTCATTTATCTTTAACATTTGTAATGTTTTGCTTGATTGATAAACCGCTCTAACACTAGTTACAACAACTTGTGCCGTAAAATTTCCGTCGTTTGTTGCAGATAATAATAATATTGTCAAAGAACAATCTATCTTATCATTTTGCCAGTTGCTGTTGGAAAATGTGGTCCTGTTCATATAGCTTGTTACCGCATCACTAAATCCGGCAAGCAATGGTCTTAAAGAAGTTGAAAGGTTTGCCAGGTTTACCGTAACATTGCAATTTAATTCTTGTGCAAATGCAACTGAACTGTAAATCATCAGTGCTGCAAAAAAAAGCTTCATAATCTTCCTCAATTTCAAATAAAGGTTAAAATAATATAATTATTTCAATATAATCTAACAATGAATAAAGCAGTAACCCGGTAAATTTTCCTTTTTATATTTAATCTATTTTACCATCTTTACATTCACCTGTAAAGTACATATCAATTTCTCCCTTTCCTTTTACAGCAAGTTTTCCTCTGTATTCACAATTAAAATAATCCTTTACAAGCTCAAATGTGCTGCCTGAAATATTAATTTTGCCGGGTTCCGAGCTATTTTCCATTCGACTGGCAATATTAACCGAATCTCCCCAGACATCGTATGTAAACTTATTCATACCGACAATTCCGGCTACTACGGGACCTGTGTTAATTCCCGCGCGTAATTGCCATTGAACTTTTGAATCCTTATTTTTTTTATTTAAATACTCAACCATCTCTTTAGCAGCATAAATTACATTCGCCGCATGATTATTTGGTTTCTCCGAAAGCCCTCCGCATACCATATAAGTATCGCCAATAGTTTTAAGTTTTTCCAGGTCATACTTTTCGACAATTAAATCGAAATTACTGAATATTTCATTTAATTCCTGAACCAGTTCGGCAGGTTTCAGAGCGTTTATTATCTGTCTGAATCCATGAAAGTCAGTAAATAATATAGTTATCGACTCAAAATGGCGGGGAACTACCACACCGTTTAACTTAAGCTCCCTGATTATACCATCCGGTAAAATATGATGCAGCAGCATATCATTATTATTTTTTTCTTCTTCCAATTCCTTTGTTTTTATTTTAAGCTGGGAATCCATCCTGAATTTATATAGAGCTATTTCTATAGCACTGTGCAGCCCTCTTTCATCAAACGGTTTTAAAAGATACCCGCCGGGTTCCGTTAATTTGGCCTGCTGTAGTGTTTCTTCATCAGTCAAAGCTGTTAAGTAAACTATAGGAACATCATATCGATTTTTTATAATCTTTGCAGTCTCAATACCTGAAAGTTTATCATTAAGCATAATATCCATCAATACTAGGTCGGGCTTTTCAATTTCAGTTCTATTTATTACGTCAATACCCTTTCCAACAAATGAAGTTACTTCGTAACCAAGCTTTTCCAATACTTTCTTTATATCCATTGCAACAATGAATTCGTCTTCAGCAATAAGTATTTTGGTTTTTCTCTGAGTCATTATATCCGGTGTTAATATTATTTAATATAAACTATTGGGAACGTCGAACGGCAACAAGAGTTGAATCTCTCCGAATCTCTTAGTTCCAATTTACATTATTATTATGAAATTTCATAAAACATTTAACGTGTAATATTATTCGAAATGAATTTCCCGCTTTGTCTGCCGCAGTTTAATACCGGACAATGAAAAATATTTTTAGTAATCCGGAATAAGTATACAGACTGCCACGAAGAAAGCTGCACCTTTTTCGATCCGGGAAGAGATTATATAAAAAATGACATCTCAGATAATAATATCAGTAACTTTAGCCTAATTTCATTAATGGATCAATTTTTTTTCTGGAAACCAAATACTTATCTACACTGTCATTCCCGGTAATTTCAAAACTGCCGGTATATTCAAATTCAAAGCAGTCTTTAATTAAGTTATATGTTGCTGAAGTAACGCTGACCTTTCCGGGTAAACCGTTTCTTTCCATTAAGCTGGCTATATTTACTGTATTGCCCCAAACATCGTATGTATACTTTCTTTTACCGACAACACCAGCAATAACGTTTCCGGAATGGACTCCGGCTCTCATTTCCCACTTGTATTTAGATTCCTTATTTCGTTGTGACAAATAGTCCATCATATCTAAGGCTGCTAGAACAACAGATAAAGCATGATTATCGTTCTCTCTTGGTAAACCTCCTGCAATCATGTAAGAGTCACCCATAGTTTTTAATTTTTCAAGCCCGTATTTGTTAACGAGCGAATCAAAGTTACTGAAGATATCATTAAGTTCGCTGACAAGCTCGTGCGGATGCATCCCGGATGAAATTTCCGTAAAGCCCTGGAAGTCAGTAAGTAAAAGTGTAACCATACGGAATTCTTTGGGTTTTATTGAACCACTATCCTTAAGTTCTTTAACAATTTCAGATGGAAAAATATTATGAAGAAGCCGGTCGGATTTTAAACGTTCTTCCTCAAGTTCCCTTGTCCTTTCCCTGAGCTCCAGGTTGATTTTATGCTTATAAACAGCCAATTCAATAGATGAATGAAGCGTTCGTTCATCAAATGGTTTTAGTATATAACCGAAGGGTTCTGTAATCTTTGCCCGCTGAAGCGTTTCATTATCAGCTAAAGCGGTAAGATAAATTACCGGCATTGTAAAAGTATTCATTATAATTTCCGCAGCTTCAATTCCCGTCATTTTACCTTCGAGAATAATATCCATCAATACAAGATCGGGATTTAATTCTTTACATTTTTCAATAACCTCGTCTCCTGTTCTTACTGAACCTAAAACCTGATAACCTAATCTCTCCAAAGTGTTTGAGATATCTTTAGCAATTATGTTTTCATCTTCCGCTATAAGTATTTTAATTTTTTCATCCATTATAACTGCGTATCGTTCCTTTTATTTTTGTAGTATACTCTAATCCGGTAAGAGTCCCTAAATTAAAATTTAGTCCGTGCAAATTTAATTATTTATTTTCATTAAAACGCATTGCAATTAAATGGATAAAATTCGTAGAGCAGCCTGCTTGCCCCGCCAGGGCGATGGCACAAGCAGTGGCACCGATTTTATTTGTTCATTTTTTATAGCTTACTTTGAAAAGACAGGGCATTTCCCGGCTTTACAGAAACATAATTCAAATTAATACTTAATATAAATTCTAATCAAAAAAGTTAAGCTGGGAGGATCCAATAATGGAATCAAATGATGTCCCAATCAAATTTAACACTGAATCTGCAATGGGTTTAAGTTGTTTGTCTATATAATGCTGATAATCTATATCCCCGGGTTCTAATTCAACCGGGACGGGGCCTTGCTTTGTAATTATATAATGAATAATACCGCTGTTCCGGCCAATCAATTTGGCCGCTTTTACCTGGGGGGGAATATTTTTAACATAATCGCTAATCCCTTTCCGTAGCCTTTTTCTGTAAACCAGTTTATCATTAAACTCTCCTTTATTCACGCCGGAAACTATACTTCTTATCCAATCTTCAATATCCTGCCCGCTAAAAATTCTCTTGTACAATTCAACCTGAAATTCTTTGGCCAAATGAGTCCAATCAGACCTGACGAATTCCATTCCTACAAAATCAAGTTTCTCCACTCCTCCCTTCACCAGAAGGCCGGCATATCTTTTCTTAGCACCTGCATCACTCCCCCTGGCCGATGTAATTATAAATTTACGATAATATTTTTCAAATTCAATTTCCAGGTACGATTCAATTTCATAATCATTCCTGAGTTTTTCTTTCCAATAACTATTTAGTTTAACTGCAAGTTGTTTTCCGGTATCCTGCCCGCAATCCTCTTCGCTTTTATTCAATTTTACAAATAATGAATCCGTGTCACCGTAAATCACTTCGTAACCAATATTCTGAAGATAATCCCTGCTTCCAAGCAATAAATATTGCCCGGTTCCGGTAATTGCTGTCGGAAGGTCCGGATGATAAAACCTGCATCCATAAGAGCCCATTACCCCGTAAAAACTGTTCATAAGTATTTTGATCGCTTGTGATAACTGAATATCTTTTTGTGCTTTAGCTATGCTGCGCAATTCCATTAATTCTGCTATAAATTCAGGCAGGAAATGAATTGTTCTGGAAAAACTGTAGCCGTTAGGTGTTTTAATGGATGGCAGTGAAGACGAAAGCCTGGAAATAGGATCAATATTAAAAGTACGAATAATTGAGGGATACAAACTTTTAAAATCAAGCACAACAACATTATCGTACAATCCGGGTTTAGGATCCAAAACATATCCGCCGGCCGCATGATCCATCCCTATAATATCTTTAACATTATAAGCAACAAAGCCGGCACGGTGAATTTTAGGTAAATAGAAATGATCAAATGCGGCTGTCATCATACCAAGCTGATCCATCAACATTCCCGATATTTGAGCGCGTTTAACTGCCAACCCTATCAATCCCACTTTACTGAAAATCTCACTTACTAAAACCGCATCAGTCAAATTATACTCAGCAAGTTTAATTTTATCTTCTTTAAAATACTTTTCAATTTCACCTACCTTATTTTTTTCAGGAGTAATTTCTTTTCCTCTTCCAAGAAGTTCCTGAGCCACGGTTTCAAGTTTGTAATCTTCAAATGAAAAGAATGATGAACGTAGAGAAACAGGACCGTCAATAATTATTCTACCTGGTATTACGGCATAATATCCGCCTGATTTTCTGGTTTTTAAAGTTATTCTGCCGCCCTCCCGCGCTAAATCAAAAGGTACATTTAATGCCTGATATTTCTTTTCAAGGAACATCAGGTCAAAACCGATTACATGCCAACCAATAATAATATCAGGATCAATTTTTTTAAACCACAAAGAAAATTCATTAAGTAACTCTTTTTCAGTTTGTGAAGGAGTGATATAATCAGGTAATTTGTTTGAACCGGTTCCTATCATAAACACTTTTTTATGCTCACCTGATCTGCCGGTAACATGTACGGCTATTGAGTACAGTGCATCATCCTTTATACCGGTCTCAATGTCGATCGATGCAATAACAAATTCAGGTGTAATATCGCATGGTATAATTTTGGGATTATTGAAGGTAGTAAGAGTATCCCTCTTCAGGGCTTCACCCGTTACCAGAGCCTGAACATTAATAAATCTTTCCATTAAAAATCGCTTAACCGGGTCAATATCTGATTCGTAGGTTATAATGTTCTTTGAGTCCAGAAATTCGGCAGCAATTTTCAAATCTCTCTGGGTGTTGAAATAAACGGCATCAACTTTATTACCTTCGAATGAACTTAATTTCAACTGCTTCCTGGTATAATTTACGTTTATGCCGTTTAAGCTGATTTCGGTATTAACAAAAAATACGGGTTTTACTTTGTCATAATTTAATTCTACCGGGCCCAGTTCCTCTGAGATTCCGTATAACCGGATTAAATTTTTTCCTTTTATATCAAACCATTCGCCGGTTAATATAAAAACTTTAGCCGAAGTCATTTGCTTTAATCAATACCAAGTTTTACCATCAACATACTCCAAATATGCTTTATGGATTTTAGCAGTAGTAGTACCAGCTTTTCCATTGCCGATAATATAATCATTAATCTGTGTGACCGGCATTATTTCGGTTGTGGTGCCGGTAATGAAAAATTCATCAAATTCTTTTATCCCGGCCTTCCTAATAGCCTCCTCTATTACATTAATACCTGAACTTTTGCATATTTCTATGATGACTGTACGTGTTACGCCGGGTAAAATTAAATTTGATAGAGGAGCAGTCCAAACTTCACCGTTTTTTATTCCCCAAAAATTAGTGTGTGAACCTTCCATCAGGTGTTCATCTCTTACCAGGATTGCTTCCCCGGCACTTTGTTCAACCGCATGCTGGTTTGCGAGAATAGCCGGTAAAAGTGAAATAGACTTAATATTACATCTTGACCACCTGATATCTTCTTCAAGAATTGCTTTAATTCCTTTTTCTATAATATGGTTATCATTTTCAATTGGTGATGCAGAAATAAAAATGGTCGGCGTTACTTCAACTTCCGGGAAAGAGTGCTTCCTCGGGAATGAAACTCCGCGGGTTACCTGGATGTACACAGAAAGGTTTGGATTGGTATATTTATTAAGTTCAAACAGCTTATAAATATTACTTTCAAGAATATCGATTCCGGTAAAATTAATTTTTATTGCACTTAAGCTGTTCTTAAATCGTTCCAGGTGGTCTTTATACCTGAATAACCTTCCATAATATGTTCTAAGTACTTCATATACACCGTCGGCATATAAAAATCCCCTGTCGAATGGTGATATTTTAACTTCCTCCAGATCTGTAAATTGTCCGTTAAAATAAACTATCATATAGCCCTTATAATCATGAGTTTAATATTAATTTCATTGTTTCGGCATCTATGTTGCCGCCGCTAATTATAATCCCGGCATTTCCTTCAACTTTTACAGTTCCGCTTAGTAAAGCGGCAATTCCAAGTGCACCCGATGGTTCCACAACAAGTTTCATCCTGAAAAATAAAAATTTAACAGCATCCATTATTGCTTTTTCCGATACCGCTGCCATATCATCAACGTATTCAAGAACCATTGGGAAAGTTATTTTCCCGAGTGAGGCAGTGCGTGTTCCATCAGCAATCGTAGGAGGATTTTTTACACTTTGCAAAATTTTAGTCCGGAACGAACGGACGGCATCATCAGCTACTTCAGGTTCTATTCCAATTACTTTGCATTCGGGACATATCCCTTTCACCGCTACAGCCGAACCGCTTAAAAGTCCGCCTCCTCCGCATGGAACAATTAAATAATCAAGGCTTTTAACTTCTTCAATTAATTCCAGTGCTGCAGTTCCCTGCCCCGCTATAACATCGTAATGATCGAAAGGAGGGATCAGGATTTGACCGGATTTTCCCTGGATTTTGGATGCAACTTCTTCACGTTGTTCTTCAAAAGGGTTATATTTAACAATATCCGAACCATAAAAAGCCGTTGCTTCGCATTTTATGATGGGGGCATTTTCAGGCATCACAACAGTCGTTTTAATCTCAAATATTCTTCCTGCTAACGAAACTGCCTGTGCATGGTTCCCTGATGAATATGTAATTACTCCTCTGGATTTATCTTTATCAGTTAATTTTGAAATGGCATTAAACGCACCGCGGAATTTAAAAGCGCCTACCTTTTGAAAGTTTTCACATTTAAGATATATATTTGCATTCACTAATTTATTGAGCGTTCCCGATGTCATAACGGGGGTAATATTAGCAAAACCTTTTATTCGTTCCTTAGCCTCCAGTACTTGATCAAACATTCACTATTCCACCATAGTTAAATATTTATAATAATTGGATAAATTAATTTATCGTTAATAATACTTATACACATACTGAATAATACTTAACGGGTTATTGTCATCATCAAATCTGTCTTCTTCAATTACGTTATTATTTTTATCATATTTATAAATCGACCTAGATATCAAGTCGCCGGTCGGGTTATAATTCAAAGATTCCACTTTATTACCATCAGGGCTGTAGTGATTCACAATTTTGAGTTCCATATTTCCGGCCGCATCATACCATATTTCATCCGTCAGGTTTCCATTGTCATCATAATTATAAATATAATATTTTTCTAATTTACCGCTGTTGCTTAACCTGGAAGCTTTTGTTTTATTTCCGTAGTTATTGTATTCATAAACATACTTTTTATCTGCTTTTCCCTTTGAATCAAGTCTTATTGTTTCAGTTCTGATTCCTTTATTATCATATCTATATTCATACTTTTGATCAACCTTACCGTCTTTATTATAAAATAGCGTTGACGTAATAAAACCGGCTGTGTCATACGTTAATTGAGAATTTTTTTGACCGTTTGCCAGCTTACCTTTTGAATTATAAACGAACTGAATTTTATTAATTGATCGTATATTCTGTGATTTAATTAAAATCCTCTCTTCAGAATCCAAATTTTTAATTAGCGGCAGTCTTGGTTTTTCTTCAGCAATCACTTTTGGATTTTCTTCTTTAGTAATTTTTGGCGCCGATGAACAGCCGGACAAAATCAGAGTTAACAATAGAATTGTTGAAACAGAAACAATTCCTTTTCTCATTTTAAATCTCCCGGGTTTTATAATAGTAATTTATTAAATCATATTGATATGAATAAATTATTAACTACTTAAAATTTAATAAATATTTTATAAATGTGTTTGGTATTATTTAATTATAAGTTCGCCGTTTTTATATTTTATTTCAGAAGATACTTTTCCGTTCTCTTCATATGTTATCCATTTACCGTCTCTTTTACCGGCGATAAAATTTCCCTCTTCTTTCATTTTCCCGTCCGGGTAATACCATATCCAATTACCATCTGCTAAATCATTTCTAAAATTGCCTTCGCTCTCAACCTGGAGGCTTTCATAATAATATTTCCAATGCCCCTCATTTTTATCATTCACCATTTGCCCGACTATCTCAGGTTTCCCTTCCGAGTATGAAATTTTAAAATCTCCATTTTTCACCCCGTCCACTACATTATATTCTATAATCCTGCCTTGGAGCTTTGCTTTTTCTCTTCCCGTAAAAGGTGTCTTAATGCCGTTTTTATATAACAGACCCTTTATTTTCGTTAAATCTCCGTGAGTAATTTCTTTTTTCCTGCATGAGAGCAATGCAGTTGAAATGAATAAAAAAGAAATTATTGCTATAATTAATAAAACATTTTTAATTAAATTTTTTCTCATGTGTAGTCTGAATAAAATATTTTTTATTATTAATTGAAATTACGCAAATGATATTTAATGTAGCCCCTACATTTATGTCGGGGATGTCTAAATTACAAAACATGTTCGGCTTCAGCCAAAATAATATGAAAATTGTGGCTTGAACCATAGGCTCATCCGCCTCTGGCGGAAAAGCCAATAAAGCCCGGGCTTTATTATTCCCCGAGTTAAAACTTAGGGCTACTTACTAAAATTTTTAATATCTATGTAACTTCAGTTATTAACTGCTTTCCGTAAAAGATCTGAAAAGAGATTTAACTTACAATTAAAATGTAAGGAAAGAAGAGCAAAGTTTGGATGATATGTCAATTTTATAAATGAATACCTGTTCTATTGTAATTTAGAATAAGCTTCCAGCAATTTCTTTTTGGTCTCCATAAGGTCCTGAGAAATAACTTTCACTTCACCAAGAATGGGCATAAAATTAGTGTCGCCATTCCACCGGGGAACAATATGAAAGTGAATATGATCATCAAGGCCTGCGCCGCTTGCTTTACCAAGATTAGCCCCGATGTTAAAACCTTCGGGGCTTGAAATTAACCTTAATGCCTGTTCTGCTAACTGAAGTTTTTGCATAATCTCGGCATTTTCTTCCGCTGTGAAAGAAGAAAAATCACTTGTATGCCTGATTGGAACAATCATTAGATGACCGCTATTGTACGGATACAGGTTTAAGACAGTAAATGTGTTCTTACCTTTTTCAATAAGCAGGTTTTCAGAATCGCTTACTTCAAGGTGAGCGGCCATGCAAAGAACGCAGCCGGATGAACCGCTCTTATCTTTAATTGTATCGATATATTGAGAACGCCAGGGCGACCATAATTTATTCATAATCACTTACCATTAAAAGCCTTATTAATGCCCTTCTTCTCTGGATTTATTGTATTCATCAATAATTTTTTGTTCAACTTCTTTTGGTACTTCTTCGTAATGTGAAAAGTCTCTCTTATACATACCCCGTCCGGATGTTAAACTTCTTAACGTGGATGAGTACTTGTATAATTCAGCCAATGGAACCTGTGCTTTAATTACCTGGAAATGTCCGTCCGAATCCATACCAAGGATTTTACCACGCCGGCTTGAGATATCGCCCATTACATCGCCCATAAATTCTTCGGGTACTGTAACTTCAACTGTGTAGATCGGTTCAAGCAGAATCGGTTTTGATTCCTGGAATCCCTTCCTGAAACATTGTGATGCAGCAAGTTTAAAAGACATTTCATCTGAATCAACAGGGTGAAATGTTCCGTCAAACAGTGTTACTTTTACATCAACAACCTGGTTCCCGGATATTACTCCTTTTTGCATCGTATCAACAATACCTTTTTCAATCGCAGGTATAAATCTGCCGGGAACTACTCCGCCAACAATTGCATTAACAAATTCAAATCCTTTGCCGCGCGGTAAAGGCTCAAATTTACAATGAACATGTCCGTATTGTCCGCGCCCGCCGGATTGCTTTTTATGTTTGTATTCAACGTCATCAGCTCTGCCCTTAATCGTCTCACGGTAAGGAACTTTTGGCTCAACTATATCTACCTCTACATTATATCTTTCTTTTAATCTTTTCACAGCTAGTGCAAGCTGAAGTTCGCCCTGGCCGGAAATAATTGTTTGTGATATTTCAGGATCAAACTTAACTGAAAAAGAAGGATCTTCTTCATGCAGTGTATGGAGGCCTGTGGCAATTTTATCTTCATCTCCTTTTGCCTTTGGAATAATTGCACTATTAATAACCTGCTCGGGAAATACAATTTTATTCACTAAAACAGAAAGGTTTTTTGAGGTAAGTGTGTTATTTGTATGTGTATCTTTTAATTTAACAACTGCCCCCAGATCCCCGGCTGATATCTTTGAAACATCTGTCCGGGTATGACCGTTCAATACTGAAAGCTGGCTTAATCGTTCGGTTTTACCGTTGTTCTGATTAATAAGATCAAGGCCCGCAGTAGCCGTACCTGAAAAAACTTTAAAAAGTGAAAGTTCACCAACGTGCTGTTCGGAAATAGTTTTAAAAATAAATAGAACTACTTCACCGGATGCGTCGGGTTTTAAAAGAACTTTATTTTTGCTGTCTTTTAATGAAGCTTCCTCACCGCCTTTATCTGCAGGTGAAGGAAAATATTTAGAAACGAAATCCAAAAAGTTGTTCACACCGACTGCTTTAGTTGATGATAATGCAAATACGGGAGAAAGGTTTCCCTTAGAAACAGCAATCTTAAGCCCCGTTTCTATATCTTCGTTGGAAAGAGAGCCTTCTTCAAAGTATTTATTCATCAATTCTTCCGTAGTTTCGGCAACTTTTTCTATAAGTTCCGTTCTATATGTATCTGCCGCAGACTGAAGATCTGCCGGAATATCCATAACATTAACTTTTTTACTGCCTGTATCACCGTATTGATAAGCCTTCATGGAAACTATATCAATAACAGTATTAAAATTTAATCCTTCGTTGGCAGGAAATGTTATTACAATTGCGTTAGGAGTAATTCTGTCTTTGCCCTGCTGAACTGTTCTGCTAAAATTAGAATGCTCATTATCAACTTTATTAATCAATAAAGCTAAGGGTAAATTTAATTCGGATGCAAAGCGGGCTGCATTTTCTGTACCAACTTCAACTCCTTCGGCAGATTTTAATACCATAACTGCAGTATCTGCAACTCTGAGAGCTGCTTTTACGTCACCGGAAAAATCCGAATAACCCGGAGTATCAAGCATATTAACTTTTATATTATTCCACTCAAGGTGAAGAAGTGAAGAAGATATTGAAATTTTCTTTTCTATTTCATTCGGAGAATAATCAGATGCAGTAGTACCTTCTGCAATATTTCCAATTCTGTTAATCTCTCCGGATGTGAATAATAATATTTCAGAAAGCGTGGTTTTTCCACTTCCTCCGTGACCTATAAATGCGATATTTCGTAATGATTCAGCGCCATATTCTTTCAAGAGAATTCCTCCTTTAATACAAGGTGAGATTATCGAATAAGTCTTTGGTTATTTTCTTCTGTAGGCATTCCAAAAGGCACTTATCCCGTTAGCTATAGCAGAGAAGCCTTTGATAAAGTCCAGCACCGGCCCTTCAAATCCTCTCCTTATTCTTTCTTCCAAATCCAAAATAGTATCTACTCTGTTATTTACTTTGGAAACTATGTTCCGGGTTACCAGTAGCTGGTTATCGGCAGATTCGGAAAGTTGATTTAATTTTTCACTTAAGTTTGTTGCAGAAGCAATAAGCGGTTTCATCTCAAGAGTTAAATCTTTTATTTCGATTTCTATCTCTCTAACCGTTTTTGATATCCGGCCTAAAAAAACAACTAATGCAATACATAATACCGATGCACATACTAACAGTATAACATACAAGACAAAGATTAAATTCATAATTATTTTCTATTTTTATTAGGCATTCTTCGAACTTTTATAAGCATCTACTCCGGCTTTTACCGCATCTTTTAACCTGCCGCCTTCATTTTCTATATTTTCTTTGCTTATGTTTATTGTATTTGCAGCTTTTATTTTTGCTTCACCAAATATTTTTTCGGCATCTTTAAGAAGTTCTTCGGATTTAATTTTTGCATCGCTGATTAATTTTTCAGATTTCTTTTTGCCTTCATTAATCATATCCTTGGCTTTATCTTTTGCTTCTGCTATATACTTTTCAGCTTCGCCCA
>Ga0181535_10002832_pt1 | contig 20669 bp, 16 predicted proteins | sample PEATcosm2014_Bin_44_FD_119774 | JGI IMG/M metagenome (GOLD analysis project Ga0181535, IMG submission 119774) | Peatland microbial communities from MTU Mesocosm Facility, Houghton, MI, USA - PEATcosm2014_Bin17_30_metaG | ecosystem: Environmental > Terrestrial > Soil > Wetlands > Peat | place... | reverse complement strand
GTATTGTGCCCCAAAGATAAAGGATATGAACGCGGCTACGAATTCCGCGAGGGCATTCATATTTACAGGCACGCGTCTCCCGCGGGGGGCAGCGGCGCAATCGGATACATCTGGGAATACGGATGGGCCCTGTTCTGGGAGTTCCTGTACACATTGCGGATTTACGTGCGTCATGGGTTCGACGTCATCCAGGGCTGTAACCCGCCCGATGACATTTTTCTTGTCGCCTGGCCGTTCAAGCTGCTGGGTGTGAAATTCATCTTCGATCATCACGACGTGAATCCGGAGTTATACCTGGCGAAATACGAGAAGGCAGGCCTGCTCTATCGAGTGCTGGTGTGGCTCGAAAAGATGACCTTCCGTTCCTGCGACGTGGTGATGTCGACCAACGACAGTTACAAGGAGATTGCGCTGACGCGCGGTCATAAGTCGCCGGAGGATGTATTTGTCGTTCGTAACGGGCCCGACCTGAAGACCTTTCAGCTGGTGCCTCAGAATCCTGCTCTCAAGTACGGCAAGCGCTATCTTGTCGGGTATGTTGGCGCTATGGGCGAGCAAGAGGGCCTGGATATTCTGGTCAACGTTGCCGAACACATCAGGAGCCTGGGACGCCGGGACGTGCACTTTACCTGCGTGGGCGGAGGGCCGGCGCTCGCGGGACTGCGGCAGATGGTCAGGGAAAAAGATCTCGGCGAGATGATGAATTTCACCGGGAGGATTCCCGACGCAGAGCTACTGGAAATTCTGTCGACAGCGGATGTGTGCGTCAATCCGGACAAGCCATGCCAGATGAACGACATGTCCACGATGATCAAGATCATGGAATACATGGCCCTCGGGAAGCCGATCGTCCAATTCGATCTTCGCGAAGGAAGGATCAGCGCGGAAGATGCATCCTTATATAGCGATAATGAGGATCGCGTAGCCGACTTCGCGCGCAACATTCTCTGGCTGCTCGACCACCCTGAGGAGCGGCGGAGCAAGGGCGATTTCGGGCGCAAGCGGGTCGAGGAGCAGCTGGCTTGGGAGCACTCCGTGCCCAACCTCTTAGCGGCCTACGAAAGAGCTTTCAGCAAAATGCGCGGCAGGCGGGCGCTCGAGACCGATGTCGCGAGTTCATGAACGGCTGCGGCCCCGGCCGGGACCATGTATTTTTGGGTAACCGCTTTCGCTCATCGAGCACAATTTACACTCATCCCGCCGGGTCCTGCAATTATTAACTCTTTAGAATAGAGCGGCTGGCGTTTGGAATGTCGATTGCTCAAATGCAGGAAAAGTACCCAGTGCTGCGCATTTGTGTCCCGGGTGTTTTGCGTTGACACCGGATTACGCTCCGCGACCGCGCCGGTTTAGGTAACTTTAGTCACACGCTTGACGTTACTTATGGTGAAGAATGTTGTTACGGACGGGTTGTGTCTTGCTAGAATCGCCTAACAATCCTTCGATCGCAGAACTAACCCGAGGAATTGCTTGATGAAGACCTATCGTCATTTTTTGTCCACTCTTGTTTGGGCAACGCTTCTGCTTCCGGCCGTTTGCAGCGCGCAATATCCCTGGACCGGCATCCTATCACCCACGCGGGCTGTGTCGTGGACGCAGGCTGGGCTGCCCGGCGACGTGCCGCCCGATGCTGCCTGGACGCAGAGCGGCTCGACCATCGCAGCTTACGGATCAAGCGCTTCCTACGCCGCGCCGTCGACCATCCAGGCGGCGCTCAACTCCTGCGGGGCAGATCATTTTGTCCTGCTGGGCGCCGGCGATTTCTACTTGACTGGAGGGGTGAGCGTGCCGAGCAATTGTGTGTTGCGCGGCTCGGGCGCCAACCAGACGCGCATTCATGTTAACTCCGCCACAAGCCCCGGCTGCAACGGTTATAACGCAATCGTGTGCATCGTCGGCTCGAACACCTACGGAGGATATTGCAGCATCGGTACTTACTGGCCATGCCCGGCGAACGACCTGGTTGCGGGCTGGCAGAATTCAGCCAATTGGACCTCCGGGTATTCGCAGGGTTCGCCCACGATCACGCTCGATAATGTGAGTGGAATCGTAGTGAATCTGACGCCCATTGTGCTCGACGAGTGTGATACGGGATTTACGGGAATCTCTGGCGGTCCTGGCTGTAAAGCAACCGGCGGCGCAATCAGCGCGGCATCGGTTTACTCGGGAGGCGGAGGGAGCGGCTACAACGTAGGCGATACGGGCGTGATTAACGGGGTGTTGAGTTTTGGAACTTACTTTGGTTCGGGTGCGACTTATCAGGTAACTTCGGTCTCCGGCGGGGCAGTAACAGGGTTCACCATTACCAACGAAGGCAGCGGCTACACTTACACGAATATGAATGGGACATTCGGCGCTCCGACGACGACAACGGAGACGACCGGCAGCGGTTCAGGCTTTGAAGTGCAGATCACAGGTGTGACCGGGTACGACAACGGCGGCATCTTTGCATGCGCGATCGCCATGATCTGCGAAAACGAATCGGGCGCCAACACTTCGCGCAACGCACGGTCGCAATCGGAGGTTGTGATTGCCACCGCAATCTCAGGCTCAGGACCGTACACAGTCACCCTTTCAGCGCCATTGATGCACGGTAACTGGTCTTCAGGACAGAGTCCGCAAGCATGGTGGGGCACTTCCACAACCACCAACGCCGGGGTTGAGAATGTGCTGCTCGATCCAACTGCGGTGAGCGGAGGGGCATCCTGCGTGACGCTCAGCTCCTCCTACAAGACTTGGGTGAGCGGGATCGCCTGCGACGCGGCCAATTACTTCCACGTCTACACCTCTTATTCCTATGGATTCGCCGTGCTGAACAGCTACTTCTACCAGACCTATACAGACTTCGACAAAAGTTATGGCATCGGGTCCGCAGGGTTTGTCGAGTATGCGCTTTTTGAGAACAATATTTTTCAGGGCGTGGCCGATCCGACCAACGCGGCTGGAACCTGCTCGGGATGTGTGTTTGCCTACAATTTTTCCGTGAATCCGGACTATCAGAATGGCGCTGCCGCACTCTTCCCCGTCACCGGTTTTCATGCCGCCTCCACTGACTATGTATTGAACGAAGGCAATATCGGCTCTTTGGCACTGCTGGACGCGATCCATGGTCCGCATTTCTTCAATACCCTGTTCCGCAACTATTACAACGGCTACGAGTCCAATGACGGCACAATGCCCTCGCAAAATACGATTCCAATCACGATCGCGGCTTTTTCACGCTACAACAATATCCTGGGGAATGTCCTTGGCACGGCTGGTTACCACTCGGTGTATCAATGTAACCCCTCGAGCAGTTCGCAGCGATATTGCAACAATTCCGGGCCCAGCATGAACCAGATTTATAACATAGGGAGTTCCGGAGAGGACGGGCAGCTCGACTTCAACAACAGCCCATCGCTTCCGAACGACCTGCTGACCATCACGTCCACATTGCGGTGGGGAAACTATGACACCGTGAACAACTCTGTGCAATGGAATTCGTCTGAAGTTCCGACGGGCGATCCGAATTTTCCAAACATCACGCCATTGAGCAACGCCTTCCCCGCCAGCTTGTACGACGGCTTCACCACGGCCCACTCCAGTTGCGGCACGGGCCTGAACTTCTGGAAGAACCCGGCCACCGGAACCTGCCCTCCTTACCCCAGCGTCGGCCCCGACGTTTCCAATGGCGACATCGGCATGTGCACCAGCGGAACTTACAAATGGTCGCGGGCCCTTTCGAGCGCCCAGTGCGCAGGTGGATCGTTCCAGGCAGGGCCAGAGACCAATGGCGGCTATGGAAATTCGAACCCAGCCATGCGCTGCTATCTAAATCAGATGAGTGGGCCACCAGACGGGACCGGCAGCATGCTGACGTTCAATGCTGCGAGTTGTTACGCGCCGGATAGCTCGGGAACCGCCGTACAGCCGTCACCTGCGAATGGCGTAAGCGGTTCATACTCGATCGTCCTGTAGCTGTCGTGATTCCGCCGGACACAACAATCTCAGATGGGCGATGTCGCGGAGATTCAACTTTCCTCCGATGAACCCGCACGCACTGACTCCGCCGGAACCACACTGAAGAGTCTTTCACTTCATCCCTTCCAACTTCTCCATTCCCCATGATCGGCTCAAAGACCATATCCGTCGGGCGCAGGCTTCTTTCAGGATCGATGCTTCGGGTGGTGAACCTGGCGGCTTCGGCTGTAGCGTCCTTCCTTTTGATGCCGTTCATCGTGCATCACCTGGGTGATCGCGTCTATGGATTCTGGTCGCTGGCGACGGCCTTTGTCGGGTACTACAATCTGCTCGATCTGGGGCTTTCGAGCGCCATATCGCAATACATGTGCATTGCGATCGGGCAGAAGAACCACACCGAGTGCCGAGTGGTTTTCAATACCGCGCTCCGCCTGCAACTGCTGATCGGTGGCGGTGCGCTTCTGGCGACTCTTGGGCTGGTCGCAATCACGCCGTTATTCTGCCATAGCGCGAGAGACATACCGGTTTTCCGCGGCGTTATTGCGCTTTTGGGAATCAACGCCGCCATAGGATTTCCGGCCCGGGTGTTCTGGGCTGCGCTGGACGCCGAACTGCGATTCGACATCCAGTCCTGGCTTGCGAACCTCGGGCTGGTGCTGCGAACGGGACTTGTGGTCGTGGCGATTCTGGCCGGCGGAGGCCTGCTGGCGCTGGCGTGGACGACGCTGCTCGCCACGATCCCGCTCACGGCGCTGCAGATTTGGTTTGCCATGCGCGAAGCTGATTGGGTGCGCCTGGACAGCAGTTTTGTGATGGTGGAGCGAATCAAAAGCTTCTTTTCCTACAGCGTGTACAGCTTCCTGGCCTATATCGCGGACGTAGTGAGGTTCCAGCTGGACCCGCTGATCATCGCCTCCATGATCGGCCTTGCGGCGGTGACTCACTATAAAGTTGCGGGTATCCTGGCGCAGTATTACCTGCAGATCGTGTTTGCCTCAGTAGGAATGATGTTACCCGTGTTCAGCCGGCTGCACGGGGCAGGAAATCGCTCGCGCCTGGATGAGCTTTTCTTCTTTGGGACCAAGATTTCCTGTTGCTTGTCAGTCTTTATTTGCTGCGGGTTGATCGCTTGGGGACGGCCATTTATCACTCGCTGGATTGGTCCGGCATATTTGGATGGCTACAAGCCGCTGGTAGTGTTGGCGCTGGCGGTGCTGGTGGACGTGAGCCAGCGCTCGTCGGCCGACCTGCTCTTTGCGACCTTCAACCAGAAGTTTTATGCATGGATCAACGGCGCCGAAGCTTTGGTGAATCTGGGCTTCAGCCTGGCACTGGCGCGGCCCTATGGAATCCTGGGCGTAGCGATGGGCACATTCATCGGCGCGTTTACAATCCGGGTGGTGCTGCAACCCTGGTGGGTGTGCAAGGTAAGCGGACTCAACTACGGCGCGTATATGAGGTTCGCGGGCAGCGCGTTTGCGCGCTGCGCCTGCCTTGCTGCTTTGGCCGTCGCAGTATCGTGGTGGGGGCTGAGGCCGAACTATTTCTGGTTGATTTCTTCAGCCGTTTTTGCGACAGTGGCCTACGCTGCCGGGTCATGGTTTGCCGTTTTCAGCCATGGCGAGCGCCAGTGGTTCATCGCGGCCTTGCGCTCAGAACGGCAGAAAGAGCAAGGAGAGTTGGCCGCCGCCAACGGCGTGGCTCGGCCATGAGGGGGAAGGGTTGAAAGTTACGGCTCTTATTCCGACGTACAATCGCATCGCGCAGGTGTCGCGGGCGATTGACAGTGTGCTCGCCCAGACATATCCCGTGTCTGAAGTTATCGTCGTGGACGATGGCTCGACGGACGGCACGGCAGAGGCCGTCGAACAGCATTACGGATCGCAAGTGCGCGTCATCAGGCAATCAAATGCCGGCGTTTCGGCGGCGCGGAACCACGGCATCAGGGAAGCGCGCGGAGAATGGATAGGATTTCTCGACAGCGACGACTGGTGGCATCCGGAGAAGATTGAGAAACAGTTTGCGGCGATCGGGTCATATGGAGGCGGGTCGGGTGTGTGTTTTACCAACAATGTTTACGGCGGGCACCCGGAGATGACCTTCTCGCGGTTTGAAGAAGTGGGCTTTGAGAATGCACCGGCGATCGGCATGCTCGATGACCCGACAGGGCTCATTCTGGAGGGCAGGGAGCCATTCTTCACATCGAGCTTCCTGATCCGGCGAAAACTGTTGGACGAGGTTGGCGGATTCGATCAGAGTCTTGCCATTCGCGAAGACACAGATCTAATGTTCCGCCTCTGTTTCAAGACAGCGTTCAGCTTTGTGGGCGAACCGCTGACTGAGATCGACCGGACTCCATCTCGCTCCCTCGGTTTGTGCAAAATGTACAGCACACGGGACGACACGGTCTTTGACTGCTCGGACAGAATATTTGTTAAATGGCTTTCGATGCCGGAGGTGAAAGGTACGCGGTATGAATCAACCGTCCGCGAGTTGCTGCGGGAGGTGTTCTACGCTTCGGCTGAATGCAAGATCCACGATATGCGAATGAAGCGGGCGATGCGCGATGTTGGGCGATTGAACGCGATGGGCGAGGGAGTCGGCTTGATAGTGGCTAAACTCCTGGCTCGGAAAGTGCGGAAGATGAAGCGCAAATGGGTGCGGCTGTTCAGTTCGGATCGCACCGAGCACCGCGGAACGAGTCTCGGTGTCGCTGAGTAGAGCGTTAGATGAAGGCAAATGGAAACTCAGGAATCTGAACTCATTCAAGATGTTCCGCCCAAAACGGAATGCTGCAGGCCGTTGGCTCCGCTCGATGCCGCGTTATTGACCGGCGGCGTCGACAGGCCATACGCGTTTGGTCTGGCATTGGCTCTGGTGGCGAAGAATGTTCGCCTTGAAGTCATCGGGAGCGACGTGGTGGACAGTCTCGAAATGCATACCACGTCAAATCTAAGGTTCCTTAACCTTTGGCCGGTCAAATCAGCTAAGAAGACTTTGTTCGCGAAGTTATTGCGAATTCTAAGTCACTATGGGTCGCTCATCCGTTATGCCGCGGCGGCCCGACCCCGCGTGTTCCACATTTTATGGAACAGCAAGGTTCAGTGGTTTGATCGGACGCTGCTCATGCTTTACTACAAAGCGCTCGGCAAAAGAGTGGCTCTTACCGCGCACAATGTGAACCAGGCGAAGAGGGACTCACGGGACACATGGTTTAATCGACTGACTTTGAGAATTCAGTACCGGCTTACCGATCATATATTTGTTCACACTCAAAAGATGAAGAACGAGCTGCTGGAGGACTTTGGGGTCGCCGATCCATCGGTCACCGTGATTCGTCATCCGATCAACAATGCGTTTCCGGATACGGAGCTTACACCGTCGGAAGCCAAGCGCTGCCTTGGCCTCGCAGATACAGACAAGACAATTCTCTGTTTCGGACGGATCAAGCCCTACAAGGGTATCGAGTACCTTCTGACTGCATTCCAGCGATTGGCGCCGAAAGATCGCCAATACCGGTTGATCATTGCCGGGGAAGTTCAAAAGGGCAACGAGAATTACATGAACTCGTTAGTCCAGTCCATCTCCAGTGAGATGAAGGGGCGAATCATCATCGAGACGCAATTCATTCCGGATGAAGATACGGAAATCTATCTCAAGGCCGCGGATGTACTGGCCCTTCCTTATAAGGACATCTTTCAAAGCGGCGTGCTGTTCCTGGGCTATAGCTTCGGCTTGCCTGTGATTGTGACGGACGTTGGCTCGTTTCGCGAGGAGGTTGTCGAAGGGGAAACTGGATTCCTTTGCAGACCGGGCGATCCCGAAGACCTGGCCCAAGCGATCGAGACATATTTTGCAAGCGATCTCTATAGGAATCTGGGGATTAATCGTAAGAAAATCAAAGACTATGCCGACATTCACCATTCTTGGCGCGGGGTCGCTGACCTGACGCGCAAAGCTTATGAGAGTATGTTGGGGATCGCCAACTTATGAAAGCTCACCCATCGATTGTCGTTCTGCGATTTAGCGAGAGGGCGCGGCAGGCTAACACGATCCTGCTGGCCACTGTCCGTGACCGGGACGGCTAACCTCTCGGAAAACGAAACATATCGGTCTTCGAATCGTTCGGCGACCAACCAACGTTTCATAGAAATCACAATTCCAGAACAGCGGATAGCGTGAAGAGATAGGCAAATGATCACAACCAGCACCCCCCTTCGCATCTCCTTCTTTGGCGGCGGAACAGATTATCCCGTGTGGTACCGCGAGCACGGAGGATCTGTCCTTTCAACTACGATCGACAAATACTGCTATATCTCCTGCCGCTGGCTGCCGCCGTTCTTTGAGTACCATAGCCGTATTTCCTACACAAAAGTTGAAAATGTCAGCAGTAACCACGATATTCAACACCCCTCGGTCCGCGCCTGTTTGGAGTTTCTCGGAATCAACGAGGGAATCGAGATACATCACATTGCGGATCTGCCTGCAAGAACGGGTTTAGGTACTAGTTCCGCATTTACCGTGGGATTGCTGCTCGGCCTCTACGCTCTCAGGAACCAGATGCGCGACAAGCACACGATTGCGGCCGAAGCTATACAAGTCGAGCAAGACCTTCTCAAGGAAGCGGTTGGCGCGCAGGACCAGGTCAGCGCCGCGTATGGGGGCCTCAACCGCATCAGCTTCAACGTCGACGGTTCAATCGACGTAAAGCGCGTTCTGACTTCCAGAACGCGGATTACGGAACTTCAACAGAACCTGGCGCTCTACTTCACGGGATTTTCTCGAATCGCATCGGAGATCGCGCAGGAGCAGCTTAAAGTAACGCCGCACAAGAAGAAGGAACTCGACGCGATGTTCCAACTGGTGGGTGAAGCGGAAGACATTCTGGTGAACACCAATCGGCCGCTCGATGACTTTGGCCGCTTGATGAATGAGAGCTGGCAAATAAAGAGAACACTCACTCAGAAGATATCGAACTCAAATATCGATGAGATCTATGAAGCCGGACTTAGCGCCGGAGCTCTCGGCGGCAAACTTCTGGGCGCGGGAGGCGGTGGATTCATGTTGTTTTATGTGCCGCCGGAAAAACGTGAGGCCCTCAGGCTCCGGCTCAAGAAGCTGCTGTGCGTTCCCTTCGCTTTCTCAACCAAAGGAAGCGAAGTGGTGGTCTACGAGCCCGAGGTAATGTACGACCAGGCGCTGGCCGCGGAACGCAGATTCGTGTATGGCGATGCCCCGCAACTTCTGAAGCAGGTCTGACAGTTTGGCAGGCGACTCGGATAGCGGCAATCCGAGCTTGATTGCGCATTCCATCCAGAGGCGCGGGACGAGACTCCCGCAATGTTGAAGGCCGGCAGTTTAGCGAGGGGCCTGGTGCAAGCCCACAAAGAAAGGCCCGCAAGAGACGTGAAAGAGCCGGAATGAGCGAAGTGCTGTGAGCGAGTTACTGATCGAGGCGGGTCGAACCGAGCGGCAATATTGGCGCGACATCTGGCGCTACCGGGAGTTGTTCTATTTTCTCGCCTGGCGCGATATGCTGGTGCGCTACAAGCAGACCCTGGTTGGAGTGGCTTGGTCGCTGATCCGGCCCATCCTGACCATGCTGGTGCTGACGGTGGTCTTCGGAAAGCTGGGCAAGATGCCGTCAGGCGGAGCGCCGTACCCTCTTTTGGTTCTTTGCGGCATGTTGCCCTGGCAGTTCTTTTCTGCGGCGCTGGCTGAATGCGGCAATAGCCTCGTATCCAACTCCAACCTGATTTCGAAGGTCTACTTTCCGCGCATCGTCGTTCCGGTGAGCAGCATCATTTCGAGCTTTGTGGATTTTCTGATCTCCGCGGGCTTTCTCGTAGTCCTGATGTTCTGGTACCGGTACGTCCCACCGGCAACCGTTATCTTCCTGGTGTTCTTTGTCCTGCTCATGCTGGGGGCGTCTCTCGGAGTCGGTTTGTGGGTCGCCGCACTCATGGTCAAGTATCGCGATTTCCGTTTTATTGTGCCGTTTGTAGTTCAGTTTGGGCTGTACATATCGCCGGTAGGCTTTCAGAGCAGCGTTGTTCCCGCGCGGTTTCGCCTTCTCTATTCCGTCAATCCGATGGTCGGGATTATTGACGGCTTTCGGTGGTGTCTGCTGGGCAGCCGGGACAGCGTTTATTGGCCCGGCTTTGTACTAACAGTAGTTGATGTTGTTGTGATGGTCGCATCGGGCATCTGGTACTTCAGAAAGACCGAGCAAACCTTTGCGGACGTGATTTGAACGAGATCGAACCGCTCGCTGAAAACATCCTTATGCCAGACTGCGCAATCGCGATTGAAAACATCGGAAAACGATATAGCATTGGTCATCTGCGGGCGAGCGACGACGGACTGCGGCACAAGATTGAAAACGCGATTCGCTCCCCGTTAGCGTGGCTCAAATCGTCGCAACGGAAACATCCAAAGACCGAGGACTTCTGGGCGCTGAGAAATATTTCCTTTCAAATTCAAAAGGGCGATGTAATCGGGATCATCGGCCGCAACGGCGCTGGGAAGAGCACTCTTCTAAAGCTTCTGAGCCGCATCACTGTTCCGACCGAGGGACGGATCCGCATCGATGGGCGATGTGCAAGCCTTCTCGAAGTTGGCACCGGCTTTCATCAGGAGCTTACCGGACGGGAAAACATTTTTCTGAACGGCGCCATCCTTGGAATGACCCGCGACGAGATCGTAAGCAAATTTGACGAGATCGTCGAGTTCTCGGAGATCTCCGAATTTCTCGACACTCCGGTAAAGCGTTACTCCTCAGGCATGTATGTGCGGCTGGCCTTTGCGGTTGCCGCGCACCTTGAGCCGGAGATTCTCATCGTGGATGAGGTGCTTGCAGTCGGCGACGCCGCCTTCCAGAAGAAATGCCTGGGAAAGATGGGCAGCTTTGCTCAGAGCGGCAGGACAGTTATCTTTGTCAGCCACAATGTGGAAGCGGTGAGAAGCTTATGCCAGAGAGCGGTCTGGCTCAAGGACGGGCGCCTCCATCAGGACGGTAAGACCGAGGAAATTATCGAGGGGTATTTCAACAGCATCTCCGATGCAGTCGCATTTTCGACCACAAACGCGGAATACGGACTGACAATTCAAAAAGTTACATTGAAGAACATGAGCGGTGAAGAATGCGGCCAGTTTCATCCCGGCGACGATCTGATCGTAGAGATATCGTATGACGCCGAGAAGCGCGTCGAAAGGCCGATTTTCGCCCTCGGCGTGCTCGGAGTCGGCGGCTCCTGTTTCACTTCCAACATGCTGCTCGACGGACACAGGCCCGAGTACCTTGAAGGCGCGGGAACCGTAACATGCACGTTCAAGTCACTTCCTCTGCTGCCGCAAAGCTACACCGTGAACATGAGAATTCAGGCGGCGAGCGTAAAGGAAATCATCGTGCCCTATCAGGAGGTGGCGCGTTTCAGTGTGGTGGGAGATTTGGGTGAATACGGTTATAGAGGGGAGTATGCGGCGTGGGCGCTCCGCTCGACGCCCGTGGTCGTCCCCTACGAATGGCGTTTACCAGACGGCACTACCGCGGCCGTGGCATTAAGCCGTCGTTCGAATTGATTGTTGATGCCAGACATCACTGAGAATTTGGCAACGCCGATTACGCAAGCAAGGGGAATGCCGGCCAGAATGAAGGTGTTTTTGGTAGCCGATAATCGCACCGGCTTGAATTGGGGCCGCGGCGCGAGCATCGCTCTTGGGCAACTTCTATCGGCCTCATTCGACATTGTTGGGCGCGTGAAAGGGGATCTTTTCGACCTTTCTATAGCGGAGGCCGGCTACGTAGGCACGCTGTTTCCGCCAAGATACTACAGGCATTTTCGATACTTATTGGCGAGGCAGTCGCGGCGGCCATTTTCCTGGTACATGAAATTGGAGCGGCAATTCGGCGCCCAGGATTTTATTGCCGAAGATCCAGCGCAAAGCATCGATAACCTGATCGCTCACAGGAATCAGCATCCGGAGCTCGACCGAATTTACGACCAGGCGGCGTCGGCCGATTGCATGGTGCTCGACGGCGATGGCGATATCATTTTCTCAACTCCGCCGCGCCGCACCACACTCTTTCTGCTGGCGATGATTGAACTAGGCCTCCGCCTCAACAAGCCTGTTTTCCTCGTGAATTCGATGATTTCAGATTGTCCGCTGACCGGACGGAATGAAAAAACGCTCGCAGCGGCAAGGCGGCTATTTACGCGGTGCACGGCTATAACTTTGCGCGACCCTGAGTCGCTCGAATACGTTCGGAAGGAAATGCCGGAGGCTCGGTCGAGTCTAATTCCCGATTCGCTTTTTGCGTGGTACTCGTATTACGACAATGAAAGCTCCCGTCCGCCGCTGAATGGAGATTTCATACTGCCTTATCCCGAAAACGAAGACTTTTGGGGCAAGCTTGATTTTTCGGAACCTTACATATGTATAGGTGGAGGAGCCCTGGCGAGCAGCGAGCCTGACAGGTCCATCGAATGCTATGGGCGGCTAGTGGACGGGATTCGTCAGCTCGGATATCGCGTTTACCTGACCGAGAATGATTCGCCAGACAGATTCTTACGGCAGGTGGCCCTCGAAAAGGGGATCGGCATCGTTCCGGTTGACACGCCGATTCTCGAGTGCGGCGCGGTTTTGGCGCATGCCCGGCTGTTCATCGCTGGACGGTATCATCCTTCGATTTTTGCTTCACTTGGGGGCACGCCTTGCATTTTTCTCGCGTCGCATGCGCACAAAATGAGCAGCCTGTCCCGCGTGCTCGAATACGAAGTTCCACTAGAGTTCAATGCTTTTCCGGGAGACTCTGACGTTGACCGGATTGTTGCGACCGCGAAAAAGTACCTTAGCGATGGCGAATCACTGCGCGCCCGCATCAGGCAGGTGGCCCGGAATCGATGCGACGAAGCCCGGACGCTCCCGGCCCTTTTGAAACGGCACATGAACGGCTGAGAGATTCGCGCAGACTTCGAAATAAAATGACCATGGATGCGATTGTTGTTATCGGCGGTGGCGGCCACGCAAAAGTCGTGATTGGCATTCTTCGAAAGCTGAAGACTCATCACATTCTTGGTTATACGGATCTGAAGGGCAACGGCTCCATCCTGGGAGTTTCATTTCTCGGATCTGACGACGAGCTGGATAAACTGGCGCTCGAGCGGAACGGGCTGAGTGCCGCGCTCGCCGTGGGGCAGGTTGGGTTGGGGAAGCGCCGATGCGAGATTTGGAAGCGCTGCCAATCCCTTCGCCTGTCGTTTCCTTTGATTGTCTCGCCGGGAGCAATTGTGAACGAAGGCGTTTCTGGCGGAGAAGCCGCGGTGGTAATGGACGGCGCAGTGATCAACGCCGGCGCTTCACTGGGAAGAGGCGCAATCGTGAATACGAACAGTACCGTTGAGCACGACGCGGTCCTCGAGGATTGGGTTCATGTAGCCACGGGAGCTACGGTATGCGGAGGAGTCACGGTGGGGCGCTTCTCAATGATCGGCGCGGGAGCTACGGTGATTGAAGGTTTGAAGATTGCGCCGGAGTGCATCGTCGGAGCCGGAGCCACTGTGGTGCGTGATCTGACTGAATCCGGCGTATATGTGGGTAGTCCGGCGCGCCGGATTCGGTAAACTCCAATGTCCCACGTCTTCATCATTGCCGAGGCAGGTGTTAATCATAATGGCTCGCTTGAACTTGCCTTGAAACTGATTGACGCGGCCAAGGCGAGCGGCGCCGATGCGGTCAAGTTTCAAACCTTCCGCGCGGACCGCCTCGCGGTGCGATCCGCACCGAAAGCACAATATCAGGAGCGCACCACGACGGAGGCCGAGTCGCAATTCGTCATGCTGGAACGGCTGCAGTTGGATGCTGACGCTCACCGTCGCCTGATCGAGCATTGCCAGAAGGTTGGAATCCAGTTCCTATCGAGCCCGTTCGACCAGGGCAGCGCGGACTTGCTTGCAGCAATGGACATGCCCATTTACAAAGTGCCGTCGGGTGAGATCACCAACCTGCCGTTTCTTGAGCACCTAGCTCGGAAGAACCGGCCCATGATTCTATCAACCGGGATGTCGACGCTGGAAGAAGTTGAAGAAGCGGTTCGTACCATCCGCGATGCAGGAGTGACAGAGTTGACGCTTTTGCATTGCGTGACAGAGTACCCCGCTCCTTATGCGGAGATCAACCTTCGCGCCATGCAGACTCTCAAGTCGGCCTTTGACCTGCCCGTGGGGTATTCGGATCACACTCCTGGCATCGAGATTGCGATAGCGGCGGTGGCCATGGGAGCGGTGGTTATTGAAAAACACTTCACGCTTGACCGGTCACTGCCCGGTCCGGACCACGCAGCTTCACTTGAGCCGGCAGAGCTTAAACAGATGGTGGCCGCCATCCGGCATGTAGAGTCGGCGCTAGGATCTGGCGTCAAGGCGCCGGCTCCATGTGAACTTCCGAATATGCCGATCGCTCGCAAAAGTATCGTAGCTGCCCGCTCATTACCTGCCGGTCACCGGCTTGAGAGCGCGGATCTTGACATTAAGCGGCCGGGGAACGGTTTGGCACCGAAACTCTTGCCGGAGTTGGTCGGGCGTATTCTCCGATCCGGAATCGAGAAAGACGACATCATCGGCTGGGATCATCTGGCATGAGCGGAAAACCCGCGCCGTGCCACTGTCATCGCCGGTGGTGATGAATGTTCAACCCTCCGGTGCGTGCGAAGATTGACTAACGTGAGCCGACGTAAGATCTGTGTTGTAACCACAAGCCGGGCTGAATTCGGACTGCTTCGCGGGCTTCTCAACAGCATCCGAACTGATGCGGACCTTCGGCTCCAGGTGATTGTGTCTGGAATGCACCTGGCGCCACAATTTGGGCTGACGGTGCGGGAGATTGAATCTGAAGGCGTGAAGATCGATCGCAAGATCGATCTCCGGCTCACCGGTGGCTCCGGCGCGACCAATGCGAAATCGGTCGCACTGGGTATCGCGGCATTCGCCGATGCCTTGAATGATTTGCAGCCGGCAATTATTGTCCTGCTCGGAGACCGGTTCGAACTTCTGGCGCCCGCAATCGCCGCATTGATGCTTCAGATTCCGATCGCGCACATACACGGAGGCGAACTTAGCGAGGGCGCAATTGACGACTCGATTCGCCATGCCATCACAAAGATGGCTTCGCTTCACTTCGCCGCCACGGAAGCTTACAGGCGGCGAATTCTTCAAATGGGAGAATCCTCCGATCGGGTTTTCAATTTTGGGGCGCCAGGGCTCGACCAGATTCACGATTCCGCCCTTATGAACAGGACGGAGCTTGAAAAGGAGATTGGGCTTTCCTTTAAGGAGCCTGTCGCACTTGTCACCTTTCATCCCGCAACCCGCACCGCGGGCAGTGCCAGTGCCCAGGCCGGCAGTTTGGTGGCTGCCATTCGGGCGAGCGGGCTTAAGGCGGTTTTTACGATGGCCAACGCAGATGCGGAGGGAGCGGCCATCAATGCGTACCTCCAGTCGGTTTGCGCAGCTGAGCCCCATCGGTTCAAATGGTTCCCGCATCTCGGGCATCGGCGCTATCTCAGTTCGCTCAAGCACTCTGCGGTGATGGTGGGCAACTCCTCAAGCGGACTCACTGAGGCGCCTTCCTTCCGGTTGCCCGTGGTCAATATTGGTGATCGGCAGCGCGGCCGCGTCCGGGCCGCGAATGTTATCGACGTTCCTTGCACGCGCGATGCGATTCTAAAAGGCATCAAGCGGGCAGTTTCCGCACGCTTTCGATCTTCACTGCGCGGCATGCGCAATCCCTACGATCGCTTTCACGATGGACGAGCCAGCGAGCGAATCAAGAACGTCTTGAGGGACACGGATTTCGGCGGCGAATTTTTAAAGAAACGCTTCTACGATTTCAAATAGCGCAGGCGCAGGAGATTCCGCACCAGATGAATCGGGATACCCCTGGAACTCTTGAGAAGATATTCATGAATGAAGATGTGAAGCCATTTCTCGTGCCTCAGAGGCACACCATCCGGCAGGCGATGGAGCAGTTGGAAAAGACCGAAGAAAAGATTCTCTTCGTGGTCGACGGCGATTTCCGGTTGATCGGCTCGCTGACTGATGGCGATATTCGACGCTGGATCCTGGCCGATGGAGATTTGAAGGCGGAAGTGCTCCGCGTCTGTAACTGCCATCCTTATGTGGCCGAAGAGGGCTTCGCGATTGATCAGATCCGCGCCGACATGCTCAGCGGCAATCTTGGATGTGTTCCCGTCGTAAATGCATCGCGCGAGATCGTTCGGCTGGTTTTCTGGAAGGAACTTTTTCAAGGCCAGGTGGCAATCAAGCCCAGGGCGCGCCTTAGTTTGCCGGTCGTGATCATGGCAGGAGGCAAAGGAACACGGATGGCGCCGTTCACCAATGTCCTGCCCAAGCCCCTCATTCCCATTGGCGACCGTACGGTCATCGAGATTATTATTGACCAGTTTCTGCGCTACGGCATCGATGAGTTTCATCTTTCCATCAACTACAAATCTAAAATCCTGAAATCGTTCTTTGAAGAGCTCGCGCCTCCCTACTCGGTGGCTTACATCGAGGAGAATCAGCCTCTCGGCACCGCGGGCGGACTCCGCGCACTCTATTCGGCTAGCACGGACCAATTGATCGTCACTAACTGCGACATCGTGATCCAGGCGGATATCGCGGAGTTAGTGGCTTTTCATGCGGATAACAAATACGACCTGACACTGGTGGCGTCGCTCAAGGAATACAACATTCCCTATGGGGTATGCGAACTCGAAAAAGGCGGCAGCCTGGCTCGAATTTCCGAGAAGCCGCAATACAGCTTCCTGGTGAACACCGGCATGTATGTTGTCCGCCGCGACCGGCTCAATCTGATTCCAGAGGGAAGCCGGTGCGATATGACCGACTTCATTGAGCTGGTCAAGGGCGCTGGCGGCCGCATCGGCGTTTTTCCGATCGGCGAAAATGCCTGGGTTGACACCGGGGAGTGGACCGAATACCGCAAGGCCCTTGACAGCCTTGACCGGCTTGGCGCGCGGAACTCCGGCGAATGAGTAACTCTACGTCAGGCCACGTATGCTGAACGGAAAGCGAGTGATCGCCGTTATTCCCGCGCGCGGCGGAAGCAAATCGATACCCGGAAAAAACGTCCGGCCGCTTGGCGGAAAGCCCCTGCTTGCCTGGTCGATTGACGTAGCCAAGCAGGTGAGCGAGATCGACCGTATTCTCGTATCCACCGACGATACCGAGATTGGCGCGGTCGGGCGGCGCCATGGCGCCGAGGTCTATCCGCGCCCTGAGCATCTGGCCACTGACGAGGCACTCGTCATCGACGCCCTCAAGGATCTCATCGAAACGCTCAAGGCGGAGGGTGAAATACCGGAGTGGATCGTTCTGCTTGAAGCGACCTGTCCCTTGCGCACAGCGGACGATGTGCGCCAGTGCCTGACGCTCGTCACGCAGGGCGGTTACGATTCTGTCGCCACGTTCAAGGATGCGGAATTGAATCCGCACCGCGCGTGGAAGCTGAATGAAGGCGTGCCGGAAGTATTCATCCCGGGCGCGATTCCATGGCTTCCCCGCCAGAAATTGCCGAAAGCGTATCAGTTGAACGGAGCGGTCTACGTCTTCCGCGCGGCAATGCTTGAAAATGAATCTAAGTCGCTGTTACTGGGAAAGCTCGGCGCGGTACTTATGCCACGGGAACGTTCCCAGGATATAGATGACAGTCTCGATTTTAAGATTGTGGAAGCTCTACTCCAGAAAGAGAAATCATGAGCAAGACTTTGCAACAGCTATTTTCTTTAAAGGGTAAGACAGCTGTAATCACCGGCGGCGCGGGCTATCTGGGCACTGCCATTAGTGAGACGCTCGCCGAGTTGGGCGCCAATTTGGTTCTGGCCAGCCGCGACAAGGCGAAATGCGAAAAGAAGTGCCATGAGATCAAAGAGCTGACAGGTGGCTCGGTAAAAGCAGTGGCATTCGAACTCGACGTCCTCAGCCGGGATGCACCAGCGAAATTCTTCGCTCAGGTGCACGAGCAATTCGAGGCCATTGACATCCTGGTAAATAATGCCTGGTCGGGCAATAAAAACTCCTGGGACTCCATTAGCAATGAGGATTGGGAGCATGACATCGACATGAGCCTGAACTCGGTTTTCCGGCTTACCAAGGCGGCTTTTCCGGATCTCAAAGCCACGCGCGGAGTCATTCTCAACATTGCTTCGATGTACGGCCACATCGGCCCCGATTACCGCATCTACGACGGCAAGGAGTTCGCGAATCCGCCAAGCTACGGAGCAGCCAAAGCCGGTGTTATTCAGTTCACCAAGTACCTGGCGAGTTTTCTGTCGCCTTACAGCATCCGCGTAAACGCGCTGAGCCCCGGCGCGTTTCCGCATCCCGCGACGCAGAAGCATGAAGCATTCATGGAAAAGCTTGGCTCCAAGAATCCAATGAACCGCATCGGCCAGCCTGACGAGCTCAAGGGCGCGGTTGCGTTGCTCTGCTCCGACGCCGGGAGCTACATCACCGGACAGAATCTTTGCGTCGATGGCGGATGGGCTATATGGTGAAATCTTTCGGGATCATTGGACTGAGCGAAGGGAACGGGCATCCGTTCTCTTATGGATCGATCATCAACGGTTACTCTACGGAGGGGCTGGCGGCATCCGGATGGCCGGGCATTTATGACTACGTTCGGCGCCGACACGCGTCAGAATTCGGCTTAGAGGGCTGGAGGATCACCCACGCCTGGACGCAGGATCCGGAATCGACCAAGCGGCTGTGCGCCGCTTGCCGCATTCCTCACTGCGCAGGGGATTACCGCGAGTTTCTGGGTAAGGTAGACGCCGTGATCATAGCCCGCGATGATCATGAAACCCACTTCGAGATGGCGGTGCCTTTTCTTGAAGCGGGGCTGCCGGTATTTATTGACAAACCTCTCAGCCTCGATCTCGCCCAATTGCGCATCTTCAAGGCATATCTTGAAAAAGGTCAGCTGATGTCGTGCTCGGGCATGCGCTACTCCCGCGAGTTGGATGAGCCGCGCGTCAATCTTGCGGCATACGGCCAATTGAAGTCGATTCGCGGCGCGATCGTTTTGTCATGGGAAAAGTATGGCGTCCATTTACTGGAGGCCGTTCTGGCAATTACCCCGGCGCATCCTGTTTCAGTGCGTATGCTTCCTGTCGAGCATGCCTCGGCAGTTGTGCTCCTGGATGATGGCGTGCTGCTTCAGATCGATGCGTTGGGAGAATGCGCACGCACGTTTCACATAGAAATTTTCGGAACGGAGCGCAACGGGGCGTTCGACATCACCGATAATTTTTCCATGTTTCGCCGCATGCTGTGGCAATTCGCCGAGTCCATTCGCACCGCGCAGCCGGCGATCCCGCCAGAAAGAACACTTGAAATTATGCGCACGTTGATCGCAGGTCGCATAGCCCGCAATGAAAACAGAGAGGTATTTCTCAATGAACTCCCACTATAAAAGCCTCTTTGATCTGACAGGGAAGGCGGCTATCGTTACTGGAGCGGTGGGCATTCTCGGTCAGCACTTTTGCCGCGGTCTGGCTGAATTCGGAGCGCATGTGGCCGTTGTTGACCTCGACCTCGATCGATGCGCCGCGTTCGCCTCTGACCTAGAGCGCGACTATGGAAAGGCGGCCATCGGGGTCGCCTGCGATGTGTCCGATCAGGCCTCAGTAGCCGGCATGGTCGATCAGGTGGTCAGCCGCTTCGGCTCGATCGATATTCTCCACAACAATGCTGCATCGAAGTCGGCTGACCTTGACGCGTTCTTTGCCAGCACTGAAGACTATTCGCTGAAAGAGTGGCGGCGAATCATGTCGGTGAACGTAGACGGCATGTTCCTGGTCGCCCAGGCCGTCGGCGGGCAAATGCAAAAGCAGGGAACCGGCGGCAGCATCATCCAGACGGCGTCGATCTACGGTTTATTCTCCTCGGACAAGCGCATCTACGAGGGGTCGTTTTACATGGGCCGCCAGATTAGTAACCCCGCGGTCTATTCAACATCGAAGGCCGCCGTCGTCGGACTGACCCGCTACCTTGCGGCTAACTGGGCTGACGCTGGGATTCGAGTGAACGCCCTGGTACCGGCCGGGGTGGAAAGCGGGCAAAACGAAACCTTCAAGACGCGCTATTCCGCACGCGTTCCTCTGGCTCGGATGGCGCAGCCCGAAGAAATGGTCGGCGCGCTGGTATATCTTGCCTCCGGCGCTTCAAGTTATGTGACCGGTCACTGCCTCGTTGTCGACGGCGGGCTTAGCGCCTGGTGACGAGTTAAGTCTCGCAAGTGTGATTGATCTATAGAGCTAACATTGTCAAGCCGCGCTAACTGGTTCCGAATCGATGGGCGCTTCGGCTCAGAGGAAAAGCGAGTAGATGCGACTGAACCCACACATGGATTTGGCAGCGGATGCGCATTCTCAGCGAATACAGGAATTGGATGGGTGGCGCGCAGCGAGCGTGATGCTTGTGATCGGGTACCATATTCTTGGCTTACAGCATGCCCGCTTGGTTTCGTGGTCCCCCCTTCTAACGCAATTTGCTTTCAACACTGGCCAGCTAGGCGTAAAGATATTCTTCGTAATCAGCGGTTTTGTAATATGTCGGCTTCTGATAAGAGAGGAGGCCCAGACAGGCTCGGTTTCACTGAAGGGATTTTATTTCCGAAGAATCTTCCGAATT
>Ga0181535_10002831_pt1 | contig 20687 bp, 17 predicted proteins | sample PEATcosm2014_Bin_44_FD_119774 | JGI IMG/M metagenome (GOLD analysis project Ga0181535, IMG submission 119774) | Peatland microbial communities from MTU Mesocosm Facility, Houghton, MI, USA - PEATcosm2014_Bin17_30_metaG | ecosystem: Environmental > Terrestrial > Soil > Wetlands > Peat | place... | reverse complement strand
TATGCACTCTGGAATAGATCGCTCAAGTTCAACCCACGCGATCCCCACTGGCCAGACCGCGACCGCTTTATTTTGTCAGCCGGCCACGGATGCGCGTTGCTCTATGCTCTGCTTCACGTCACCGGATTCGACCTGCCCCTTGATGAGCTGAAGAGGTTTCGCCAGTGGGGCAGTCGCACGCCGGGTCACCCGGAGTATGGCAAGACGCCGGGCGTCGAAGCTACCACGGGACCATTGGGCCAGGGTCTTGCGAACGGCGTTGGTATGGCTATTGCTGAGATGGCGCTCGGGGCGCGTTTCAATCGACCTGGTCATCAGATCGTGGATCACTTTACGTACGTTCTCGTCAGCGACGGCGATCTTGAGGAAGGAATCTCCTCCGAGGCTGGATCGATTGCCGGTCATCAGCATCTTGGAAAGCTTATCGTTCTTTATGCGGACAACCACATCACGATCGAGGGAAGCACGGAGTTGACATTTACCGAAGATCGCATGGCTCGGTTTGCTGCATTCGGTTGGCACGTACAAAGAGTTGAACAGAGCAATGACGTTGAATCCGTGGCCCGCGCACTGACAATCGCCCGCGAAGAGCCAGCGCGGCCATCGCTGATTGCGGTACGCACGCACCTAGGCTTTGGCAGTCCCCATAAACAGGACACTGCGGCGGCCCATGGAGAAGCTCTTGGTGTGGACGAGGTTCGCCTTACCAAAGAGAACATGAACTGGCCGCTATCACCTTCTTTCTATATCCCCGAAGAGGCGCTCGATCATTTTCGAAAAGCAGTGGATCGCGGAAACGTTGCGCAAGAGAATTGGAATTTACGATTCAATGCCTTTGCGCAGGAATACCCGCTCCTTGCCGATGACTTTCAGAGAGTGACTGACGGACTTCTACCAACAGAATGGGACGCAGGCTTGCCTTCTTTTACATCGCTAGACGGACCGATGGCAACGCGGGTCGCATCAGGAAATGTGATAGATGTCCTCACTTCTCGTTTGCCGGAGATGATGGGAGGGTCAGCAGACCTTGGTCCCAGCACTCATACAAACATTCACGGAGCAGGAAGTTTTGAGCCCGAAGATTGGGCAGGACGCAATATGCACTTTGGCATCCGCGAGAATGCAATGGGCGCCATCTTGAATGGAATGGCATTGCACCGTGGTTTCATTCCATTTGGCGGGACTTTCTTCGTCTTCTGCGACTACATGCGTCCACCGATGCGCCTTGCGGCCATGAATGCGCTGCCGGTGATCTATATCTTTACTCATGACAGCATCGGCATGGGCGAGGACGGACCGACGCATCAGCCTGTCGAGCAGTTAGTCAGCCTGCGATCCATTCCAGGCATGACCGTCCTCCGTCCAGGCGATGCCAATGAGACTGTTGCCGCATGGCGAGTGGCGATTGGCAGAAAACAAGGGCCTGTTGCATTGGTTCTGACGCGGCAGGGTCTTCCAGTACTCGACTTATGTTCCTATCCATCCATTCTTGACGGAGTTTCATCGGGCGGCTATATCCTCGCCGAGTCTCCCTTGGCTGGACGACCGAGCATCATCTTGATCGCGACAGGATCAGAAGTACATCTGGCGCTGGAAGCTCGTGAACGACTTGTGACACAGGGTGTGCACGCGAGAGTGGTGAGCATGCCAAGCACAAACCTGTTCGCATCGCAATCGGACGATTATCGAGAAAAGATATTGCCAGCTGATGTTCCGCTATTGGTTATTGAGGCCGGTTCTCCTGTGGGATGGCAGTCCTTTGTCGGCGCTAAGATCGCGGTCATTGGCATTGATACCTTCGGCTCGTCGGCACCCGGTCCGGTTGTAATGGAACACTATGGCTTCACTGTGGAGAACGTCTGCAGACAGGCTCATCATGTGCTCGACACAATCAAGGAGAAAACACCATGCGCGTTGGAATTGCCTCAGACCATGGCGGGTTCGTTCTAAAAGAGCGGATCGCGGAATTGCTGCGCGGGGCTGCCCATGAGGTCATAGACTTCGGTGCGGTTCAATCGAGCCCCGGAGATGATTACCCGGATTACGTGATTCCACTGGCCAGAGCCGTTGCCGCCGGCAAAGTTGATCGCGGGATAGCGCTCTGCGGCAGTGGCGTGGGTGCATCCATCTGCGCCAACAAGATTGCTGGTGTGCGCGCCGGGCTCATCCACGATGTGTTCTCCGCTCATCAGGGCGTGGAAGACGACGATATGAATGTATTTTCGCTCGGCGGTCAGGTGATCGGGCCGGCACTGGCATGGGAATTGATTCAAACGTTCTTGAAGGCTCGCTTCAGTGGAGCGGAGCGGCACCAGCGCAGAGTCGATAAAGTGAAGGCGCTCGAAATGCCTGAGGTTGCGCATCGACAGTAATCTTGGATCTGGCCTTATTCTGATGCGAATCAGGAGCGGTCGACAGTTGCGGTTTGCGGGTATCGGGCTTCACTTGGTCAGGATGGCGAAACCTGGATGCATCCGGTATTGACCGTGAATTAGCACTTACGAAGTGCGCAATGGAGGATGTTTCATGATCGAGATTCTGAAAGACTTTCCCGACAATGTTGTTGCGATTTCCTGCGAAGGGCAGGTCACGAAAGAGGATTACGAAGGAATCTTTGTTCCGGCAATTCTCAAGACGCTCAAGCGGCACGACAAGATCCGACTCTTCTACAAGATTTCTGCAAACTTCACCGGCTACGACCCAGGGGCCATCTGGGAAGACATGAAGATTGGCCTCGAACATCCCACGCGCTGGGAGCGAGCCGCTGTAGTCACCGACGTTGACTGGATTGTGCAAACGATGCGCATTTTCAGCTTTCTAATACCTTGCCCATCGAAGGTGTTTCCGCCTTCAGAGGTCGCAGAGGCGCAAAGATGGATCATCGCCTCCAGTTGAGATCGGATGGACACAAGCAACCATTGAATGAAAAGCAGCGCCGGAGGAATGAAATGAAAGCCACACAAAAATTGCATGAAATCGGCCAAAGTATCTGGCTCGACAACATCACCCGTGGTCTGCTGGCCAGTGGCACGCTTCAACGCTACATCAATGAATTCTCTGTCACTGGGCTTACTTCGAATCCGACAATCTTCGATCACGCAATCAAGAACAGTCACGACTATGATGGCGCCATCGGCCAGAAAATGGAAGAGGGCAAAACTGGTGAGGAACTCTTCTTTGAGTTGGCGATCGAAGATCTCAGCCGGGCCGCAAACCTCTTCCAGTCGATCCACTACCGGACGGATGGCGTCGATGGTTGGGTATCACTGGAGGTCTCGCCTCTGTTGGCCCACGATACGGCTGGAACGCTGATTGCAGCCAAGCAGATTCACGCTCGCGCAGATCTGCCCAATCTTTTCATCAAGATTCCAGGCACCAGCGAAGGACTTCCGGCAATTGAAGAAGCAATCTTCGCCGGCGTGCCCGTCAATGTGACCCTGCTTTTCAGCGGCGCGCAGTATTTAGCTGCCGCTGAGGCATACCTGCGGGGCGTCGAACGCCGTATCGTTGCCGGTTTGAATCCCGATGTTGGGTCAGTGGCTTCTCTGTTCGTCAGTCGATGGGATGTTGCGGTTGCCGACAAAGTCCCTGAGGAACTGCGCAATCAGCTTGGCATCGCCATCGCCAGGGACGCCTATGCGACGTACCGCACGCTGCTTGACTCGCCGCGATGGCAGCGCATCTTGAACGCTGGAGCCCGCTCACAACGTCTTCTTTGGGCCAGCACCGGAGCCAAAGATCCAAAAGCCTCCGCGGTGTTATACGTTCAGGCGCTCGCTAAGCCATTCACGGTGAACACAATGCCTGAAGGCACACTGAAAGCCCTCTCCATTCATGAAGAATTCGGCGAGGCCTTGCCAGCGGATACCAATGAGGTGTTAGCTGAATTTGCCAAGGCCGGCATCAATAGGGAAGCTGTTGCCGATCAACTTCTTCGTGAAGGGGTTGAATCGTTCGCAAAGTCCTGGAAAGATCTTCTAGCCTGCATTGCATCCAAAGGAAAGATGCTCACTGCCTCTCTTGCTTGAGTCCAGAATCAGCCGCGCCCTGATCCTTGTTCGCAATTGCTCAGAATCGCACCCTTCACAATGAAACACTTACTGGGCCAACGATTCGTGGCTTGGCTATGGATCGTTATGCGGGCAAACTGGAGTTTGTTAGATCGGAGCCAACAAAGGCGTTCGCGGTCGCATTACCGTGTGGAACCATTTCGCTCGCGGGAGCAGCCGTGCAAACCAGGTCAAGTCAACCATGGAAAAGGAGAACCATATGAATTCCAAACATTCAGTCGCGGCAATTTATGACACCCACGAGCAGGCGGAAAAGGCTGTCAAGGAACTCGAGCAGGCAGGTGTCGATATGAAGAGCCTGTCGATTGTCGGGCGAGGTACCCACACGGACGAACACGTCGTCGGCTATTACACTGCCGGCGACCGCATGATGTATTGGGGCAAGGTCGGAGGGTTTTGGGGTGGGTTCTGGGGTCTGCTTTTCGGATCGGGTCTCTTCTTCATACCGGGACTCGGACCGATTCTTGCCGCCGGTCCAATCGTAGCCTGGATTGTGGCTGGCCTCGAAGGCGCAGTTGTCGTTGGAGGCATAAGCGCAATTGGGGCGGGCCTGGTCAGCCTCGGCATCCCCAAGGACAGCATTCTGAAGTACGATGTCGCCCTGAAGACAGACAAGTATGTGCTGGTCGTCCATGGAACACCTGAAGAGGTTGAGAAGGCCAAGGACATCATTGCAGGCACGGAGCAAAGCCATTACGCCGTTTATGGCCAGGCAGTACTCGTCTAAGATGCAGTAGGTCTGCGCTGCGGCTGTGGTGGATTCCAAACATCCTTATGGAAGTATCCAGTCGCGGCGTGGTATGTACAGACTTCCGCTAACGACTCAGTGAGAGAAGTAACCCCAAAGGAGATGTGATGCTCATCAAAGCAAATGCACTGCAAGGCTACTCGCTCAAGAGCCTCGATGGAGACATCGGTTCGGCCAGCGAGTTCTTTTTCGACGACCAGTATTGGGCAATTCGTTACCTTGTCGCAAATACAGCAGCCTGGCTTAGCGGCAGGAAGGTATTGATCTCGCCGTATTCACTCGATGGTGTCAATACTGCTGAAGAGAAGGTGTTCGTTCTGTTGAACAAAAAGCAGATCGAGGAGAGTCCGTCCATTGATACCGACGAGCCGGTGTCCCGTCAATATGAAACCTCCTACAACGGATACTATGACCTTCCGAACTATTGGGGTGGGCCATATATGTGGGGAAGCTATGCGCATCTTAAACTCGATCGCACCAGTCAGGTCCGGCCTGTCTCGGAAACAATCGAATGGGACCGTCACCTTCGCAGTACCCACGAGGTAACGGGATACCATCTCCTCGCGATTGACGGCGAGATTGGCCATGTCGATGACTTCATTATTGATGACGAGACATGGGCAATTCGCTACCTGGTTGTGGCAACAAAGAACTGGTGGCCTGGGAAAAAGGTTCTGATTTCACCAAAATGGATCGAGAAAGTGAGTTGGGAAGAACGGGAAGTCTCAATCGGCCTAACTCGCGAGACCGTCAAGAATGCGCCAGAATACACCGACAAGTCTCTGCTCACGCGGGATTACGAAACAGGCTTGTATGGGCACTACAACCGTGAAGGATACTGGGTCGACGAATTCGCAGCCGTGTGAGTGCAATGTAACAAGCTGCTACTTTTCGCCATGCCTGCATCGGCAAGCGACAGAGCAATGCGGATGACGGACGACTGTGTGCGGCTGGCCGCAAATGCAAGCGGTACCGATCAATCAATACTGTTCTCTTTTGAACGGATTATCGGTTGCCCAAGTGCGAGGCTGACATCATATATGACCATGGCCTCAAACAGTCTCGCGGGCACTCTAGAGTTCGTCTGAGGAGCGACTTGCAAGAATTCGGCACCGATGCGGAGGACAATTCTGTCCTGCTTTCACGTGTCAAACCAGAGATTCGGGAAGGATGGAACTCCAAATCATGACTCTAATGGATGCACCAAAGTACGACGCGGTTCGTGAACGGCGGCACAAGCACATCGTGATGGTCGTCTTTCTGCTGGCAGTTCTAAGCGCCCTAGGCACCTGGTGGTTCTGGAATTGGCCGGAAGAGCACCACGTGAACACATTTGTGTCGACAGTTGAATCCGGCGACCTGACAAAAGCGTACGGCATTTGGACACAGGATCAAGATTGGCAGCAACACCCAGAGCGCTACAAGGCTTATGGCTTTGATCGCTTCCAGCAGGACTGGGGAGTTGGCAGTCAATACGGGACAATTCACAGTTACAAGTTCGTTCTGTCAAGGTCGTGGGGAAATGGTGTCATCACTGGGTTGGATATCAACGACGGCAAGACTCCGGTTTTCTTGTGGGTGGATCGCAAGACCAAAGCGATCAGTTTCTCCCCGGTGGAACTATACCGGCCCATATGGGATACGCGATGGGATCCAGTGACCCATTGAAACCGTAGGAAGGTTGGACAGACTCGCCGATATAGATCGCGCTTCTATAAGCTCTCAATTGAGTAAGCGAACAAGAGGCCACCGAGTTGATCCGCGGTGGCCTCTTGTTGCAATTCATCTAGCCGTTTTGATTGTCCTGATCGGGATGTATCGTGCGGTAACTCGAATTGCCCTTCGACCAGACGAGCATCAGGAGTTCCTTCCCATCCTTGTCCTGGTGCACTGCACTGGCAAATTGGCTGGCAGAGTCGGCCGGCTTCCGGTTGACTTCCAGGATGACATCTCCAGGCTGTAGGCCAGCGTCATCGGCGGGGCTGCCAGAGCGAACATTCTGGACGACGACGCCATGCACCTGCTCCGGCACATTGAACTGCTGCCGTGCTTCCGCCGTCAGGTTGCCAACCTCAATCCCGATCTTACCGTTTGGTTGACCATCCTCACCGCCGTTATCTGCAACTTCTGAATTGCCGTGTAACTGGCCCACTGTGAGGTTCAGTGTTGTGGGCTTGCCCTCGCGAAGAATCCCCAAAGTGATCTTGGTCCCCGGAGCCATTTCGCTGACGGCAACCTGCAAAGCGCTTCCGTCCACGATCTTCTGTCCGTTGAGTTGCGCGATCACGTCACCTGTCTTCACTCCGCCGCTGCTTGCAGGCGAGTCAGGCGTTACCTGGGAGACGATAGCTCCAGTAGCGTCCTGCAGGTTGAAGAAATGAGCGTTGTCCGGGGTGACATCATTCATCCCGATGCCGAGATAACCATGCTCGATCTTGCCGCTCTTGATCAATTGCTCGGTTGTAGCGCGCACAATCTGCGAAGGAATCGCGAAGCCTGCACCGGCGAACGAACCGCTATTCGATATGATGAAGGTGTTGATGCCGACCAGTTCACCATGTGAATTCACCAACGGGCCACCGGAGTTTCCAGGATTGATGGCCGCATCGGTCTGGATATAGCCGCCGGGTTTGCGCGCGTCATCCGAATAGGGATTGGGGCGATTCACGGCGCTGACGATGCCGCGGGTTACCGAGAATTGGAAGTAACCGAAGGGACTGCCGAAGGCAAGAACCGTCTGACCCGGCTCCAGTTTGGTGGAGTCTCCCCAGGCGATGGTGGGAAGGTCGGTTGCATTCACCTTGAGTACCGCAAGGTCGGTCAACTTGTCGACGCCGACAACCTTCGCACTCAATATCCGTCGATCATTGAGTGTCACCTTGATCTGCGTCGCCCCGTCCACCACGTGATTGTTAGTCACAATGTATCCATCCGGCGAGATGATGATGCCGCTTCCCACTCCATGTTGAATCTGCGGCTGGGCTGGCTGCTGAAGCATGGGTCCAAAGAACTGTTGTAGCCCAGGAGGAAGACCCTGCATCTGGCCCTCCGAGGTGGCATACTCGCTGGATCCTTTTGACGTGACGGCGACGTTCACAACGGCCGGGGTAACGCGCGAGGCAACAGCTTCCATCGCGTGATCGAGCGATGTGAGAGCCGCAATACTGTTGTCGTCCATCTTGGTTGTGGCGGCATGAGCACTGTGATTGCCGGCGAAAACGATCCCGCCCAGTGCAAAGACGCCTACAAATGCAGCAGCAGCGCCAAATTGCTTTGCCGTTACAACTAATCGATTAGTTATTGGGGACATGACGACTCCTTTTCTGGTTGAAGTTGCGGTTAAATCTGAACGATCAGCCAGCCATTTGCAACGGCAACGGCGGCATACGAAGGATGGTGATCCTCGGCGACGGCGAAGATAAAGCGTGGAGGGGGAGCGTTGAACTCCCACTCCGTCAGCACGATCAACTCGGGCTGGATCTGAGTAGAACGGTTCTGCCGAAGCCCTTGTTTCAGCGAACTTCCTCGCCGGTCATTCAGGCGAGTCGCTTTCGAGGAGATTCGTTGTGGCATCACTGCCTTGACGAATGTCGGGTGAATGCTTGATTCAGGATTTCTCATCGGCAGAAAGACTGAAGCAGACGAGGAACCTGCAGCCATGGTCGATGGCACCCATGGAGCGAAGCTGACAATCTGCGGAGTGCGAGCCAGAGCAATTGCGCCAGCCAGCACAGCGAGCAACAGGCTCCCTGTCAAAACGGCAGCCGGTCCGCGCTGCATCGTTTCATTGCTGGGTCGCAAGATCCGGAGAACGCGCCGCGCCAGTTCCGGTCTTCGCTCCCAAGCGCCGAGCGCCAGAGAAAGGCCGCGGCTGACGAGCGTGATTTCGGCCAGACGCGTGAGGCAAAGCGCGTAGCTCTTTCTGCCGCAACTGGAGCTCAGAACCCGGTCGTCACAGGCAAACTCCCGTTCAGCACACAGTCGGCGCTCGACCCAGAACAACACTGGATTCAGCGGGAACAGCACAACGGCGGCCTTCTGCAGCAGGTTGAACCAATCGTCCGCACGGCGCAGATGCTCCATCTCGTGCAAGACTACCTGTTCCAAATCAGTCGCACTGAGTTGATGTAGCAAAGCCACGGGAAGGAGGATGCATGGTTGCAAGAAGCCTACCACGCAAGGTCGTTCAACCTCTGTCGATGTACAAAGCTTAGCGGCGCGACGATTCTTTCCCGCCTGAAGAAGTGTCAGTATGGAATCTTCTGGTTGAATGCGAGTCGCCCGCATCGCCAATCCTCGAAGATAGATGGCGCTCGAAATCAACTGCGCGCCACGCCAGAGAGAGAGAACCATCCAGACGCTGGCTATTGCAACACTCCAGAGTGGATCGAGGTGGAAAGGAGAAGCCTGAAATACGCTTCCACTCTCGAGATGGCTGTCCATCGAAGGGAAGAAATGCAAGAGTAGCAGCAGAAGAAAGACACTTGTCCAAACGACCCATCGTGCGGACGCACTGAGTTCAGGAAGAATATGCAGGCATAAGGCAACGCAAAGGACCAGTATGGCTCCCTCACAAATCGCGGAAACCAAACTGCCTGCCATTGCAGCCGACAGAGTTGAGATTGCATGAAGAAGCGGATTCATCTACTTCTCCTCCATCTTTTCGTCCGGTAACTTCGCAATCGCCACTCGCAGACGATTCAACTCCTCGGGCGCAATCTCGATGTCGCCCAACAGCGAGAGCAACAATCGCTCGCGAGAGTTTCCAAAGAACCGCTGCAGAAGATGGCGAACCTCTGACCGGCTCGCCTCAGACTCTGCTACACATGAACTGTAGAGGAACGCGCGGCCTTCTTGCCGGTGGCAGACGTAGCCTTTCTTCTCAAGTATCCGGATGGTCGTGAGGACGGAGTTGTAGGCCAACTCGGTTTCGGCTGCGGTCGCCGTCACCATGTCGGAAACCGCGCTTTCGCCACGCTCCCAAAGGATTTTCATAAGCCTGAGTTCGGCTTGCGTGAGCGTGATGGATCTCTTTGGAGGCATAGGGTTTGCCGATCACGGGAACCAGTTCATTGATCTTCCCTGCTTGATCAGACGCGCAACTAATCATTTAGTTGCTATCCCGACAAAAAAGAGTTTTGGTTTGAAGGGACCGGAATCTGCCTGCAATCGAAGGTGTCTCCGCCAAACGGCAGTATTTCAATCAGTTGACAGCTTTGGCTCTTGATAAACTCTTTGCTCCATCTCGTCTGTATTTTGATCTTGAGTGCAATTCCGGTCAGCCCGCAGTCAACGAGACAACGACGCTTTATCGGGTTCCTACTCCGGTTTGCGATTCAGCCTTGAGTCCGCTCCGGTTTGCGATTCAGCCTTGAGTCCGCTCCGGCTGTGATGCAAGTTCACGCGACAGTTGTCCCAAGAAACAGACTCGATCCAGAGTGTGGGAACCAGAACGGTGCGGTCGAGAATCCATTTTCCACCTTTGACTTCCAGGTAACCGATATGCCAGGTAGTGTCGTCCAGAATGAAACTTTCCAGACGGCCGAGTTCACCGTCCGTGCCTCGAATCTCATATCCGTACAAGTCTCGAGCGCTACGAAGATGCGGATCTTCTTTGGTGTGAACTGGATATTTCCGGCCTGTCGGAATTGGAACTCCGTAGTCCAGGTTACGATGCACCCAGGTGGCAAACTTGCCAAAGTACTCTTCCATCGCAATCTCCTGCTGGCGAGAGACCGGTTGCTCGGTGTCAACATCAGGGCTTTCGCGCACCTGGTCTTTCGTCAGACGAACGCTGAACGTCTTCTTCTCGCTATTGGGTTGCTCGACCGTCGAGATTGCCAGAACCACATTTCGTCGCTCAAGCCAGCTTCCTACATCGACGACAAGATAGCGAACCTCCCAGGTTCTATCGTCGAATATGAAGTTTCTGACACTTCCGATTTCACCGTCTGTCGCTTGTGCGGAATACCCGACTAAATCACTCAGCGTGTGCAGCATACTCCTCCTTGGTTGAAGACCCTCGGAACCATAAGAGCCTTCGTTTCTCAGAGATCTATAGATTCGATACTTCCCGACTATGACACTTGGCGGATGCAGGAACTGTTCGGTTTTGAACAGAATGGAGAAGCCGTTGCTGGCTAATCTTTCACACAAGCGGGTCTGTATTCTTGCCACAGTTTGAAGATTTATGCCGATCATAAGTCCACATTGGGAGATGTGCTTGAGCGTAATTTCTGCGAGATTCGTAACGTTGTGTGCCGGGATCTAACTACCGCACAATGAGGGAAACGTTAATGAGATCCAGATGGGTAGTGAACGGACCGATCAGGGCCGTGCTTGGTTTCTTGGAGACGCGTGTAAAGTTCTTGTTTACGACACTTCTCACCTTTATGATCTTACCGATGAGCAGATTGCCAGCAGAGACGCAACCATCCGCCACAGCCACGTCTGACCAAGCAGCGGTGGTCGAGGGTAATAACGCCTTCGCCATTGATCTGTACAACCAATTGCGGACTCAAAGCGGCAACCTCTTCTTCTCGCCCGATAGCATTTCCACTGCGCTGGCCATGACCTTCGCCGGAGCGCGTGGCGACACCGCTACGGAGACGGCGAAGACGCTGCATTTCACGCTCCTGCCACAACGATTGCATCCGGCAATGGGAGGTATTCTTTCCAATCTCAATGCCCCTCATGATGGATACCAGCTTCGCTTGGCCAACGCGCTTTGGGCACAACAAGGCTATACGTTTCTCGATGATTTCCTGAATGTGACCAAAAGCGATTACGGCGCAGGCTTGAAGCAGGTTGATTTCAATGATGCCCCTGAGACGGCGCGATTGACCATTAACCAATGGGTAGAGCAACAAACCGAAGACAAGATTAAAGATTTGGTTCAACCGGGCATACTTAGCAACAAAACAAAGCTGGTGCTGACAAACGCCATCTATTTCAAGGGCGATTGGCAGACACAATTCGACAAAGCGCAAACCATGGAAGAAGATTTTCACCTGTCTGCGGTGCAAAATGCGAAAACCTCCATGATGCATCGCGAGGGCGAATTCAACTACTTCGACGGTGGAACATTTCAGATTCTGGAGATTCCATACAAGAGCGGAGGTTTGTCCATGATCGTCTTGCTGCCCAAGGATGTAGGTGGCATGTTTGCTTTGGAACAGTCGCTGATCACGCCCAATATCAAGCAATGGCTTGGCCAACTGCGACAGGTTCCAAAAGTTATTCTGACAATGCCCAGGTTCAAGATGACGCAGCAATTTGAACTGCAAGACTCGCTTGGCGCGATGGGGATGACGCTGGCATTCGATGCGCACGCAGATTTTTCGGGAATGACAGGAAACCGCGACTTGTTCATTTCAGCCGTGATCCATAAGGCCTACATCGACGTCGATGAGGAAGGAACCGAAGCAGCGGCGGCAACAGCGGTCGTGATGCGCTCAATGATGGCCAGAATGCAACAACCGGAGCCACCGGTATTCCGCGCGGACCATCCATTCATCTTCATGATCCGCGACAACCGCTCCGGCGGCATTTTGTTCATGGGACGAGTGGCCGATCCGACAAGGTAAGAGTAAGAGCCCGGCTGCCTTGTGGTCACACCTCTTCTAAATATTGCGGAAACTGAACTGGCTACGGGCTTCGGTCACTCCACATCTGTTAAAGTCGACAGGGATAGAGCGGCCTTATCTTTCGCCATTTCTCATACATATTCAGGCAATATGAAGGCGAGCAAAGACGGGGATCTTTACTACATCCAGGATTGCGCCGAACGCGATCGCCGCAGCGAATTCGCCTGCGACGATTGCGATAGGCAATGGTGCCATTGCAATTCCAAAGATTGCGAGTGTCGAAATAATGAGGACATCGGCAACTGAAGAGAGTACGAGCCAGATACTGGGGCGCAGACCCCAGAGATACTGACGTCCGCGAATAACATAGGTTGTGGCCTGGCTGCCAAAGACGATACTGACCACGGTCAGAGTCTGAAGCGCCTCGATTCCGAGATGCAATTGAAACTTGCCAACCACCAGTATCACTGTTGAAAACACAAGGAAGCAGAGTCCTAGCAATACTCCCGCACTCGTAATTCGGCCGATCTGCCAGGAGTTTGGCATCTTTGACGGTCGCACTCTGTCTGTGGTCAAAGACATCGCAAGAAAGTCGCCGGTAATCATCACAATCACGATGAGCATGGGTGTCAGGACTGCGTGACCTGTTACAACCAGACCGACCGCCAGCAGTAGAACCTGAAATATCTTCTTCTGAACCGAATTGACGGTGTAAGTGAGAATGCGCTGAAATGTAACCCTGCCCTCCTGAACAGCCGCCACAATGCCGCCCAGCCCAGCCTCGGTTAGAACAGCGCCGGCGGCCGATTTGGCTACGTCGGTGGCGGTCGAGACGGCAATGCCTATTTGTGCCTGTCGCAGTGCAGGCGCGTCATTGGCGCCGTCCCCGCACATACCAACTGCATGTCCGCTTTTTTGAAAGGCTTTGACGAGATCAAATTTGCCTTCTGGAAGAACACCTGCAAAGACCGAATAATCTTTCAATTGAATGCCGTCCGGAAGATTGCCGATCGGGCAGATTGCTCCCTGCAATCCAACCGCGTGAGCGACAATTGCCGCTGTGGCCGGAGCATCTCCTGTCACCATGACTGTACGTACGCCTAGACCATTTAACTCCGAAATTAGAGAAGTCGAGTCTTTCCGTGGCGGATCGCTGAGAGCAATAAGACCGATGATTTGCATGGATTGAGCGGGGCCTTCAGCAACAGCTAAGACTCGGTAGCCTTGTTTCTCCAGTTCGTCGACGATCCCTGCCGCGGCAGGCGATGCCGCGGCGAGGGCTGCAACTGCTGTATAAGCTCCCTTGATGATGTGCAATGCGCCGCCGTTCGGATTCGTTGCCGTGGCCTCGGAGGTTTTCTTGGCGGGGTCAAAAGGCACAAATGCAATCAACTTCGCCAGGCCGGGAGCCAGCTTGTGCGAGGCAGAGACACGTATCGCTGCATCGACAGGATCCTGGCCGCCTTCTGAACTAGCCAGAGAAGCCATATCGAGAACGTGAGCTTCATCAAACCCCGCCAAAGGACGAACGCTGCTTACTGACAGTTCATTGCGCGTCAGGGTTCCGGTTTTGTCCGAGCACAAGATATCGATCGAAGCTGCCTCGTCCACAGCGGAAAGCCGGGTTGGCAACACACCTTGCTTCGCCAGCGCGCCAGCCCCGACCGCAGCAGCAAGAGTAAATGTTGCCGGCAATGCGACGGGGATGATGGCAAGAACCGATGTCAACAACAGTGGAACAATCTCGCTCCATGGCATCGCGTGGGTATAGGCATACGTCCCAATCGCAACGATTACAAGACCATTGAAGATTGCCAGATTGCGCACAATCTTGAGCACGGCCTTCTGTTGAGTGCTGACCGTATGTGCAGTCCGAACGAGTTCCGCTGTACGACCAAATTTGGTGCGCGTCCCCGTAGCCGTCACGATGGCAGTTGCCTCACCGCGTCGCACCAGAGCCCCTGCGAACGTACCTGTGCCGCGACCGGCCTCAATGGGCAAAGATTCACCTGTGAGCATCGACTGGTCAAGCTCGACTGATCCATCGACCAGACGCACGTCAGCGGCGACGACACCGCCAAGCGACAACTTCACAAGGTCGCCGCATACCAATTCCGCTGCGGGTACAATCTTCCATTCGTCGTCTCGCTTGACCGACGCGTTCAGTGCCAGACGAGACTTGAGGGCTGTAAGAGTTGCCTGGGCACGGCTTTCCTGAAAGTAGGCAAGCGCTGCGTTAAAAAGGAGCAGAGCTGCAATGACAGCCGCTTCGTAATACTTGTGCAGGGCAAACTCAAGTACAACGGAAGCTTCAAGAAGCCATGGCACAGGCGCCCAGAATTTAGCCAATGCATTGCGCAGTGGGTGTGCTGACGTGTCCGGCATTGCATTGGGACCGTCCTTTTCAAGACGGCTTCGCGCCTCATCGCTTGTTAGACCTTGCGGCGCGATATCCGAATTCAGCATTGCATCCTTGTCCAAAGATGCAGGTACGACGGTACCATTTGCACTCACTGATTGCCACCTGATCTGCCGATCTTACTACCACCATTCCATCGAGCGGGTCGAAGGTGTCTTAAGATCCGGACTGGGTTTTGCAGAACGTAGAAGCAAGAGCGGGCACTGCACGAGCTTGACAACCTTTTCGGCAATGGAGCCAAAGATCTGTGGATGCCAGCCAGAGATACCGTGCGTCGAAATTACGACTAGGTCAACATGCTCCCGGTCTACTACTTCCATAATGTTTCCTGCAACATCGTTCCCGACTTCAATACTGGTAGTTGCCTTGATACCTCTTTTGGAAAGCACCGAATGGATTTTGGCCAAATGCCGCTCGGCGTGATTCCGAGCTTCTTGCAGAAACGATTCCTCCGGAACAAAGTCGGGGAAAGTTGTAGTGGGAAAGATCGGAATAACGTTTACCAGATACAGATGCGCATAAAAATGCTCTGCAAGATCAGCCGCCATTTCCAAAGCAGCCTGAGAGGATGAACTGAAGTCGATGGGCAACAGAATCTTTGTTGGAATCGAAGAGAAGGTTCGAACTTCTGACATGATGCACTCCTGTGGAAAATCAGTATGGCCTGCTCTGTTATGCGATAAGCCGCTGAGAAATATCCATGTAGGATACCCCCGATCATGGGGTACATCGCAATCGGTTACGTCTTTTTTGGCGCGAGGGTGCGTGATTCACCTACTGATTGCGACTTGCCGGGAGGTGTGATCAAAAGGCTTGTCCAACATGTGCCTCGCCAGTCGAGCTACTTTGTCGATGCGCCCGCATAAGTGCATACGCTTGCTCAACCACAGCCGTGTGCTGCGCAAACGTCTTTCTCCACCAGATGTCAAAACGATCGGATGCAAGTCCCATTTCAGGATGAAACTGCTTTTCGCACGATTTGTATCGCGCCGCAGTGTGAATAGCGCCTGCTGGGGAGGTTCCTCGATATGCCATCTTGTCCCTGTTCCAATCCTGTGTGTCGTAGCCGCAATCACACTCGCGAAGCTATCTGCGATCTGCCGTCATTCGGCACTGTGCCCCTCGCAGTGTGCTTGCCGTGATCATCCCATCGCTAACTGCATATCAACTGTTCAATTGGATACAGTCATTTCAGTTTGGCCAAATGAGAATCGTACTGGGTGACAGAAACACTTCATGCAAAAGGTCTTTGCGAAGTTTTAGCAGGACCCACCCGGTACAGAGAAAGTGGACAAAGATGCCTTCGAAGCAATTTGATCCTGATTCAAAAACCTACCTCGTAGGCGGCGGTATCGCCTCCCTTGCCGCTGCAGTCTTTTTGATTCGCGATGGGTTTATCCCAGGGCACACAATAACGATTCTTGAGGAATCATCCCGGATCGGTGGCAGTCTGGATGCAGCCGGGAGTCCCGATCATGGCTACGTGATGAGAGGCGGCCGCATGATCGAAAGCAAGTATCTCTGCACCTTCGATCTTTTCTCATCGATTCCGACTCTCGATGGAACTCGGACCGTGACGCGGGAGATCTTCGACTGGAATGAAACGATGAAGACCGCGTCGAAGTCCCGCCTTTTTCGAAATGGACACAGCATCGATGCGCCCAAGTTCGGCTTGAGCGAGAGTCACATTATGACGCTGGAGCGCCTGGCGCTTGAACCCGAACAACTCCTTGGGCGAAGCGCTATCTCGGATCAGTTCAATCCTGAGTTCTTTGAGACGGACTTCTGGCACATGTGGTGCACGACTTTTGCCTTTCAACCCTGGCATAGCGCTGTGGAGTTCAAGCGTTACCTCATACGCTTCACTCATATGGTCTCCGGCTTCAATACGCTTTCGGGCATCATGCGAACTGTTTACAACCAGTACGATTCGATGGTGCGGCCACTTCAGAAATGGCTCGAAGAACGTGGCGTGATCTTCATGCTCAAGACGCGCGTTACCGATCTCAGTTTCTACTACGAAGAGGGAAGCTACTATGTTGACCAGATCATCTTCAACGATGGCGACTGTCTCAAAGAGTTAGCCGTCAACGAACAAGACAGAGTCATTGTTACGCTGGGATCCATGACAGAGGCTTCCAGCCTTGGCTCGATGGATTCGCCGCCAGCATTGCTTGGAATGCCTAATGAAGGTTCCTGGGCGCTCTGGGAAAAGATTGCGGAAGATCATTCGCAGTTTGGCCGCCCGAAGAACTTTGCTGACCACATTGAGCAATCAAAGTGGGTATCGTTCACAACCACTCTTCACGACCCAACACTTTTCCAACTCATCCACGATCTCTCTGGCAACGTCCCCGGAGAGGGCGGCCTGATTACATTCCCAAAGTCCAGTTGGCTGGCATCGATCGTTTTGCCGCATCAGCCGCACTTCATCGGACAGCCGGAGGATGTGCAGGTTCTCTGGGGTTATGGTTTGTTTGTCGATGTTCCGGGAAACTTCGTGAAGAAGGCCATGTCGGCATGCACTGGGCGAGAGATTATGACAGAGATCATTGGCCATTTGCGCCTTGAGGCGCACGCCGCAAGGATTCTTGAAGCTGCCATATGTATCCCCTGCATGATGCCCTTTATAACCAGCCAATTTCTGCCGCGGAGCAAAGGAGATCGTCCACAGGTCATACCGGAAGGCTCAAAGAACCTTGCCTTCGTGGGGCAGTATTGCGAACTGCCGGACGATGTGGTATTTACGGTGGAATATTCCGTTCGCTCCGCGCAAACTGCTGTCTACTCCATGCTCGGTTTGGATATAGAGCCACCAGCCGTATACAAGGGGCAATACGTTCCACGAGTTCTGCTGAAAGCATTCATGGCATTGCACGAAATCTGCATCTAGGTCAGACCGATCTGTGGGTGCAGTGTATGGTCGGGTCAACGCCCGTTGTGTGCCGACGGTCTGAAGCAAAAAGTAAGGGGACTGCGTTTGCTGCTCTGGAAGTCGTTTCTTATTGCATTCAGTGTTCTTTTGCCGCTGATCAATCCGCTCGGATCGGCTCTGGTCTTCCTAGGATTAGCGGGCGAAGCGCCAGCAGCCGTCTATCGGTCGTTGGCGCGCAAGATCGCAATCAATAACATCATCTTTCTCGCCATCATTGAACTGGTAGGCGCGGCAATTCTCAACTTTTTCGGAATTTCTTTGCCTATTGTCCAACTCTCTGGAGGTATTGTAATAGCGGCCATGGGATGGTCTGTATTGAATGAGAGGGATGCACGAGCAATTGTCAAAAACAAGGAGGAGGAAAGCGAGGTTCGAGCCGAAACACGAAAAGAATATCTTGAGCAAGGAGCTTTCTATCCATTTACCTTTCCGGTGACCTCTGGCCCAGGCACACTTGTCGCGCTGCTGACACTCACTGCTCACATCTCAAATCGCGATATTTCGAGAGATGTTATGGCTCATATTGGAGTCTTTCTCGCTGTTGTCGTTCTCAGCGTCCTCGTCTATTTCTGTTATGCGTATGCGCCAAAGATCACCAAGGTCATTCCGCCATCAACAGCACATGGCATCCTGCGGGTGGTTGCGTTCATTTTGCTGTGCATCGGCGTACAAATCGCATGGAATGGATTGGCGGAGTTGCTTTCCGTGTTGATGCGGCCATAATTGCAAATGATTGGAGTCCATTTATGCTTTGTCTCGGCCGTGTATGTCTTCCGAGAAACTATTTACATCGAATGCCGGGTCTGACAAGACCGAGACAACACAACTGTTTCTATGAGACAAAGGGATAACACTTGGCGAATAAGCAGCGCATCATTGACTTTCTGTTCATCGCATTGACCGTCCTGATCCTGATTCCGGCGGTTGGTCACGCACAGGCTGCCTTGCTGGTTGAGCAGCCGTACGGATTCTTCGGTCTCGTCAATCCGACGGGACATAACGCGGTCTATTTTGAGCGAATCTGTGCAGAGACTCCGGTCAAACTGCGCCGATGCCAACCTGGCGAGTTGGGCACCGTTCTCTCCCGTTATCAAGGCATATCTGGCTACGACTGGGTGGCAATTCCTCTTGTTCCCTATCTCTATTCCGTCGAAAATGTCACTGCGGTGCAACCTCACGCCGATCAACTTACGGTCCGCAAGCTGCGCAGTCGGTATCATGAAGCCCATCTTCTCGGCTTGGGAGACAACTTGCGCCCTGGCAATCTGATCAAGGGAGGATGGACTCAATTGGTGGGCGCGGCCTATGAACGCCGCATTTATGCTTTTCGCTTCGAAACATCAGAGGAGCAGGACGACGCATTGATTGCACGGCTGAATGCTCAACCGAATCATTCGCATTTCGATCTAATCGTCAACAATTGTGCGGACTTTGTGCGCAAACTTCTCAATTTCTATTATCCGGGAAAGTTCAAGAGGAGCATTCTTCCAGATGCGGGGGTGAGCACCCCTAAGCAACTCGCTCGCAAACTGGAGCGGTGTGCTCGGAAACATCCTGAAATGAACCTTACGGTCTTTGAGATTCCCCAAATTCCAGGCAGTCGCCGCCGAAGCCGCTCCAACAAGGGTGTTGACCAATCCCTTGCAACATCTCTTTATGCAATTCCAATTGCACTGGTCAATCCTTATCTGGCAGGAGGCCTATTTGTGGACTACCTGGTGCGCGGGCGATATCGCATCATTCCAAAGCATCCCATGGTTTTGACGCCAGACGAACTAACGGCATGGGCTCGCCCCACTTCCGCCAAACAAACATTTATCTCGCAATCACCCGCAATAGTTCCCGCTAATGGCGCTGCCTTGGTGATTTCTGACTCTGCGCTTCCTGTCTCACCAGAGACTCCATTGGTGTTGATCGCCGAACCGATTCCATAAAGAGGAAGATATTTAATTCGTGGTTGGATCAGTATTTGCGGCTCCGTAGACAGCCCTTCTTAGAGGACGGTCGGCTCCTGCAATCATGTGCAAAAGAGATCAGAAGATGATTGCAGCAAGGAGTTCAATCACATAGAAGAGCATTTATTCCGAGTTGCATCAAGTATTCATGAAGTGGTGCGGGTGCAATTGCAAACGCAGTTCGACTGTCGAGATCCCCGGAGTTCGTCTCAAGAAAGACTTACGCTAACCCTGCGGGCGTTGAAGCCCGTTATCATGGTGCCGAAATATGAAAGTCATGATCGAGATTACCAAGCAACTTCGACTCGGAACAGTCTACCTTGGATGCGCACTCGCTGCTGGAGTAATTCAAATGGCTGCAGCTCAGCAGCCCCCTACTACTCCGTTGCCTCCAGAACAGTTGCAGCAATTGGTTGCGCCCATCGCACTCTACCCCGATGCGCTGGTTGCGCAGATTCTAGCAGCTTCCACTTATCCAACCCAGATTGTCGAAGCAGAACGGTTCATACAGCAGAATCCAAATTTGACCGGCGCGGCTTTGGGAGCTGAAGTTGACAAACAGGATTGGGACCCAAGCGTGAAGGCCATGACGCAATTTCCATCTGTGCTTGCCGACATGGATAAAAACCTCTCATGGACCTCCGAACTGGGCGACACAAATGTCAACCAGCAAGCGGATATCATGTCCGCTATTCAATTCATGCGGGAGAAAGCACAAGCGGCAGGCCACCTGAGCACCAACGCTCAACAAAGTGTGACGAACCAGGGGGACACGGTCACTATCCAGCCGGAGAATCCGAACATTGTGTACGTGCCAGATTACGACCCTGAATTTGTCTATGGATACCCGGTAGGACTGTGGCCCGGATTCTATCCGTGGTGGGGTGTACAAGGTCCATACCTTTCTTTCGGTATTGGATTTGGCATTGATCCCTTCTTCGGATACGGATGGGGTTGGCATGGGTGGGGATTTG
>Ga0181535_10002830_pt1 | contig 20689 bp, 13 predicted proteins | sample PEATcosm2014_Bin_44_FD_119774 | JGI IMG/M metagenome (GOLD analysis project Ga0181535, IMG submission 119774) | Peatland microbial communities from MTU Mesocosm Facility, Houghton, MI, USA - PEATcosm2014_Bin17_30_metaG | ecosystem: Environmental > Terrestrial > Soil > Wetlands > Peat | place... | reverse complement strand
GCGGGTAGAGAAGCCGGGCTTCTATGAGTTGGTTCTGCCCGCAGTCCACGTCGGCATCACCACCGATGTGGAGGTGCGGCTCTCGCCGCAGCGGGAGGTGCGCGAAGAAATGAACGTGGTGGAATTACCGCCGGCGATCGATCCCACGCAGACTGCTTCGCAAGAGCAACTCACCGGCCTCAACATCATTGATATCCCTTATCCCGACACCCGGGATTACCGCAATGCGCTCAACTTTATTCCCGGCGTGGTGCAGGACGCGAGCGGTCAACCGCACGTGGCCGGCGCCGAGACCTACCAGACGCTGACGCTGCTCGATGGTTTCAACGTCACGCAACCTGCCAATGGGCTTCTGCTCGTGCGCGTCAGCACCGACGCGTTTCGACTGGTCCAAGTTGAGAGCAGTAGAATCCCCGCCGAATACGGCAAGGCAACCGCCGGGGTCTTGAGCATGAACACTCTGACCGGCGACGATCATTACCGCTTCACCATCACCGACTTCATTCCTTCCGTGCAGGACAAAAACGGGCTTACTTTCGATAAAGTTGATCCTCGCATCAATTTTTCAGGTCCGCTACGCAAGGGCAAAGCGTGGTTCTTCAATGCGCTGGAGGGAGAGTATGACAATGTTGTCATCACCGAACTGCCCTCCAATGCCGATAGCGATCACGTTTGGAGGGTGAGCGAGTTGGCGAAAGTTCAGACGAACCTGACTTCGCGCAACATTCTGACCACCAGTTTTTTGTACAACCATCTCCATGACGAATACTTGGGACTCTCGGTGCTTGCGCCGCAGCAGGCTTCTCCGGTGGATGCCGAAGCCGCTTACGTAGCCAACATCAAGGATCAGCATTACTTTCACAGCGGCAAACTTCTCGAAACCGGTTTTGGATTCGTCCAGAATGACCTGAACGAGTACCCGCACGGCAACCTGCCTTACTTCATAACGCCTGAAACTTCTGGTGGAAGCTACTATCTCACGCAACGCACTCAGGCTCGCCGCTGGCAGGCGCTGGCAAACCTGTACCTGCCCTCACGCCAGTGGCATGGACGCCACGAGTTTCGCCTTGGCATAGATCTCGATCGCGTCGCTTACGATGCTGCCTTCCAGCGCCAGCCGATTGCCTTTCTCCGCGAAGGACAGAGTCCTCCGCCGAATGGCAACTGTCTCGCGGTGATACCGTCTCCTTGCTCCCGCTACTCGACTTTTTCCGGCGGGGGCGAATCGTTGACTCACAACGTGCAAACTTCCGGATACGTGCAGGACCGCTGGTCGCCGGCCAACCGGCTCACCGTCGAATCCGGTCTGCGTTATGACTGGGATGAAATCTTGAGGCAGTCGCTTTTCTCCCCGCGACTCTCGGCTGCCTACGCACTGGACAGCGAAGCCAAAACCAAGTTGTCGGCCGGAGTCGGCCTCGTCTACGACGAAACCAGCATCAGGCTCATTGCGCGTCCCTTGGCCGGTGAGCGGCAGGATGTGTTTTTCGACGCCAATGGAAACCCGCTCGGCGCTCCCGTGGTCACAACCTTTTCTGCCAACCCCAGCTCGCTCAGCGCGCCCCGTTCCTTGAACTGGAGCGCTGCCATTGAACGCCGGTTGCCTGCCGCCGTCTATCTGAAGGCCGAATTCATCGAGCGTCTGGGAAGCAACGGACTCGTCTACAACACCGTCAACGAAGCGACTGGCGGCAACTTCCAGTTGCAGAGCACGCGCCAGGACCACTATGACGCGATTCAGCTCGCACTGCGAAAACACTTCCGCGGCCCCTACATGGTTTTCGGCTCTTACACGCGCTCGAAAACCCGTTCCAACCAGGTGCTCGACTTCAATGTGGACAACCCAGTCCTCAGCCCGCAGGCCGCCGGTCCCTATCCGTGGGATACGCCAAACCGTTTCATATCCTGGGGCCTGCTGCCGTTTTTCAAACTTCCGCTGATCAAAAAGCTTGATCTCGCCTACTCCGCCGAGTGGCGCGACGGCTTCGACTTCAGTGTGGTGAACGACCAATCGCAACTGGTGGGAGCGCCCGGCTCACAACGATTCCCGGCTTACTTCACGCTCAATGTGCAGATGGAAAAGCGCTTCCACGCCTTCGGACACTACCTTGCGATTCGCGCCGGCTTCGATAACATCACCGGCCATCGGAATCCCACGGTCGTTAACAACAACATCAACTCCCCGCAGTTCCTCACTTTCAGCAACTTCACCGGGCGTGCCTTCACCACCCGCATCCGCCTGCTCGGCACCAAATAGAGAATAACGAGGCTGCCGCAATTGCTAAAAGTGGGGTCGAGCGGACACTCCTTGCTGTCACGTTGAGCGAAGCGAACATCCCAAAAGGCTTTCCTACCCCGCGCTGCTCTGAGCTTTTTGATAAATCCTTCGGCTGCGCTTCAGCCACAGGCCGTATTGGGATTCTTCGTTCCTGTCGTCGCCCTCACTCCTCCGGCAACACCGGAAGTGCGGCCTTATTGACTGCTGCCGGATCGTCGCGCAGCTTAAGATACAGCAGCGTTCCATTCGGACGCGGCACGGTCAGTGTGGAATCGGCGAATCCCACGGGCACCGGCACGACGTGCGTAAACTGCGCGTCGGAGGCAACCGAATCGATCAGAAACAGATTCGTCCCGGACAAAGTGCATTGCTTGTCAGGACTATCCGGGCAACGTATCTCTTTAAGTGTGGGAATCCGCACTAGGTTTGCCAGCGGTTGCCAATCCCCCGCCGCGCCATTGGCGTCGACCGGACGGAAGCGCAGCGGACCGAACGCGGACGGCCCGAAACTCTTGAGCGGATCGAGCACAGCCAGAGCGGTCTTGGGGTCCTGCAATGTTAAATTGCTGTCGGCAAAGCTCAACAGCACATGGAAGGATTCGTCTTCCGCGGCGACTTCGATCTTCTCGCTGCGAGGAAACGTCGCGGGAGTCTCCGCCTTCAGGAAAAACGACAGCCGCCCATTTTGCGGCAGATCATCCTGATTCGCCAGGCGAATGGCCGAGCGGTCTGCGCCCTGCGGCGTCTGCACGCTCTTGCTGATGAGGGAAACCTTGGGACGCGCCGCTTCGACCGTGGTTTGCAATTCCAGGACCCGGCCATCCTTAAGCGCGACGCGCGCCAGCAACTTCTGGTCCGGCTGCAAAACCGCCTGTTGAACCGCTGCCGGCGCCAATAATTTCAGTTCGTCTTTCTGTTGCGCTCGTCTCAGCCCCGCCGGAACAAAATGCACCCCGTTCACTTCCAGACCGGCCACTTCATCCAGCCGCGTTCCTTTCAGCAAACCCTGCCGGTCGCCCGCGTGAATCAACAGATCGTCGAGGTGCCCTGCTTCGGCATAGGCCTGAAGCGGGAGTTCATCCGGCTGCGTCAGGCCGTGCTTTTTTAGCAGCACGGTCAGCCGTCCCGGAGCGGCGTCTTTCAGCGGCACCTTCACCTCAAGCTCATTCGGTTTGCTGAGCTTCCACACTGCCTTGGCGATCTTACCGTGCTCATCCTTGATGGAGACCTGATCGACACAGGCGGCATCGTCAGCTTCCAGATGCAGCACGTCCTCGCGGCCTACTACCAGGGCGTTCGCATCGGCTGCGGCCATCGTCCATTTCGCCTTGTGCGCGTTGCGCAGGTGAAGGTTGGGTCCGTCGTAGGACTCAAATCCCCAGTCGCCGCGTACCGTTCCCGTCAGCTCCACATCGAGACTGCCGGCGTTGAGCGTGTGCGTGTCGATCACGACTCCACCGCGCACGGCATCCGCACGTACGGGCAGGTCCGTGCTCTGGCCAGACTTTCCCTTCACGCGCAAAATCAGATCGTGCGCATACCCGGTAGAGAACACCAGCGGAGCGCCCTCCACCGGCAATGTCAGCGCAGGCCCTTCGAGGCAAAACACCTGCTTCGAATCCACCGGACGCAGCGGCGGCAACTGCGCCGCTTCCACAGCGGGCAGAGCGACCACTATCACCGATTTCGGTTTGCGAAAAGACGGCGGATTGTTCAGCTTCAGCTCCACCACGTCGTCTTTCTTCGCGATCGACAGTGCCGGAATGTACTGGAATTCCGGCGTGTGCAGGTTCTCCATGATTCTCGCCACGTCCATGAACGCTTCGACGTAGGGGCTATAAAGTCCTCCTCCGGCCGGTCTCGTAGTACTGAGCACGGTAATTAGATCGGCCCCCGGCCCTGAGGTGAGAGCGTCCACCATCGATTGGGTGTGCCCGTCTTGCAGCACGAGATCCGGCATATTTTGCGTCAGGCAGGGAGCTTGCTGCTCGGTTGGCTTATCGAAGCATTTCTCGTCGAGCTTGATGCTCAGGCTGCGTGCAAGCAGGACGGCGCCCTCATGCAGCTTTTCGGGTTCTGTGCTGGATATTTGCTTGATCGCGTTAAGATATCGGTCGAGGCGCGAGCGGTCGAGACCCGCCTGGTTGAGGTCCTGCGAGGCCCTCACGAAAGCCCCGGGTTTGCCGCGTACGGTGGCACGCAAGCTGCTAAAGTCGCCTCCCGTCCGCGGTGCCAGCAACAGCAACGCCTGCTGCGCGTCCTTGGGAACAGTGACGAAGATTCCATCCTGCCGCACTGGCTTGTTCCAGGCCTCGGCCCGGATGAACCAGTTTTCAGGTGGCGGATTGGTCGAACCCCTCAGGAACGCCACCACCAGCAAATAATGCACGGACTCGCTGGGAGGCAACAGAGGATGAATCCACAGCCGGTCGCCGGCTTGCAGGTTCGGCACCTGTGACACCGGCAAAGTTTTCCCTGCCCGTGTCACCTTCAGCTCCAGACGCGGTCCTGACAGATCGAAGGCGGGATTATCGGCACGGAGGAAAGCCCCACTCAAAAGTACACTGACAAGAAGAAGACGTAAGTAGCCGGATTTGAGAAACATGCTTCCATTTTACGAGCTTCTCGGGGTTTTGGCAGCTTGCACATTAATCATGTCCAGTTCTTTCCCTTCATTCGGGCCAGTGAAGCTCTCTTCGCTGGCCCAATTCTTCTTTAACTCTCCCGCAGAATCCAAGCCGGGCTATGCGGCCTGCTTCTCCGGAACCGCCGCCGACTTCTCTGACTCGCGTTTTGGACGCCTGGCTATGAGTGGCAAAACGAGAGAGCAGAGCATCACGATCGCAATAACGTGAATCGCGGTGGTGTACTGTCCCGTGGTCTGCCGCACGCGGGCGATCAAAATCGGCGACGGAATCGCGCCAGCTCCCCATGCCAGCAGTATCCATCCATAAATTCCTCCCATGAATTTTGGACCAAAGAAATCCGCTGTGAACGACGGCATGGTGCCGAAGCCGCCTCCGTAACACAGGCCGACGACGGCCACCGCCGTCGTGAAGAGCGCGGCAGTGTGCAAGTGTGGCAGTGAAAAGAACACAACCACCTGAATGAGGTAGAGCAGGAAGTACACCCGGGCGCGTCCCAGAAAATCGGAAACGGCAGCCCAGAAGACGCGGCCCAACCCATTGAAGATCGAGATCACGCCGACAATACCCGCGGCAGCCACCGGCGTAAGTCCAACAATCTGTTGCGCCATGGGCGATGCCTGGCTAATGATCATGATCCCTGCGGAAACGTTGAGGAAGAGCATGATCCACAGCAGCCAGAACTGCCAAGTTGACATAGCCTCCTTGACCGTAAAGTTGTAAGTTGTGGCTGCCTTGGATACCGAGGAACGCGGTTCCCAGCCCTCGGGACGCCAGCCCTGTGGCGGGTTCTGATAGAACTGGGCGGTGATCACGACCAGGAGCAAGTACACGATTCCCAGCGTCAGAAATGTTGCGGGCACTCCTTTGGCCACGATTTCGCGCGCGGCCAGCGGGCTCATAACAAGCGCGCCGGCACCGTAGCCGCAAACCGCAACGCCGGTCATCAGTCCCCGCCGATCCGGGAACCATTTCACCAGCGTGGCAACCGGGCAGATGTAGCCCATCCCCATGCCAACTCCGGCCAGCGCTCCATACCCGACATAGAGGCCGCCCAGTGAATGATGCGATGCCGCCAGGGAGGCGGCCATGTAGCCCAGTCCGTAGAGGATGCCCGCGACGGTCGCAACCCGGCGCGGCCCAACGCGGTCCTGCCATAACCCGCCGATCACGGTTCCCAATCCCAGGAAGGCGATCGAGAGCGTGAAGTTGAGTGAGACCTGCGTAAGCGTCCAGTGTTCGGCGTTGATCAGCGGTTTGACGAACACGCTCCAACCGTAAACGGCGCCCAGACAGATTTGCATGATGACCGCTGCAACAGCAATTCCCCAGCGGTTCGGAAGACGATCCGTGGCCATAGTTGTCTCCATTTACCTGAAGATACGATGCCCGTCCGAACAGGCAGCTATAACCGCTCTCTTCCGTTCAGGTTTTCAGCTTCGCGACGGTTCTACCCACCTCCTATGTAACGTCACGTTATGTAAAATCACGACGCTACGCCGCCGGATGAATGGCGAGCCAAGGTGCCGGCTGTATCCTCTGCGCTCCCGAATAAATCACAAAGCGCCGCCCGCGCAGGAAGCCGATCAGCGTCATGCCGAACTCTCGGGCAAGATTCACCGCGAGGTCCGATGGTGCGGAGACCGAAGCCAGCATCGGAATACCCGCCATCAGCGCCTTCTGGACGATTTCGAAGCCTCCGCGCCCGCTGACCATCAACACAGAATCGCGCAATGGCAGACGATTCTGTTCGAGCGCCCAGCCGACGATCTTGTCCACCGCGTTGTGACGCCCAACGTCTTCACGAAGCACGGCCAAATCTCCGCCCAAAGAAAACAAACCTGCAGCGTGCAGTCCGCCGGTGCGTCCAAAAATGGCTTGCGAAGCACGAAGTCGCTCAGGCAGGCCACACAGAACCTCCGGATCGACGCGGCAGTCCGGGTTGGGTGGTGCGATCTGCCGCACCCGTACAGCGTCGATGGAAGCCTTACCGCAAACGCCGCAACTCGACGCTGTGTAGAAGTTGCGTCGCGTCGACTCGGCATCCAGCGTCACTCCGGCAGCCAGCTCTACGCGCACGCGATTGGCGCCATTCTGTTTCTCGTCCGGTTCATGCCGCGCGGACGCGATCTGGTCGCGGCCTCTGATCAGGCCTTCCGTGAAGAGGAATCCCGTTGCCAATTCGAGGTCGTGACCGGGGGTCCGCATGGTTACGCTGAGAGCGGCATCTCCGATGCGTATCTCTAGCGGTTCTTCGCCGACGAGATAGTCATCGACGTTGCGTAACTCTCCTTCACGCCACTCCTTCACGCCAGTTACAGAAACCATGCGCGGAATCGCCATGTTCTCCTTTCCGCGGTCTGCTAATCGGCAGCCATGCGTCCGCTGCCTTCTGTGTCGGCCGTCAGGCAGCGTGCCCCCACGATTTCCACCGTGGCGTTATAGTCGGGCACGCCGCTGGGATCGAGCCTGCCGGCCGGAATGATTACGTTTGCCTCGGGCCAATGGGCTTGCAGGCACCCCGGCTTGATGCGGTCGATGCGCACGCGCCCCGAGAGCGAGCCATGCTCGTTGCGCAATGTGATTGGGTCGCCGCTCTTCAGCCCCATGCGCTCAGCGTCTTCGGCGGACATTATGATGTCGTCGCGATACGCGCCGGTGATCGGGTCCTTTTCCGCAAGCATGATGCTGTTGAACTGCTTGCCTCGCCGCGTAGCCAGTAAAAAGCGTCCCTCGCCCACTATTTCTTCCGGTAAGGAAACCGCAGTGAAATGCCCCATACCATCCGGCGTGAGACATTTACCAACCAGCAGATGCGGGCCGCCATACTGGAAATTGTCGCCCTTCTTTTGCATCCCCGCGATTCCCTTGTAAGTCGGGCAGACGCGCTCGATCTCATTGCGGATGCCCTGTGTATCTCGCCAGGGGAAGATCGCCGCGGCGCGCTCCGGATCGAGCTTGCGCGCCAGCATGACCGGGATCTCCCACTCGTCGCGAGTGTCGCCGGGGCGCGGTCCGGGAATCTCGGGGCTGTAGATGATGCGCCGCTCGGTGCTGGTCTCCGTCCCGCCACCGCGCTGCTCGTAGCGCGTGCGCGAAGGCAGCAGCACGACTGTATCGGCCGGATCGACAAACATTGTGGGGTTGGCCACGATGTCCTGGTGAACGCGCAGCTTGATCTTGCCGAGTGCGCGGTTTACAAGCTCCGGCTCCGGCAAGGTTTGTTTGAAGTTGCCGCCGCTCTGCCACAGCGCATCAATCTCGCCCCGGTCAGCAGCCAGAATCATGTGCGCGGCGGTAAGTCCCTTCCATGAAGGTGGTTCGAATCCCCATTTGTCCGGCGCAGCGAATTTTTGGGCGTTCTCTTCGTTTACGGGAGATCCCATGACGTAGGCGCTGGGCATGCCACCCATTTCAGCTCCGCCCTGTACGCCGCTATGCCCGCGAATCGGCATCAACCCAGTGTGCTCACGCCCGATATTGCCCTTGGCGAGTTGCAGGTTGACGATGGCGCGGACGTTGTCACTGCCATAAGCGTGCTGCGTGATGCCCATGCTCCAGACGACAATGGCGTGCCGCGCTTTGCCGAATGCTTCGGCGAAACGGAACATGTCCTGCCGCGTCAGACCGGAACCGCGCTCCAGTTCCTCCCAGGAGAAACTGCGAGCCTTGGCCTCCGTCTCAGCCCAGCCCACGGTGCGGCTGGCGATGAACTCGCGGTCCAGCCAGTCGCGCTCGATCAGGTGTTTCAAAACACCATAGAAGAAAGCGATATCGCCGCCGGCATGAATCTGGAAAAAGTCGTCGGCGATTTTGGTACCAAACAGAGCACTCTCAGTCACCGAAGGTATCCAATACCGCTCCAGACCGGGTTCACGGTAGGGATTGACCACGAATACCTTGGTGCCGGCCTTCTTGGCATAGTGAAGATACTTCGTCGTCACCGGCTGATTATTGGCGAGGTTCGCCCCGACCAGCACGAGCAGGTCAGTTCCGATCCAGTCGGAATAAGAACAAGTGGTTGCGGCGCAGCCCACGGTCGCCATCAGGCCGGCAGTACTGGGTGCGTGGCAGATGCGGGCACTGGTGTCAACGTGGTTGGTGCCCAGAAAGCGTGCGACTTTCTGGTGCGCGTAGTAGGCCTCGTTGGTGAGTCCGCGTGAGGTCATGTACCAGGCAATGCGTTTGGGATCGATCTCGCGGATCTTGTCGGCAATAGTCCTCATCGCTTCGTCCCACGACACGACCCGAAAACCTTTATCGCCCTTTCGCCGCACCATGGGTGCCGACAAACGGCCCAGCTTCCGCAGCTGCCTTTCGGAAAGCGCCTGCAGCGGCGCGGCATCTTCTAACTTGTACAAGTCCATGGCGGGCATGGTATTGAGGCGTAACAACTGCAAGCGCACGGCGCACAGATGAATTCCTTTCATTGTCCAATCGTGCATGCCGCTGGTGCCCAGCGAGCAACCATCGCAACAGCCGTCGCGAAGAATGCGAAAGGCATAGTCGAGATTGTCGCGGTTCTCCCAGATCGAATCGACAATTTCCATGTAGTTGTTCGGATGTTGTTGGTTCAGACCGTAAGGTACCAGGCTCACCCACTGGCGCCGCCGGGAACCATCGGCCCGATGGTCGGCAAACTTTGCTTTGTCTTCAGCGAATTCTGCCATGGGAGGATTTCTCCTGCGCGGAAGTTATGATCCGACGCAACCACCGCTGAAACTCGCTCGGGATTTCGAACATACGCCGTTTGGCAGGGCAACGGGTCTTCGCGAAACCGGTCCGCAGGGGTCGAACCGGAGGGTGAGGATCAGCTGATCGGCGCACGGCGCCGTGAACTTGAGCTTTGTTCATCAGCGGTGCAATTGTATCGCTCCACGAGATTTAGACGGAGGGACGGCGGAAATGGTTTTCTCGCGCTTATGCCGCAGCCGCACTGGCCCAAGCACCCGGAGCGGCAAAGGCGAACGGCATCTCACTACGATGGCATTGCGGATGATGCACCGGGCCCCGCGCGATGCGTAGTCCGGTGCTCGGACTACGACATTCCATACTGTCACAGCAGTCCCCGAGGTCAGCAAAAATCGGCGCAACCTTGGGATGACGCCGGCACGAGTTTTTCGCGACCCTTCTAGAAGTTCACCGCATTGCGCTGAGCCAGGCGCATCGCGATATTTGCTGCGACCACGTTGACCACCCGCGGTCTGACCAGGTTCTCGTAATCGCTATACGCCATTCTCAGCAGCTCACGATGCGAGCCTGCATTGAAGGCAATCTCGCTATCCTCGCTTAAGCTCTGGTCTACGTAAACGGGCACGTCATAGAGGTTCCCAAACGGCGGCATGGCGCCCACTTCGCAATCAGGAAAGACGTGTGCAAACTGGTGCTCGTGGGCCAGCGAAATCTCCTTCGCGCCCAATACCGTCTTCAGTGCGCGGAGGTCCACATGTTTGGAACCGGGCACCACCACCATTGCCAGCGCAGCATCGACGAGCACCATCACCGATTTGGCAATTTCTCTCCCCGGTGTGTGCGTCATAGCGGCTATAGCTGCGGCGGTGTAGGCGGTGGAGTGACTCACGATAACGTAGCGAATGTTCTTCTCATCCAATATCTCTTTCAATCGTTTTATTGGCACAGCGAACCTCCTCTCAATGCTGACGCTGAATACTCACAGGCTGCCGTGAAAACAGGTGTCGTGCGGAATAAACCTCGGCAGCTCGCTGCAAGCGGCGAGCGGCCGTAGTTTGCAAACCGGAAACGATCTGAGATTGCGACCGGAAGGAAATGATCTCCGAATGCGGCTGCCCGCAACGCACAACGACAAGCATTCAGAGTTTCCGGAGTTGTTCGAGGATCACGGGTAGTTGACGTGAAGACAAGCGCTTCCGCCACATAATCGGGCAGCGATAGCGACTTTGGCCGTGCGCACATGCTTCACCACCCGGCCGGGCGCCTTTGCGAATCGTTCCGGGAGAACGAATCCCGTCAGAGTATGTCACTAAGTTTCGAAGAAGGAAAGCGAATCTCTTCTTTTTCAGCAGTTCGCCCGGGCACCGATGCGGGGAATGTGATGACCTTCTTCTCGCCCTTGTAGTGCTGCTGCTTCTGTGCGTACATGCGCTGATCCGCCACCGCCAGCAATTGCTCCGCGTCATTCCCGTCTACAGGCAGGAAGGCAGACCCCACACTGACGGAGAGCGTCGGCTCTCCGCAAATGCGCATTCCGGCTTCCATGGCGGATTCGTTCATGCGTTCTGCCCTGGCGGCTGCCGCATCGGCCTTCAATCCGGGCGCGATGATTACAAACTCATCACCGCCCATGCGGCCGACGTAGTCGTAGGTACGCGATGCGGATCGCAGCAGCTGGGAGAATAGATGTAGCACCTTGTTGCCTTCCAGGTGGCCGAACTGGTCATTGATCAGCTTAAAGCCATCCAGATCACAAACCATAATTGCCAATGAGTTGCCCTCGCGTTTGCAGCGCGAGATCTCCTCGTCCAGATGCACAAATAGTGAACGCGCATTGGGCAGCCCGGTCAGGTAATCGGTAGTCGCCGAGTTCTCGGCTTGTTGGAAGCGGAGCGCATTCTCCACCGTAAGCGCAACTTTTGAGCTGATTGCCAGTAAAATCCGCAGGTTGTCGCGGTTGAACGCCTCCATGCCCGAACGGTACAGCGTGAGCACGCCAATAGTCGCGTTGGGGCTGTTAAGAGGCACCGATACGGCGGATGTCAAGTCGGGAATACGACTTCGATCGGTGATCGAGCCGAATTCCAAGGCCGGGTTACCGTTGAGAATCGGAGTCCCCTTTTCAGCCACCCACCCCGAGAGACCCTGGCCAACACGCAGGTTGAGCGAGGAAAGCACCCGGAAGTGATCCCCCGCAATATGCTGGGGCAGCAACTCATTCTCGCTTTTCACATACACAACAATCGAATCGTATGGCACCAGACGGCGTAGACGCACCGAGAGCAGCGACAGAGTCTCGTCGAGGCTCAGCGAATTCCCGAGATCGTGACTGATCTCGTATAACATCTGGGCCTCCTGTCGGGCGGCGGCGATGGAAGTCAGGAAGTTCCCGTCGGCTCGCATCGCGTTTTCATAGCGGTCATCTCTCGCGGCGGCTTCCGCCTGATGTCCGCTTGTGGCCGTCAGGTCCCGCAGGCGCCGGTGATTCTCCTTGAGCGCCGCTACCACTTTGGGATCAAACTGCGTGCCCGCCAGCGCCGCCACCTGCTCCAGCGCTTCTGTCACGGGCAATGCGCGGCGGTATTGACGCTCGGAGCACAATGCGTCCAGGCAATCCAGCACGGCGAGGACCCGTGCACCCATCGGAATCTCCTCGCCCTTTTTGCCGAACGGGTAGCCCGAGCCATCCCAGCGTTCGTGATGCGCTTCCACAATCGGAACCACTGGGTATGGAAAGTTCACGTGGCTTAGAATCTCCGCTCCGATCAGCGGATGAATCTTCATCTTCTCGAACTCTTCCGGGGTCAGACGACCAGGTTTGTTGATGATCTGCTCGGGAACCGCAAGCTTCCCGATATCGTGCAGCAGTGCAGCCGCTCCAAGCGCTTCCGTTTCCTCATCGCTTAACGGCAAAACCTTGGCCATCTCCATGGAGTAGGCCAACAGGCGTTCAAGATGTCCCTGGGTGCTTTGCTCCTTGGCCTCGATGGCCAGCGCCAGGGCTTTGATCGTACGCAAGTGCAAGCACGACATCTCCTCGGCTTGTTTGCAGCGGACTTCCAGTTGCCCGATTGACTGGCGGTAATGGAGGCAAACGGAATAGACGAGTGCCAGAATGCCTACGCACAGATGAAAGGCGGAATGAATCCATTGACCCCAGAGGGCGGAGATAACCGCGGCCCAGAGGCCCAGTATTCCGACGCTAACAGCTAACCCCACCAGTAGCTTCGTCCGCATTAATGATCAGTCTCGCCCCTCTCCAAATTGTTGCATTACTTGGATTACTTAGCTGTTGCTCACTTGGGCACTGATACGAATACGTCTAACTCCTAATGATGAATTCAGCCCACCCCCTGCTAATGCACGAAGGTCTCCAAAACCAAGCACAGCAATTGCTTGGGTTCTATTTTCCGGGCGGCGATGAAAGCCCAACAATTGAGACAGAATGGCACATGGTCAAGCCAGTTGCGCCAATATGTCTCATTTCACGAGTTACCTAATAAGTTACTTTCGTTACTAACCTGGGCATTTTCTGGACATTGGATTGGTCGTCCTTTGGGAGATACTGTTGAGTGGCTCACGCGGGCGAAAGTGTGCGTAACTTGGGACTTCGTGGTCTGAAGGCATAGCAGGCAGGCTAGGGACTGGCATGGCAACCGACAGCAGCGAAACTCCGTTCATCGTCGCAAGTCCGAGCATGCAGAAGGTGTTGCTGCTTCTGCCGCGCGTCGCCGCCAGCACCGCTTCGGTCCTTATCACCGGAGAGACCGGAACCGGCAAGGAATTAATTGCACGCGCGGTGCACTTGCATTCCCCACGCCGGGGCAGGCAATGGGTTGCTATCAATTGCGCGGCCATCCCGGAATATCTGCTCGAAAGCGAGCTTTTTGGATATGAAAAGGGAGCCTTCAGCGGAGCCGAGAGCAGCAAAAAAGGGTTGTTTGAACTGGCCGACGGGGGCACCATTCTACTGGATGAGATCGGTGAGTTCGACCCCAAACTGCAAGTCAAGCTGCTGCGTGTTCTGGACGGCGCACCTTACTACCGGCTGGGCGGGAATCGCAAGATTAGTGTCGACGTCAAGGTAATTGCCGCTACTAATAAGCCGTTGGAGCAACTCGTCCAGACAGGCGCATTCCGCCGTGATCTCTATCATCGATTGAGCCAGTTTCACCTGAAGATTCCACCACTGCGAGAGCGGCTGGAGGACATCACCGCCCTCGCCGATCATTTTCTGAGCAGGCTTGCTCCCGAAAAACGCTTCTCGCAACAAGCCAAAGACCGTCTTCTGTCTTACCACTGGCCGGGAAACATACGCGAGTTGGAGAGCGTGGTGCTTCAGGCGGCAACTTTCCGCGAGGAGCAAGAGATCAGCGCCGACTGCCTGTGGCTGGAAAAGGAGCCCGCGGCTGAACCGGCTGGTTGGGGAGCGTCCCAGGTCGCACAGGCAGCGGCAGCCGGGGCGTCACCCGGGGTGCTTTTGTCCGCGGCCCCCATGGAAGTCCCTGTACGGCAAGCCGGCCCGCATGATCTCAGCAGTCTGGAGCGGCAAGCCATTATCGATGCGCTCACCACATCAGGTGGGCATCAGGGGATCACCGCTTTGGAACTGGGCATTTCCCGCCGCACTCTGAGCCGCAAGCTGAAGCTCTACAACATCGATCCGGTGCGCTCGCACGGCAAATTGCAGAGTGACGTCGCCGAGCTCGGAGGCGACCAGCAGTTGCGCTTCCGCTACAGTCTTGAGATCCCCGTGGAGATCGCATCCGGCGGCGAACACTTTCAGTTCAGGAGCAGGAATGTGAGCTGCGGGGGGGTGTGTGTGCAGAGTGCGTATCAACTTCCCAAGATCAGCGGGAACCTGTCGATCCGTTTCCGACTGCCCGAGTGCAGCACTTTAATCGAGGTAACCGGCAGAATCGTCTGGACGGACCGTGATGGTACGGTTGGCATTCGCTTCACCAACGCCCCGCAGCACTCCCAGATTGCCCTCAACCAGTGGCTCAAAGAGAAACAGGAAGTCGAAGGCTGGTTGTAATTCCACCTCACGCTAACGAGTTCGATCAGGCCCGGTTTGATTGGTAAGTGGTGAGAACGCCTGTTTACGCCAGTTACAACGCTATGGCGCGCCGGTACGGTTTGCATAGTGTTCCGACGTTCGGAACTGGACAATCACCCGGTCTCGGCTAAGGCCCAAAATGGCACGGCATCGCACCGCTTTTTATTCCAGAAGAAGGTTTCACTTTGCATAACCGCTCAACGGCAGTAAACTGCCGGTCACTTCTGAGCTGAAAAAGGAAATTGCTGCTAGTTTTCTTCAATACTACTTGGAGGAAGCCGTGTTATTCCGAAAGCTTTTGTTATTTGCGGCTGTCATGTCGGTGCTGATGTTAATTTCGACTGGTTCGGAAGCCTGCACATTAGGAGCGAAGGACTGTCGCTGTGCAGACACAACCAAGCCCTGTACCGAGGGATTTTGGTGGTATTGCGAAAGTTGCGGATCGGAAACGTGCTGGATTTATAAGGGCACCAAATGCACGATGCCAAAGACAAAGACTAGCAATGCCCTAGATGACACGATCTTCAAGGAACCAGCATGGCCGAACCTGGTTGTTGCAGCCGGTCCAGAATCGCAGTCCAAAGCAGTCATCAATCAACGCTGAGCGCAAAGCAACCCAGTGCTGTGAAGAACGAGGAAGGCGATTATGAGAACTATTCTATTTTGGCTATCCGCACTTGTCGTCGCTTTGCCACTCGTCGGTCCGGCGCGGGCGGAAGTGGTGACCTTGGAATGCAACAAAGCCTATCAGGACATGAGAATAGTGATTGACGTGGATCTGATCCGAAGTACCGTTACCTTTATTAACAAAAGCCCGTCTCGGACCGTGCAAGCAGAATTTACCGATAACTTCGTAACGTGGGAAAACATCTACGCCACCGCGTCTGGCCGACACTATAACCGCCTTGAGCGAGCGACAGGAAGGTTGTATTGGAAAGGACCTTCGACTGGAGGGGAATGGCTAGGTGCCGGTCTTTGCGAGCGTTTAAATAAGGTGTTTTGAAAAGGCTGCTGCGCCTCTTGAATGCCGGCAACTGCATCCTTGAAGCCTGTGCCGGTAATTGCTCAGGCGAGATGGAGGACTTATGAAACGCAATAGGTTAGTATCTGCAATTTTGCTTTTTCTCCTTGTGTCAATCGTAACCACCTATGCGGTTCCCGCCTTTCCGCAGGACTCTTGGCTTAGCAAGCTAGATGGGGCGAGGTTCTGGCATGATTACGACGATGGACGGGGGAATAATTCACAATGGTTCTTTACAATTCGGGGCCATCACGTTGTTGAGACTTATACATTTAATCGCAGACCACCGGTATATGGGTCAAACGTTTATGCGATTCAGGGGAATGAATTCGAGACGCTTCAAGGAGACAAGGGAATCATCAGCGAGGATGGTTCTCATATCCTCTTGCGGGTCAAGAGTAACCATAAAGAGTTCGTCTATGCTCGCGAGTAGTCGGCGCATACCGCCGCTAGGTACGGCGTACCGCCAGCCTTTGGCTTCGCCTCGCCTTGCCAGCGTTGGGTAGCAACGAAATCACAAAAACTCGCTCAACGAACAGCAGCAGCACAGAGAACGGCAGTGCGGGCTCCGCACTTCATACGGCAAACAAGTAACCTATCCGAATCCGTCGCCTCTATCCGTAATTGTTGTGAAATCGCCTTCTCACCAGTTACGGCCGGGCGGCGGTTCCGTTTCGGGATCACCGGTGAGAACGCCTGTTCGCGGCAGCTAATTAAGCGCGCAGTGGTTGCGTGTAGCGCAGAACGAACACGATTCTGTTGCGGACCAGCTTTTCAATTTGTTCCGGCAGGGCAAGTCGCGCCGATCCACTTGCCGGAAAACGTATTACTGATGTTTACGGTGTGGCCGTTGCCAGTCGCAGCGCCCTCCGCTGAGGCTTTAACGTTTTCCGAGTCCAGGGCTTGTACTTTGATGTGGATGTCCGTCTGCATACCTTGGTCCCTGCCAGCCGCGCACGACGTTCCCCGCACCTCCATCTCGCTGCCCGTAGAACTCAGAACGGTCCAGGTACACTTGTCGTCAGGTTGATTCAGCAAGGGAGTGGTATCCAGATCCTTTGTAGTTATGCACTTTTGATAAGTCCTAGTAGTGGGTGTTCCCCCAAACCTGCTCTTGATCATGGTCTCCATGTGGGCGCGCTGCTCGGGCGTCATTTGGTCTAACTTGGCCTGCAGGTCGGCGGGGATAGGCGGAGTCCCGGCGGCTGTGCTGGTCTGAACCACTTGCCAAAGACCGGTCTTGACGTTCAACGGTTGAGGGTTACTGGCCGCCAAGAGGATCGTGGCCCACAAAAGAACTGCACCATAGAAAATCGCATTGCGCATTTTGTCCCCCAAGAGTTGCGGCACGCTTACGCCACACCTTCTTGAAGGATGGCGACACATACGCCAGTGTTGCCTCTCTTTCCGGCAACCGGTTTTCAGGGAAAGGGAAGCGCCCGTGCGTTGACCAAGCCGAATCGACTCCCGTGTGGTCGGCTAGCTGGAAACTGACCGCGTGCCAGTATTACGGATCACTGTCGAGAAATCCCCTTATCACCAGTTACCCCGTAGCGGCGGGCCGCGCGGCGCGAGAGCTCAGCTAAACAATTGCAACCTTCCCCTGATTTTCGACTCAAAACAACAGCGGAACTTTTGATTTCCGCAGGGAGTTGTCTATGTCCATGTCACTGTCTGTGCTTGCAGTTTCGGCGCTGATTCTGCCGTTGGCCGGCGTGATCGCCTGCAATACGGCAAATGCCGCCAGCACTGCCCTGCCCGCCGCCGAGCTGGATGCTCCGCTGGCCTCCGCTCACGGCCAGCAGTCCGTCGTGCTGGCCGGAGGTTGTTTCTGGGGCATACAGGCCGTGTTTCAGCACGTTAAGGGCGTAATCAGCGCAGTCTCGGGCTACTCGGGCGGCTCTGCGCAGACGGCCACCTACGCGCGGGTTTGCGACGGCGATACCGGCCACGCGGAATCCGTAAAGGTTACCTACGATCCGGCGCAGATCAGCTATGGGCAGATTCTCAGGATCTTTTTCTCCGTAGCGCATAACCCCACAGAGTTGAACCGTCAGGGTCCCGATAGCGGCACCCAGTACCGCTCGGTGATCTTCTACGACGGCGATGAACAGAAGCACATCGCCGAGGCCTACATCGCTCAACTCGACGGGGCAAAAGCTTTCCCACGCCGCATTGTCACCAAGGTCACGCCTCTCGAGACCTTCTATCCTGCCGAGGATTATCACCAGAATTACGCCGAGAGCCATCCGAGCCAGCCCTACATCATGTTTAACGATGCGCCCAAGGTGGTGGCCCTGCGCAAATTGTTTCCGGAGCTCTACACTGAGGAGGAGAAAAGCGCTCGGCGCTGACGAGAATCAGGCACCGCAATGAGATATGTTCTTGCTCAAGCGACCGTAATCGAAGAGACTTTGCGCAGCGTGTAGCTTAGACACAGCGCCAGGACGGCGATATCCTATTGATTGTGCGCGGTGCTCAATGAAAGCTTGCCTGCTGCGTTCGGTAGCGCCGGTTGAAAGCAATCCGCTGGTCTACACCGATACGGTCACGCCAAAGCCACGTAGAGGCGAAGTTCTTGTCCGCGTTCGCGCTTGTGCCGTCTGCCGCACAGATCTGCATGTCATCGAAGGCGAGTTGCCGCCCCGCAAGTCTCCACTCATTCCGGGGCATCAGGTGGTTGGAACGGTCGCCGAACTTGGCGAAGGCGCGCATCGTTTCCGCTCGGGCGCGCGGGTGGGTATAGCGTGGCTCCATCATACCGACCAAGTTTGCGAATATTGCCGGCGTGGGCAGGAAAATCTTTGCGACCAGCCTGCATTCACCGGGTATACAGTCGACGGCGGCTACGCGGAGTACGCGGTTGCACCCGAAGAGTGGATTTACGCGATCCCCGAATCGTTCCATGACCACCAGGCCGCGCCCCTGCTCTGCGCTGGGATCATCGGCTTCCGGTCGCTGCGACTGTCGGAGATCAAACCGGGCGGCAAGCTGGGGCTTTATGGCTTTGGCGCCGCCGCACACCTGGCCATTCAGGTAGCTCGTCACTGGGGAGTAGAAGTCTATGCGGCGACACGCGACCAGCGCCATCAGCAGCTCGCGCTCGAACTCGGGGCGGTCTGGGCTGGTGGCACAACGGCGGAGCCTCCAGTAAAACTCGACAGCGCGATCATCTTTGCGCCCGCCGGGGAGATCGTTCCGGCGGCGCTGAAAGCCTTGCGCAAAGGTGGAGTCCTGGCGCTGGGCGGAATCCACATGAGCACCATACCGCCGCTCGATTACAACTTGCTCTACCAGGAGCGTGTGGTTCGCAGCGTGACCAACAATACCCGCGAGGATGGTGTGGAATTCCTCCGCATCGCGGCGGAGATTCCCATTCAGACCCAGGTGCAGGTCTACCCTCTGCGTGAGGCGAACCACGCCCTCAATTTACTCAAGAACGACGCCATCCGCGGTGCCGCCGTGCTGGATTGCACGTAAGGCCTGGACCGCACGTAGAGCAGTGTTAGGTTGGTGTATCCCAGGAACGATATTCCAGGGTGTCACCCTGAGGAGCGTCCGTTAGGACGCGACGTGAGGGTCCACGTATTTTGCTTTTTCCCGCCTTCGGGGTGGTGAACTGCATAGATCGTCACGTCGGTTTGCAAAAGCGGCAACCCTCCTCACGATGACACCCGCCGCGAAGGATGCAGTATCTCTGTTTCTGCTAAGCCGTCGGACACGTATTCCGCCACGCTTCTGCCTCACGAAACCAGGTGGTAGTACCCGTCCTGCGTGGTAACGTGCACCGGACATCCGAATAGCGCACCCAGCCGTTCAGCGGTGAGCAGCGCGGGCTTCGAGCCGTCGCCGACAATGCGGCCGTCGCGCATGAAGATGACGCGCTCGATCTCTGGAACCACGTCGGGCAGATGATGCGTGATCAACAGCAGGGCAATTCCGGATTGTGCCAGTTTGCTCATGGTGCACCGCAGTTCGTTTTGCGCGAAAACGTCTAGGCTGTTGCTCGGCTCGTCAAACAGCAAAGCCTTCGGGTCGTGAACCAGGGCGCGCGCGATCATCACCCGCCGCACCTCGCCCGATGACATCTCGCCGATCACCCGCCGGGCCAGATGCTCGATCTCCAGCCATGCCAGCAGTTCATCGGTCTTCTCGATCATCTCAGGCTTGATCTTCTGATGACGCCACAGGCCAACACTGCTGAAAAACCCGGAGAGAACGGCGTCACGTCCGGTAATGGGGCGCATGTAAAAACCGGCGAGATCGTTGGTCATGATGCCCAGCATCGGGCGCAGTTCGAAGACGTCCCAGGTCTCTTGCCCGAAGAGTTTCATCGAGGAGCCTTCGTCTTGAATCGGATAAAACTCACGCGTGATGGTTTTGATCAGCGTCGATTTGCCAGAGCCGTTCGGACCCATGATGGCGACGTGCTCGCCGGCTTCGATGCGTAAATTCAGGTCATGCAACACTACACGGCCACTGCGGGCGACAGAGACGTTGCGCAACTCAATGAGCGGAGGGGTATGGTTGGTCATCATGAAGTCAGAGTTATGGGCCTTATGGGATTCTCGATCCTGATTAGCTGCTCTTATTGTAATCTGGCTTAACTCCCGGAGCAAAGTCGAAACGCTGCTTATTGCCTGCCATTGGCATCGAATTGCTCAGCTATGACCGATTGGTGGGCGCACCGTTTTTCGTCTGTATTGCTGCTGGCGCTTGTTTTTGCGCCGGCGTGCGCCCGTGCATCCAGCTCTTTCGCGACGGTAACTGCTTGCGGAGCCAGAATCGACGTCGAGTTTCGCGGGGTCCCCACAACGCGCGCCCTTACGCGTGGTGGGGGTGGCGGCGAAACCGAATCGGTTTCCCGCAACGATCTGCTGAACTGGATCAACTCGGCCGCCACCGCAGTCTGCGGTTATTACGGAGAGTTTCCGACTCGTCACTTCTCATTGCTGGTGAAGGTGGATGGGCGTCGGGGCGTTCACAGCGGCACG
>Ga0181535_10002828_pt1 | contig 20696 bp, 17 predicted proteins | sample PEATcosm2014_Bin_44_FD_119774 | JGI IMG/M metagenome (GOLD analysis project Ga0181535, IMG submission 119774) | Peatland microbial communities from MTU Mesocosm Facility, Houghton, MI, USA - PEATcosm2014_Bin17_30_metaG | ecosystem: Environmental > Terrestrial > Soil > Wetlands > Peat | place... | reverse complement strand
GATAGATCTACAGGCTGAGATCGGCCGGCTCTCCGAGCTAATAGGTCAGATTACCGCGACAGACGAGGCCGTATCGCGGATCGAGGCTGCCGATACAGAGCTTTCCGGCGCAAAGGCGGCGATCAACGCGGTTGCGACCACGGTATCGCTGGCGATCGAGGCAAATGCTTTGGGCCGGGTGCACCTCGATGGCGTGCCTCTTGATGCGCCGACGATGTCTTTGGCTGTTGTCGCTAAAACATTGGTTGACGTCGAAGGGGTTGGAATTATTGCTGTCGAACCGCAGATCCACGACCGCGACGCGATACTTGAACGGCTTCGTTTGGCAGAAAATGAAGTCAGGGAGGCGCTTGAAACTGCCGGCGCCGAGAACCTGACCGCTGCCCGCTATGCGGTGGCGCAACGCCGAGAGTTGGATCGGCAGCTCGCAGATGTTCGCCGTGAGGTCGCGGGGCTTGCGCCGCGAGATCCATCGACCAAGCTGGCAGCAGGCCTGGACGTGCGTCAGACTCGCGTGAGGGAATTACAGGGGCGGCTCAAAACGGAATTAGAAGCTCTGGGTCTTTCCGCGCTGCCAACGACTGCGGAGATAGCGAAGGAAATTGCTGAGACTCATGACAGGGCCGAACAATTGGCCGCTGGCATTGGGACGGCCGAGGCGGCGGTGGAGGGGCCAAAGGGCGTGCTCGCCGAGGCGACCGCTACGTTGCAAGAGCTGGAGCAACGCCTAGCCGGGCGGCGGGGCACTCTTGAGACGAAGCAAGCTGCCCTTACGGCGGGCCGGGCCCAAGCCAGCGACGAAGAACTCTCGGCCCATGCTAATGAGCTTACGCTGCGGGCCACCGAGCAACAGACCGTTCTCACGACACTCGAGAATAGCCAGGGAGAAACGGTTGAAGCTATCGACGTGCGGATCAAGCGTCTTGAGGCTGCCGGGCGAAATAATCAGGAGGCTGTCGCCGGGCTGAACAATGAGATCACGCGGCTCACGACATTGATCGAGGCCAGCGAGGGTGCCGGCGTCGAAGAAACACTTGAGCTATCAAGAGCGGAGCAAGTCCGGCTTGAGGCGGCGGTGAAAGGTTACGAGGAGGAAACCGCTGTTCTTCAACTACTCCAGCAAACCCTGCGCGAGGCCGAACGAGAGGCCAAAGCTCTATATCTGGCTCCAGTAGTGAGCCGCGTCGAGCCATACCTGAAGATGTTGCTGCCAGGCGCGGGTCTAGTGCTCGACGAGAACCTGAGCATAAGCGCCATTGAGCGCAATGGGACCGCCGAGGCGTTCGATCACCTCAGCGACGGAACGCAGGAACAGCTTGCTGTGCTCACGCGACTTGCCTTTGCGGAACTCTTGCTCACGCAAGGCCGTCCGGCAACCGTCATCCTCGATGACGCTCTGGCTTTCAGTGATGACCTGCGCATCGAGCGAATGTTCGATATTCTGATGCGCGCGGGGGAAAATGTACAGATCCTCGTGCTGACGTGCCGCAAGCGATTGTTCGCTAGGCTGGGTGCGGCGGAGTTAAATCTTAGGGAAATTCACGGAGCGGCCTGAGAGGTATTGAGCGCGGCAAGCCTTGCCTTCTCGGCTGCGGTAGAAAAATCCTTGTCGCGCAGCATCTTAACCGTGACGCTCTTGAAAATGAGCCAGGCTCTGATCTCTTCCAAGTAGCCACTCATGTCGACACCCTCGAGCACGGCCAGACATGCTGGCCAGGGCTTGAATTGCGAATGCACCGCACGGTTCGTAAGGCAACGCTGGGCAGATTTCGACAGATGATTAACTATTCTTGCGCTCTTCGACGCTTATTCATAGATTTCGACGCATGGCCGTGATATGCTAATTTCGACTACGAACGATGTATTACAGCATTTTTCGACTCAATCAGAGAGGTTTCGACACATGAGACTCGAAGGGGCACCTATCGTCGTCTTCCAGGAGAAGACAGTCCCGAACGGCACCAGACTGGCTGGCTGGGCGGCGCTTGTTCATTCGTTTGCCCTTTGGGCGCCGGTCCGGCGGCCGAGTTGGGTCTCGGAGCAGCATGTTCGCGGCAGCCATCGAGAAGAGGGCGCCGGTACCGTCTTTGATAAACGCTACTGGCCCGGCGATACCTTTGCCGATCACCTGACGTTTGCGCTCCGCCATGAAGACATCGATCTCCTGATCCTGAAGCGAATCTTCGAGGCGGTGCCGCAGGCCGAGGTCGAGGCCATCGTCCGAGCAGCCCCCACGGGCATTCCGGCGCGGCGCGCGTGGTATCTCTACGAAATTCTGACTGGCCGAACTCTCGACGTGGAGGACGCGCCCGGCGCGGTAGCTATCGACCTTCTCAACCCAGACGCGTACTTCACAGGGAAGCCGCTCCTTTCAAAGCGGCATCGTGTCCGCGACAACCTTCTGGGCAATGGCCGGTTCTGTCCCGTCATTCGGCGTACCAAGGCTCTGACAGAATTTCTGGCACTCGACCTTGCTGCGAAGGCGCGGGAGACCGTGGGCCGCACAGGCGCCCATCTGGTTGCGCGCGCCGCCAGTTTCATGCTGCTGGCCGACAGCCGTGCCAGCTTCGAGATCGAGGGTGAGCGCCCGCCGAGCAACCGCCTGGAGCGATGGGGTCGGGCGGTCCTGCAAGCCGGGAAGAACCCGCTTACGCTGGATGAAATCATTCGCCTTCAACGTGTCCTCATTGAGGACACGCGATTCGTACGCCCAGGCCTGCGTCCCGACGGCGTCTTTTTAGGCGAACGAGACCACCATGGCGATCCACTCCCGGAATTTATTGGAGCACGTCCCGACAATCTGGACGATCTCATGGGCGGCTTGCTGGAAGCGAACAACCGCATGCGCGACGATGGCATCGACCCGGTGCTGAAGGCGGCGGCAACCGCCTTCGGGTTTGTCTATGTCCATCCGTTCCAGGATGGCAACGGCCGCATGCACCGTTGCTTGATCCATCACGTCCTCGCCGAACGGAAGTTTACGCCGCCGGGGATGGTGTTTCCGGTTTCATCTGTAATGCTGGACCGCATGGACGACTATCGCGCAACTTTGCAAGCCCATTCCGGCCCGTTGATGCCCTTCATCGAGTGGCGGCCTACACCAGAGCGCAATGTCGAGGTACTCAACGAGACCGCCGATCTATACCGTTATTTCGATTGCACAGGGGAGGCGGAGTTTCTGTATGCGTGCGTTAGGCGCACCGTCGAACAGGATCTGCCGCATGAGATCGACTATCTGTGCCGTCACGACGAAGCGACCCGCCGCATCATGGATGCGGTAGAAATGCCGAACCGGGTTGCTGAGAACCTGGTGATGTTCATAAGGCAGAATAATGGAACTCTGTCTAAAAGGCGCCGTGAGGGAGAGTTCAAGAAACTGCGCGATGAGGAAGTGACCCTGATCGAGGGTATTGTCAACGATGAGCTCGCAGGCTTCTGAATGACCCCTAAGATGTCGGCCGCGAGCGCGACCGGTAGCTCCGCTGTGCATTTGCCGAAGCAGAAGACCTCCTGTTCGGAAGCGAAGCCAGCCGCGACTGCGCCAGTCTGTATGTTGAGGCCGCGGAAAAGGGGGAGGGGAGAGGGAAACCGGCTCTTCAAGGTGAGGACAGGCCTACGTGGCCATAAATTCCTCCACTAGGCCAGTTGCCAGCAGCAATTCTTGCATGCGTCTCGTCACATCCAGATATTGCGAGGCTGCCATGAAGGCATTATCGTAAATCGTGTCCCACGCATACGTGACCGCGTAGTGTCCCAGAGCCTTCAAGGCGTACGAGCGAATACTGCAAGCAGCGCTGCGTATGCCATCCACCAGACCCTGGTCTACGTTCATGCCATGCTGGACCGTATAATCCACCATTTCCAGCATGACCCCGGCATTGCAGTACATTACCCACAGGCCCTTGGGGCCTTTCATGACCTCCCATATGTCTTCCGGCGTTTCAACAATACACCTGTCCCATGCGAAACAGTCATTCAGTTCTCGGGTAGTCCAATCGGGGCGCAGTCGGCCTACCAGGGAGGCCCAAGACCGCCTGTTCGGCTGGAACAGGGCAACAGGCCGCCGAACGAGAACAAGAACCACAAGCAGAAGCACAACAGCCAGTAGCAAGAGCAGATGCACTGCCACCTCCAACGATGGTCCACAACCATCAAGATTTACAAATAGGAGCGTCCTCTGGGCGCGTGGAAAAGATTATCACAAAAAGTGCGTACTCGAACGAAAAGGTTGTCGTTTCGAGGGGAGTATTGCGAATAAATGGACTCCAAAACCAGACCGTTACGAACTGTGCCTGTCCCCTCGGCTGACACAAACGGTTAAGACATCATTGGCCGTTCGCTGCAAATTCGTCGACCGGCAGGACCACTGTGAGCATTCTTAGCGACGGTTGAAGCGGAAGCGCGGGCTATGCAGGAAAGCAACCCTCGTTGCTATGTTGAGCCACGGTTCTTCTCCTTCAGCTCGATGTGGTTGGAATTGACCGAATACCGAGACCTGTTCTTTGCCGTTTAGCCTGCCGCAGACAGCGGGGGGCTTGCCACGCGATGGGTCAGCACCGTTACTCAGCCGCGACCCTCGATCTGCGACGGCTCCAGGCTACCTCTCTCGCGGACCTCTCGCGCCTCAATTCCCGCGCTGCCGTACGCATAGCAGTCAGCTTGGCTCCAAGAGCATCAATCATTTCGAGAGTTTTTGCGGGTTGATTTGCCCGGATGAGGGAGCGCAACTCAGCGTAGAACGGGCTAACAGCGGCAGTGGCAGCGGTCCACATGTCGGCACGGTGAATAAGCTGCTCGACGTGGTCAAGGTTAACGCGCTCAGCAGCGATCAAGGCTGCTCTGCACTCCTCTACGGTGAGGAGGCACGGTGCATTCGTAAATACCTGGGACAAACTCAGAATCTTTTCGTACGCGATTTCCCCATAGGCCATTTGCCGCCCAAGCTGGAAGGCATTGTTGAGGTTGCGGCGTGTACGCATCGTCATCAAGGCATCGCTGTTGATGTCTTAGGCAACCGTGGAGGGGAGGGCCGTCTATTCCCTGGTGCCGTTGGACCATCAAAGCGCCATGATGCCACGCAGGCGTGCAAGGGCAAAGGCTACAAATGATAAATCTGCAGCATGGCAGGCACTGCTGATTCGGTGCCCGATTGGTCGAGAAATCCGCAAGAATCTGCTCCGAGCGCAAAATAATGCTCGCGTAGCCTTGAGTTCGCAAAAACGACGTGGGTAGACTCTGTGCGGGAGAAACACGCATGGAATTCGAAACCGCCGCGCAGCAGACGCCGCACCCGGTTCAAGTGTCTGGCGAAAGCGCAGCGACCTACGCGTTCATGGGGGTGTTCGCCGTATTGCTGGGCCTGGTGACGAGCCAACACGAAATGTACGTCGACGAGGCGCAGGCGTGGCTGATCGCGCGGGACAGCGGGAATCTGCTGGAACTAGTCCAGCATTTGCGCTACGAGGGCCATCCGGCCCTGTGGTACCTACTGCTCTACCTGCCGGCGCATTTGTCCGTAAGCCTGGTGTGGATGCAGGTTTTGAACTATGTCCTATCCCTTGCAATGGCCTGGTTGGTGCTCTCAGAACGGCGAATGCCGCTGGCGATGCGGGTCATGTCGGTCTTCAGCGTGCCACTGTTCTTTTACATGGGAGTGGTCGCGCGCAGCTACATGCTGGCGGCGGTGCTGCTAGTCGGCGCGGCGCGATGTCTGCTGGCCGGTCGGCCTCGGCACTGGCTGGCGATGGCGCTGTTGGCGCTGGCTGTCAACGCCCACGTTTTTGCCATCCCTGTCGCCGCGGGCATCTTCGTCTGGTTTTACTGGCTGGATCCGGAGCCCAGCCTGCGAGTTGCGGCTGTCCGCCTGAGGGAGTGGCGATTCTGGATCTCGGCCGCGATTCTTGGTGCGGCTCTGCTGGTCTGCTACTTCACGGTACGGCCGGCGCCCGACGTGCATGTGCCTCACTATGAGCACACGGGCGTAGGCACGGCCGGCTATCTGGTGCTTGGAATTGGGCGGGTGTGGAATTACTTCCTGCCCTTTCCCCTTGGCGTTCTGTCGGTGCCTCATCGGGAGCTGATTGCGCCGTGGGAGCATCCCTCCCTGCTGGCAGCGGCGCTGACCATTGTCCTGTGGCTTCTGGCGGTATCGGTGCTGGCTGCCCGCCGCAGCCGGTGGTTCGTCTTGTCAGTGTCGGTGGTGTGGATGGCGGTTGTGTGGGCAACCGTGCATATCCCAGGCCCGTTCCACAGCAGCTTTCTCTTTGTGGCTTACGTGATTGCCTTATTGGCAGACACGCCACGGGCGGGGGAGCGTCCTTGGCTGCCCTGTCGGTACGCCCGGCCTGTGCTGTTCTTGCTGCTTGCCATGCAGATACCGATCTCCGTACATTATTCGGTGGAAGAGTGCCTTTTCCCGTTTTCGGGCGCCAAGGCAACGGCTGAATGGCTCAAGAACTCGGGTTTTGCGTCGCGGCCCCTGGTAATCGAGCCGGATACTGCTGCTCCCGCAATCATTGCGTTTACCGGTGTCCAGTCGGTGTACTTTCCTGCCTGCCACTGCCGTGGGTCGTTCGTAGTGTTCCGCCGCGGCCGGGAAGAGTACCGGCAGGTGACCGTTGAGGAGCTTCGGAACCTCCGGCAGCAGAGTGCCGCCTCGCCGGTAGTGGTCTCCCACCAGCAGTTGCCCAGCGAAAGTCTCAAGCTGATGGGCATCCAACTTCTCTACACATCGCCCCGTGGCATGTTTTGGCCCTTCGAGGATGTCTTTGTCTATGGGGACAACAGCTCTTCACAGAAGCGTTCAGCAGGCCAGCAATGAACCGGCAGACGGCTGTCATCATCGGCGCCGGGCCAGCAGGCCTGACTGCGGCGCTTGAACTCGAGCGCCAGACTGGAATCCGGCCTGTTGTGATCGAGGCGACGGATGCGATCGGCGGAATCAGCCGCACCATCCGCTACAAAGGCAATCGCATGGACATCGGCGGCCACCGCTTCTTCTCGAAGTCGGACCGCGTGATGCAGTGGTGGCTGGACCTGATGCCCGCCGAGGGCGCCGCTTGCGGTCTGGGCCTGGTGAGCTATCACGGCCAGCGGCGCGAGGCGCCTATTGTCGCTACGGCTCCCGCACAGTCGGATCTGGTGATGTTGGTGCGGCCACGCAAGAGCCGCATCTATTTTCTCCGGCGCTTCTTCGACTACCCCATCCGGCTCACGGCCGCCACTCTCAAGAAGATGGGAGTCTCTAGAACCATTTGCTGCGGCATCAGCTACATGCGCGCCGTCCTGTTGCCCATACCCAAGGAAGAGACGCTGGAGGACTTTCTCATCAACCGCTTCGGCCGCCAGCTGTACCTCACCTTTTTCAAGTCGTATACCGAGAAGGTATGGGGCGTGCCCTGCAGCCAGATCAGCGCGGAGTGGGGAGCCCAACGCATCAAGGGGCTCTCGTTGAAAGGCGCCGTAGTGCATGTTCTCAAAAAGGCGTTGGGTTCCAGTCGCATTCGAGACATTGGGCAGAAGGAGACCGAGACCTCGCTGATTGAGGAGTTTCTCTATCCCAAGCTGGGCCCAGGGCAGTTGTGGGAGCACGTAGCCGACCGTGTACGGGACGCCGGGGGCGAGATTCATTTCGGCATACAGGTAGACCGCCTCCAGGTAGAGGCCGACAGAATTGTTGCGGTTGAGGGAGTCGACGCCGCAGGCGACCGCATCCGCTTCGCCTGCGACTACGTGTTCTCCACCATGTCTGTGCGCGACCTGATTCGTGCCATCTCCACCGGTGTGCCGTCTAAAGTGAAGGAGATCAGTGAGGGGCTGATCTACCGCGATTTCATCACCGTCGGACTGCTTGTCCGGAAGCTGGCTGTGCGGGAAGACGACGGCACTCCGCTCAAGGACAATTGGATCTATATCCAGGAGCCGGATGTGCAGGTCGGCCGCCTTCAGATCTTCAACAACTGGAGTCCGTGGCTGGTGGCCAATCCGAACAAAGTGTGGATAGGTCTCGAGTACTTCTGCAACGAGAGCGATCCGCTTTGGAAGCTGAACGATGACGAGATGGCTCAACTTGCGGTCCGGGAAGTGGCCAAGATAGGGATTCTCAATCCCGAGGATGTCGAGGACACGCATGTGGTTCATGTGCCCAAGACGTATCCGGCCTACTTTGGAAGCTACGACCGGTTCGACGTGATTCGAAACTATGTGGACGGCTTCGAGAACCTCTTTCTTGTGGGCCGCAACGGCATGCACAAATACAACAACCAGGATCACTCCATGCTCACTGCGATGACCGCCGTGGAAAACATCGTTTCAGGCGTGACATCGAAAGCGAATATCTGGGCTGTCAACACGGAAATGGACTACCACGAAGCGAAAAAACAGATGGAGTGACCGCTGCCGCGCGGGTGGCGCGACGCGCCATCAGCCGTCTGCGGCTGGTGAAAGGGGAGAAGTATGCAAGTCGAGCACGGCAGGCATGCGAATGTGCCGATGGAGCTGCCGGGAGAGAACGCCATCGTATATGGGTTTCTCTGGTTATTCGCTATTCTGCTGGCCCTAATGACGAGCCGGCACGCGATGTTTGGCGACGAGGCACAGGCGTGGCTGATCGCGCGGGATAGCGGGAATCTGCTGGAATTGGCCCAACATTTGCGCTACGAGGGCCATCCGGCCCTGTGGTACCTACTGCTCTACCTGCCGGCGCATTTATCCGCAAGCCTGGTGTGGATGCAGGCTGTGAACTATGTTCTGGCCCTTGCAATGGCCTGGATGGTGCTTACAGAGCGCCGGCTGTCGCTTGCCATGCGGATCATGGCGGTCTTCGGCGTGTTCGTCTTCTTCCACATGGGACTGATGGCGCGGAACTATATGCTGGCGGCGGTACTGCTGGTCGGCGCCTCGCGGTGTCTGCTGGCTGGCCGGCCCCGGCACTGGCTGGCGATGGTGCTGCTGGCTCTGGCCGTCAACGCCCACGTTTTTGCCATCCCTGTCGCCGCGGGCATCTTCGTCTGGTTTTACTGGCTGGATCCGGAGCCCAGCCTGCGAGTTGCGGCTGGACGCCTGAGAGAGTGGCGATTCTGGATCTCGGCTGCGCTCCTTGGCGTGGCCTTGCTGGTCTGTTACTTCACGGTGCGGCCGGCGCCCGATGGCGCGACCCCCGAGTACAACTTTCCAGGCGCATCGTGGCTAGATTACCTGGTGATCTGCACGGGCCGGCTGTGGAGTTATTTTGTGCCTTTCATCCCGCAGATGCTGGAGGAACCGTTGCGCGAAAAGCTCATCCCCGAGTTACATCCATCGATTGTGGCGGCGGTTTTGTCTGTAGCTCTGTGGCTTCTGATTGTGTCCTCACTGGCGACGCGACGCAGCCGGTGGTTCTTTGTGTCGACTTCGCTGGCATGGATGGCGGCAGTATGGGCAACCGTGCATGCGCCAAGTCCGCATCACACCAGCATACTGTTTGTGGTGCTTTTGATCGCATTGATGTTGAACGTGCCGGAGAAAGGGGAGCGGCCCTGGTTGCCGTTTCACTATGCCCAGTCTGTGCTCGTGGTCCTGCTGGCTATGCAGATGGCCATGTCGATCGAATACTCGGTATTGGCGTGGTTCCATCCGTTTTCGGGTGCCGAGGCGACGGCCGAGTGGCTGGAACACGCGGGGCTGACCGAAAGGCCGCTCGTCGTGGAGCCGGATTACGCGGCGTCCGTTGTGCTTGCCCGCACTGGAGTGAGGTCGGCATATTTTCCGACCTGCCGGTGCCAAGGACAGTTCGTAGTGTTCCGCCAGGGCCGGGATGACACGCGGCAGGTGACCGTCGAGGAGATAGAGGCCATCAAGCGGGAATCCGGCATGACGCCCGTGGTCCTATCCCACTGGCAGCTCTCCGTGGACAACCTCCGGCAAATGGGCCTGCGACCGCTCTACCGGTCCCCGCACGGGTTCTTCTGGCCGTACGAAGATTTGTACGTCTATGGGGACAAGAGCCTTCCAAAGGCGGCAAGCTCGGCGGCATTGACCGGCGCGCGAGACCCGGTCAAGACAGAGTGGGTTGCTGCCCCGACAGAAAGACTGGTGGAGGCATCGGAGCCGCAATACCCACACGGTTAGTTCTGGTCGTGGCCGAATCCGCAAAGCGTCTGCTGGACGGCACGCTCCACACCGATAAAAGTCCAAGCGTCGTCGCCATAGCAGGCGGCGCCACACAGGTGTTGTAGGAAGGAGTGTTGCGCCTCGGCCCGATCTGAACCACTCTTCGTAGAAACCGTAGTTGTCGCAGTGGGCACTATTTCGTAATCGGAATAGTGCAGCGTTGCTGCCCGAGGGCGTGCTTCGGATTGACCCGGACAACGCCGCAGCCTTCGAGCGGCAGCTTGGCGCAGTGTTGGAGGCAACACTGGAGTGATCGCTTGCCTTCGAACAGGCATCCACCCTGACCTGTGGCCGTGAGGGTGGTCGCTTACCGGAGTGCTACTTGGCTGGCCTGTTCCTGTTCGTGGAGGACACTGACCGTGGCGCGCCCGCCGCGCCGGGAAACCGCGATGCGTTTCTCGGCGATGGCACGGCGGAAGAGGTCGCCTTCGGCAGCGCGAGCGGCCCTGTAGGTTTCTGCAATCTGGTGGCAGATATTCCAGAGAAGTTCCCGGCTGCAAGTCTTGATGAGGGCAGTCCACGTTTCGCCCGATGTTGTGTCGTCGAAAGCGTAGCCGAACAAGCCCCCGCCATGGCTCTCCAGCACCACGATACCGTCACGGTAGAGGCCCATGGGATTGCGATAGATGCCGTACCGATAGGTGGCTCCGGTCCATTTGACGGTGGAGTCAAAGCAGCATGGGCGACCCTCGCCGAAGAGTCCGGCAGCCAGAAACTCCAGGCTGGCAACGGGCACATCGCGCGCTTCTCCGCGGTTGAGCAAATCGCTCATGTTGTAGCAGTGGATCGTCTGTGGCTGGGCTCGGCCGGATTCATTGAAGAAAAGGTCCGCCGCATCGTCGGTCCTCCAGTAGCAACCGAGTCTTTCCTGTGCTGGTGTCATCAAAGGGGCCTCTGTGGATTGACGATGAAGGTGTAAGCATACGCAGGGTGATCTTCATTCCTCTTTCTCGTCGTTTTCCTCGTCGCAGTCGAAGAATTTGTTGCCATCCCACGCGGGGTCTTCAGTGGAGTTCTCTACCAGGACTGCTGTCTTCTTTGAACAATAGGCCTCGCCTGACATAGCGTCTCGTGCAAGGTCTTCCAACGCAACACTTTGTGGGTCGTAGTCCGACCAGATTGTGATTTTTGTTTTCCAGAGGTTCTTGGGTATGTTTTCTTTCATCCATCGTGCGGCCGGTCGCGAGTGATTTGCAGCCGGTCGTAGAGAGAGTTGTTACGCAGCGCTTTGCCTCAGGCAGCAACCGCGCGGATGACTTCGGCTATAGGGCCACACTTTGGCACCAACGGGGTGAGGTGGAGGCCGGTGCGAATCTCCTGGCGCACCTGCATGAGGATGAGACCGAGCCGGTTGTGGCCATCGCCGGTGCAACGTGGACTGACACCGTACTTCTGTTTGCCAGCCGGAAGCGTCTGACACTGGCAGACGCCCCAGAAATTGTCGTGGCACGCATTGCCGTGGACGAGTTGGGTGTCCTCGGTGTCCAGCAGTTTTTCGCGTAGAACTGGCCAGGAGAACTTCGAACGCTGAATATCGAGCATGATGTCGAGCTGCACAGCATCCCAGTCCGGCCGCATCCAGCTTTTGGGGATGTTCTTGCCGAGTCGTCTCGCGTCCCAAGGCTGGATGTTCCAGCCGATGAAGGAAACGCGATCGGGGCGGCTGAGTATCTTGGCTGCTTCAAAGGCGGCAGCCGGGGAGTTGTACTGGTCGTTCTCGAAGAAAAAGGCAGAACGAAAGATTGGGCTGAGAAAAACGTACTTGCCGGTAAATGACTCAATGATCGAAGGCATGGCGGACTCCAGCGAAAGGGCGCGGGAACGGTGGTTTTGGCGCGCTGTATCGCGCTCAAGTCCACTGTTCGTCGAATGAGAAGGATTGGCTCATTACCTGTTCGAACTCTTTGGTCTTCTTGATGCGGATATCGCTACAGATACGGTCCTGATGCAGCAGAACCGCTCCGAGCCGCACCATTTCGAGTAGAGCTAGGAAGGTGGCTGTTACCAGCCGAGCCGAGGGAGAGTCGTTGAGAATGGTTGTGAGTGTGATCGGTTGGTCTTCGACCAGCAGCCGCCGGCGCAGGTAGTCGACCATCTGAGCGACGGAAACTGAGTCCTGCTCGACGGTGAGGGTGGGCCGATTGGCGGTGCGGTCCAGGATTTGGCGGAAGACAGATACCAGATTGACCGAGTCGGAGGAGGTTGGTACGTCCTGTGCAGGCGTATCGTCGAGATACTCTTCATCGAGGAATTCACGTATCCCAGGATTCGACCAAATGGCCTGTTCGACATGCTCTTTTTGCTGGAGCATCTGCGCGGCTTGTTTGAACCGCTCGTGTTCCAGAAGCTGATTGACTAGATCCCGACACGGGTCTTCGGGCTTGCCTTGGGAAAAATCCTCAGTCGGACGCGGCAGCAGCAGCTTGCTCTTGATGTGGATGAGCTGGGCGGCCATGTAGACGAACTCCGCAGCCGTGTCAACCTCGTTGGCATGGAACTGGCCAACGTAGGCGAGAAACTGGGCGGTGATCTTCGCAATGGGGATATCGCAGATGTCGACGTCCTGCTTGCGGATGAGAGCAAGCAGGAGGTCGAGCGGGCCGTCGTAAAGCTGCCCAACGGTGAGGGAGAAGGAGAAGGGCTGGTCCGGGCCGGGGCTACCCGGCGCACCGGAGACCGGTCGGTTGGCCGTGGGTGGCGCCGGGGGCTGTGCGGCCGGATACTCGGTGTGCGGCGTGTTGGGCATTGTGGTCCATTCTATTGTGGCCGTCAATGAGCGGCACTAAGCGGGGCATCCCTCAGGGGCGGGATGTGGACGTTATTGGAGAGCAAGACCGTACTCGAGGGCTATTCGAACTGGTCGGTTGAGGTCAGTGCCGGATTCATCCTGAAGAGTCGACATTACCTCCCCACTCGATCCAAAATCCTGGTATTTGCAGAAGAAGCGTCGCGATGGTTGTTTCAGGGGACTGATCCGCCCGAACCGTTGCCTTCGACTCACAAGTTATTCTGGATGAGCGCATTAGGCTGTTCTCGTCAGTTCAGAACGCCTGGGCGGATTGCTTCCGACTAGCCGATCTCGGTACTGAACCGGGTCGGCATCAGCCGTGTTGCGGCGACATTCCGGAGAACAAGCCTTCAAAGCCCTCTACCGCTGCATACGGTTGGACGGTTCGTAACGGAGAGTCAGTTTATGCCTACCGGACAGTGGGGATCGTTCGACCTTTTCAGGTTTGGACCAGCGGCGGACGAGAAAGCGCACCATTGTGAACCGTTGTTTACTTAAAGGTAAAATAGCTATTGAAGAGGTCAATCTCTATGCGCGTTGGAACATGCAAGCTATGCCAGAGGATCGGTGAGTTACAGGACAGCCACTTCATGTCGAAAGGGATTTTCGCCCAGCTTCGGACACCCACTGCGAAGAATCCGCACCCTGTGCTCATGACGCCCCAGGTGTCGGTAATTTCGTCGCAGCAACTCAGGGACTACGCCTTCTGCAGCGATTGCGAGCAGCGCTTCAACCGGAACGGTGAATCGTGGGTGCTCGCGAACATGGCCCGAATGAACGGATTCAAGCTGCAGGACGCGTTGATCCAGGCGGGGCCAGTGGTGGTCCACCCGACGATCGCGCTCTATGCGGGCGCGGCAATTCCGTCGATCGACATGGACGCGCTTGTGTACTTCGCGATGAGCATCTTCTGGCGCGCGGCGGTCCAAGAATGGAAGAGCATCGACGGCCTGACCACCCGGCTCGACTTGGACGGGCACGAGGAGGAGATACGCGAGTTCTTGCTGGGCGGTCCGTTCCCTGCAGACGCGGTTGTCATGGTGTCGGTGTGGCCGAACCGGCAGGTACTGCCAGCAGCGCATACCCCGCGCGAGGGACATCCGGACGGCTTCAAGGCGTTCGACTTCCTGGTCCCTGGCATCGAATTCCGCCTCCTGCTCGGCACCGGCATTCCCGCCGATCTACGTCAGTTTTGCGCCCAAACAAGTCCGGAGCGGTACGTCGCAGCGACCACGATGTTGGTTGACAAGGTGATGGACACGTTCACGAGCATGATGAAGACGAGCGTTCCCTCGCAAGTGCTCCTGGAGCGAGTGAAATGAAGGAGTATATCCTCGGCTTCGAATCGCGCGCGTCGGCCGATAAAACGAGGCCTGGGCGCCCGAATTCCAATCAGAGGATTAGGTCAGCTGTTCTCTCGCTTCTCAGATGATGGCAATTACGCCGTCGTGGTCGGGCGAGATTGCAGACTGGAAGGTCTGCTGCAAGGCGTCACGCAAGGCAGACGAGGTCTTGGCATCGGGAATGTCGCCAATCTTCTTCCCCATCCTGTCATACACTTCCACCAGAACGTTGCCGTCCATCACTTTCATCAGCAGCGAAGTTGCACCACTTGGCAGTTCCGGCCGGTGGCGTATTCCAATCGCCTGAAGCAGAGCAGACAACCGGGTATATTCCTTTTGTTGTTCTGGTGACGGCACGATCTTCATTCCAGCTTTTACGAACTCCGCTTGCCACGCAGCAACCGCTCTTAGGCAGATAGGCTCGAGGTCTCCAAGCGAGTTGCCGTCCTTGTCAACCACGGTTGCAGTAATTCGCACGTTAGCATCACCATGAGCTTGGATAGGTCCACCGAAGACTGGAATCGTGATTAGCGGTGTTTCTTCCGACGTGGTGACTTTGAATTCTAGGGTTGTATGTGCAGGCTGGAGCCGAGGCGAGAGCCCAGATCTGGAGGGCCGGTTGAGCTCTGCGTGCTTATCCAAGTTCCAGAGGTCGTGAATGATCGCAACGTCACGATCGCTGTTGATCAACTGGTCGCCGGTCTCAGGTTTTCCGTTCTTTCTGCACCACGCATGTAGGTGATCTTTTAGAGATGCGATGTTGCTAACGAGCGTTGAAACCCTGTTCGCTGCCGTCGCTGGCTTCTCGATCTTAGTGAAATCAAACGTGGCAGCGAACCGCCCCCCAGAATCTACTCTCGCCGGTCTCATCGAGGCCAGCTTCTCCGTGACCCGCATCTCTGCAAGTGCGGCGTATAGCTGCTCTAATTTCTGCTCGATGGTGGTGCTAGACAACTGAGTTCTACCTCCAATCTCGCGGGCCGCCGGTGCCTCGCCTTTGGATACCTGAGAAGGCAGAAGCCTCAATTGGTTTTCCCGCTAGTGAGGAGTTTCCGGCGACCGGTGCCCGCAGGCGCAGCCTCCCCCGTGTCTCTGGCAGTTGCGAGCAGGAAGACACGGAGGCCTAGTGAGAAAAATACTACTCCCTGCAAACGGGCTTGTCGTCAGTCGCCTGTTTCGCTCTCTCAGTTGATGCCCAGTCGCCGAGTCACTCAGCTAGCGCAGCAGCGGCTCTTCTGGCGCCAGGGCCGGCAAATTCGTAGACACTTGGCCGACAGATCGGTACGAATCAGTTGTGAACAGGCGATCCGGCGATTCCCCGCCATCCGAGAATGATTGGCGACGTTTCTTAGAGCCCAAGTCGGTCACGAATGACCAGCTTGGCAATCTCCTGCATCAAGTGATTATCTTTGGTCGTGGAAATCTGATCGAGCGGGTTATCAGGATCGACGGTTCGCTTGATGGCATGCTTGATTCCGTTCACCTTGACGTCCCGGAGGTACTGCTCCAAGTCTGAATGGATAGCTAAGATTTCCTTCAATCTGCCCATGTGTGGCAGATGTTCCAGATTCGGGATTGCGACTGTGTTCAGCCACTCCCTCCGCGATGCGTTCCCTTTATTTGGCACGGCCAGTTCCAAAATCTTGTAGTACGAAAGGAACTCGTAGAACGTACTGCTTGAGTTCTGCGCTTCTCTGTACAACCCTAGCGCCAACTTCTGATCTCTCGTATGGGCCAGCTTTGTGCCACGTTGAAGGTATTCCGGATCGACGCGGAGTCCTACAGACATTCGAGGGCTATAGACCTTCGAATATGCAGTCCTCGCTCCGCCGACGCCCTCCTTGACCCGTGCATGTCCGTCATGTTGCCAGACGAGAAGGCTGAGGAAGCGGTTGAGCTGGTCATCCTCGGCCTTGTGGTCGTGAAGATTCGCTACGCCGATGCTGATAGTGGCCTCCGCTTCGGCGGTCCCGTTGATCCAGCGCATGACCTTTCCCTCAAAGGTGACATACGCATATGGGTCGGTTCCAATCTTCAGCGTCGTATCGAGCACATAATCTATCTGGAACCTCAGGCCGTCTTCCAGCCACGCGCGGTCTAGCGTGGAAAGGGTTACGCTTCTGTGCCAGAAGTCCCTGTCTAGCACGTCCGTCAACGAGCCGAATATATCCCCGGCCAGCCATTGTGGGTCACAGAGATTTGAATGTGGTCTCCAGAGGTATGAGCGCGAATGACCGAAGTGCATAAACGTCCAATCGCATTCGATCGGGCCGCGCTCAGACTCCGGGAGAACGGCCTTGATTAGTGCGTGGTAGTGGGCCTGATTCCTTTCAAAGTCGTCGGCGACCGCAAACAATGAAAAGAGGCCAAGAAACTGACGAAGAAACCCTGTTCTAACGAGAAGCTGGCTGAGAATAAAGTCGAGTCGCGTCTCTTGGGTTGTCTCTGCACCGATGATCTGAACCGGTTGGCTATCAGCGTCGTGGTAGTAATAGTTCCCATCCTCACCCTGGAACACTTGTCGTTCTTCGGCGATCCGTCGGTCAAATGACGAGTTCCAGCCACTTAGTTCGTCTATTCCTTCGATGAGGTAGTCCCGAAGCTCACTCCATGCATCTTCGCAGGGACGTTTGACCATGATCTGTAAGGCGTGGACGCAGGAATCGATTGATGAACGCTGGTTAGAGGCTCCCCTAGCGTGGTAATGCAAGAAGTTGTTTAAGACTGCGTACCATGTCGAGTCCGGGAGCACTCGATACTGTCCGTGCACCATTCCCTTCTTGATAAGCGAATTGAACAGTTCTGGCGCGCTTTGACTCTTCAGGCCGTCCAATACGCTCTGTGCCGACTCGTAGATATTATTCGGAGGGTACACGATACCGGCATCAAATCGGACAAAAGGAGTCTTCTCCGGCTCGCCGATCTCCAGGGGTTGCTGTGCGGGTCGTTTTCTCATTTTGGATCTGCAGAGCTCCTATCAAGAAGGGATGGCACTAGTGTATCGGTCAACGGACGAAATCCCGGGCATCTGGATCAGGAGGGTGGCCTCGGTCTCGACGCCCCAAAAACCACACTGAGGGTGCCTCCGGTCCCTTGACACCCTTGCTCTTGGGGACCGGGGAAACTCCGGACCTCAATTGGCAGGAAGAATCTTTCCCTGCCGAACCTCATGGCTTGATGGCATGCCCAGGTTGTACGGGAGTGATCTGAACAAGCCCGCTGCCAATTTCGCCGTCCGGAAGTTCGCTGATCTGGATGGTGATCTTGGACAGGAATTTACCTTGCGTTGCGATCCATCGGACTAGCGCCGCCTTCTCCTGGCCGCATTGAACATCGATGCCGGTGTCGTGTGCTTGCAGGAGGTCTTGGACCACGCCCGCCGCAAGGTCTGGAATGCTAAGCAGATCGTCGAGATGGCTCTTGTGCGCGAATGACTTTCCGAAGCCTACGATCTCAAATTCGTTCGCGCAGTACATGCCGAGCACGCGAACAAAGATGTTCTGCGTATGCTCGAAGCGTCTGTCTCGTGCGTCTGCGTTGATTGCGTCGTCGTCGCAGTACCACAGGAGGCGCTGCTTGTCCTCCGTTGTTAACGCCGTAAATATTGCGATCGCGTGACAAATGCGGAGCATCTTCTCGGCCGTCGCGCCTTTCCATTGACCGAGTTCCATGTTGCGGAGTTGTTTCTCGATCGGGGCGTGAGCTTCCTGTTTCGACTTTCCAAAGACGGTTCCAATGCATTTGTCGATGGCGATAGTGACTACTGCGCCATGAATGAAGTTGTCGACCAATTCCAGAAATTCCGGCAATGCTCGGCTTCTAGGGCCGTAGGTGAGGTTTTTGAATTTAAACTCGCTATACGGCTCGAGGAGGCCGTATTTCTCTCGCAAGTCACGAACTTTCGTTTCGAAAGGACCGACTTTGTTGTAGGCCATGAGCAGAAACGAATATGTATTGAACCGCGCACCTTTGTGTTCCCCGCTGAAGTCTGACATTATTGCGATCTTGGTGTCATCTGAGAAATCTGGGAGATCCTTCAGTTGGCTGATGGCATGTGCAAGAAGATGCGAGAACAAAGCATACTCGGGCGCGATCGCCGCCAGCGTGAAAGGACCGGATTTCTTGATCTTCTGGCTGGATACCATGGAAGCTGTTTCGCATTCCGAACACAATGCTGACTGATGATTGGAGCGGCTGCAACTGAAAACGAATTACCGGTATCGACCGAGGTAGAATGGCCCGCTAAACTAGCGGGCCATTCTGAATTTGGTGCGGGTATGAGGAATTGAACCTCATTATCGTTGCACGTGGGAAGTCATCGCTTCGTACATCAATGCTGTCTTTTCCGGCTGGAGGAGAGCAATACCGACCACGGCCCCGCTGCAACGCCGCTCTGAACCATCCGTCCTCTTTTGCTGTCCCAAGGCTTTGCTTTGCCTTTGCCCTCTTCTCGCCGTGCCGCGAAACGTGCCTAGCAACACTGCGTGTTGATGAATCGGGCTTCAGGTGTCCCATGGTTTCGCTATTGATTGTCGTTGTCATTTGTACTTCCTCCTGTGCCTTGATCGAAATGCACGTGGCAACATGATCGGTACTGCCGACTCCTCCAACCGAGACCCACATTGAGACCAGTAAGATGACCTTTGCTCCCAAGCCTCAGAGTTCATTTTACAATCCGCGGTGCCTTCTGGCCCTTCCGTCGACACTTTGCGGAGTAGGTGGATTATTGACGTTTGACGCGACGCGAATTCATCGGATCTTTCTCGCAGGCGGTAAAGCGGGATAGGTAACGGGAAACGCCGATGTGACCAGGAGCGATTCTCGCTTCACGCAAAATCGCCAGTTCACTCGTCGAAGACTGATCGGTACCGGGTCGGCATGTATTCAGAATTCTGCCGGCTCCTGACCCTCTTTTGCACAAACGGTCCTCTTTCAACTTGAATCCGGAGGTCTATTGAGAGTGCGGATCCAGAATTAGCTCAAGAAGTACGGTGAAAACGCCGCTAATGAAAGTCATGGGAACGCACGTCAATGGTCGTGATGTCGAGCGGCGCAACGCGCTGAGCTTTGACGTGAATCACGCTGTCCTGGTTTTGCAGCGTGCCATCTATGAGCAGAAAACGACTAAGGGTGACGACCATGCGGTCACGTTCGAAGACGTCTGGGGTGAGGATGACGTTCGCGATGCCGGTTTCGTCTTCCAGCGAGAGGAAGACGAAGCCTTTGGCGGTGCCTGGACGCTGGCGGGCGATGACGCAGCCAGCGATGCGTACGGGGCGATGATTCGTACAGCACAGAAGGTCGTCCGCTGAGAAGATGCCCTCTTTGCGTAGCGCGGCGCGGTGGTAAGCCATCGGATGCGGACCAGTGGTGAGTCCGGCGCCGGAGTAATCGGCAGCGAGACGCTCGTCGGTGGTCATCGAATGGAGCGGCATCGGTTCGTAAGGTTCGTCGGGCAGATTGTCTGCGCTACGCAGCAAGGGCCCAACAGGACGACCAGCCTCTTCCACCTGCCAGAGCGCATCGCGGCGATGCTCGACATGGTCCAGAGAATTCAGCGCGCCGATGCGGGCAAGAGAGACAAGCTCCTTACGGTTGAGAGCAGGTACTCGCTGCACCAGATCATCGACAGAAGCAAATGGCCCGTCAAGGTTCCTTGCGGCGAGAATCTCATTTGCAGATGTTTGCCGAAGTCCCTTCGCATAGTTGAAGCCTATGCGCAGCGAGAGCGACGCGTCGCGCTCAGCTTCCAGGGTGCAGATGGCTTCAGACCGCTGCACGTCAATAGGGCGCGCGCGCAGGCCGTGGCGTTGCGCGTCCTTCACCAACACCGCGGGCGAGTAGAAGCCCATGGGCTGGTTGTTGAGCAGGCCGCAGGTAAAAGCAGCCAGGTAATGCACTTTCAGGTACGCTGATGCGTAAGCGATGAGCGCAAAGCTGGCGGCATGACTCTCTGGAAATCCGTACATGGCGAACGAGGAGATGCCCTGCACGATGTTGTCCTGCGCCTCGGCTCCGATGCCGTTGCGAGTCATTCCGGCGCGCAGGCGGCCTTCGAGGTCCTTCATGCGCTGCATGGAGCGGCGCATGCCCACGGCGCGGCGCAGTTCCTCGGCCTCGGCGCCAGTGAAGCTGGCCACGGTCATGGCCATGCGCAGGAGCTGCTCCTGAAAGAGCGGCACGCCCAGGGTGCGCTTGAGCACGGGTTCGAGCAAAGGGTGCGGATAAGTGATCGCTTCCCTCCCCTGGCGGCGGCGCATGTAGGGGTGCATCATCTTGCCCACGATGGGGCCGGGCCGGATGATGGCGACCTGTACCACCAGATCGTAGAAGCGCACAGGCGCATTGTGCGGAATCGACGCCATCTGCGCGCGGCTCTCCACCTGAAACATGCCGACGGTGTCTGCCTTGCACAG
>Ga0181535_10002827_pt1 | contig 20714 bp, 20 predicted proteins | sample PEATcosm2014_Bin_44_FD_119774 | JGI IMG/M metagenome (GOLD analysis project Ga0181535, IMG submission 119774) | Peatland microbial communities from MTU Mesocosm Facility, Houghton, MI, USA - PEATcosm2014_Bin17_30_metaG | ecosystem: Environmental > Terrestrial > Soil > Wetlands > Peat | place... | reverse complement strand
CAGGATCTCGACATGGGGGACGACGAACACCGCGTCCGGTGACGCGGCCCAGCGACCGAAGGCGGCCGCGATCGTCTCGAGCTCCTCGGGGTCGCTGAGCCCGTACGCCACGGCCTGCTCGGCAAAGCGGGAGTAGCGGGTCCGGTCGGCCCACAACCCACCCCACCATGCCCGCGACTCGGGGTCGGCGTAGGTCCACGTGGAGCTCGAGACCGTGACGTCGTCGAAGCCGGCCTGGTGCGCCAGGCCCAGCAGCCGCGGCCCGATGCGGGCGTCGTGGCCGTTGCGGGAGGTCACGGCGAAGTACAGCTCGAGCCAGCGGTCCAGCGCGGGGTCGCCCGGCGCCCAGGTGAAGGCCCCGTAGTCGGAGTCGCGGGCGGCCAGCACACCGTCCGGCCGCAGCACCCGCCGCAGCTCGACCAGCGCGGCCACCGGGTCGTCGAGGTGCTGCAGCACCTGGTGCAGGTGGACGACGTCGAAGGCGGCGTCGGGGTACCCGAGCGCGAACAGGTCGCCGACCTCGAACCGCAGGTTCTCGAGGCCGAGCCCGGCGGCGTGCTCCTGGGCCTGGGCCACCACGTCGGCGGCCGCGTCGACCCCGACCACCTCACCGGGCGCCACCAGGAGCGCCAGGTCGGCGCTGATGGTCCCGGGCCCGCAGCCCACGTCGAGCAGGCTCTGACCGGCGCGCAGGTGGGGCAGGAGGTAGGCGGCGGAGTTCTGGGCCGTGCGCCAGGTGTGGCTGCGCAGGACCGATTCGTGGTGTCCGTGCGTGTAGGTCATGCGTACATTGTGGCGTGCCCGAATTGCCCGAGATGCAGGCGCTGTCCGAGCGCCTCGAGGCGCGCCTGGCCGGCCTGACCCTGCGCCGGGCCGATCTGCTCGGCTTCTCGTCGCTCAAGACCTACGACCCGCCGCCGGACGCCCTGCAGGGCCGCCGGCTCCTCTCGGTCGGGCGGCGGGCCAAGTACCTCGTCTGGGAGTTCGAGGGCGGCACCCGGATCGTGCTCCACCTCTCGCAGGCCGGCCGCGTCGACGTGGAGGACCCCCCCAAGAAGACCAAGCCGCGCGGCGCGGTCGCCCGATTCGTGTTCGGGTCCGGTGACGCCGGCCTCGACGGCCCGGGTGTCGCCGTCCTCGTGCGCGAGCACGGCACGCAGCGCAAGGCGTCGTGGTGGGTCCTGGCGCCAGGGGACGAGGGCCCGTTGGCCGGGCTCGGTCCCGAGCCGGGCAGCGAGGAGTTCGCCGCCTTCATCCGCAGCAGCGACTCCCGGCGCCACCTCACCACCGACCTGCGCGACCAGCATGTCGTCTCGGGCATCGGGCGCGGGTGGGGCGACGACATCCTGCACCGGGCCAAGCTCTCGCCCTTCGCCTCTCTGCGTTCGCTGACCAGCGAGCAACGCGAGGCCCTCCTCGTCGCGGCGATCGACGTGCTGGCCGAGGCGCTCGAACTGGAGCGGGGACGTGAGGGTGGCCTCTCGGAGGCCAAGCTCGGCGGGCGGTTCAGGGTGCACGGCCGGGCCGGCGAGCCGTGCCCGACGCCGTGCGGCGACACGCTCCGTCGGGTGTCCTTCGAGTCCTACGAGATGGCCTACTGCCCGACCTGCCAGACCGGCGGGAAGGTGCTGGCCGACCGTCGCCTGTCGCGCCTGTTGAAGTAGGCCCGCCTGCGCCGCCGCCGCTAGTTCAGCTGGCGCACGACGGTGACGACCTTGCCGAAGATCGTCACCTCGTCGGGCCCGCCGAACACCATCGGCTCGTAGGCCGAGTTGGCCGGCATGAGGACGACCTGCCCGTCCTTGCGGCTGAACGTCTTGACGGTGGCCTCGCCGTCGGCAATGCCGGCGACGACGACGTCGCCGTTGTCGGCATGTTGCTGCTGGCGCACCACGACGTAGTCCCCGTCGTAGATCCCGGCCTCGATCATGGAGTCCCCGCGCACCCGCAGCATGAACGTGGGACCGTTCCCGGTGAACTGGGCGGGCATCGGGAGGAGCTCCTCGACATTCTCCTCCGCCATCACGCCGGTGCCGGCGGCGACGTCGCCGACGAGCGGGACGTTGTGCACGGCGGAGACGCCGAGGCGCGACGTCGTGTCGGGATCGAAGTGGACCTGGATGGCCCGGGGCTTGCTCGGGTCCCGCGAGAGGTAGCCCTCACGCTGCAGGACAGCGAGGTGGTTGTGCACGGTGGCCGAGGAGGCCAGGCCGACCGCCTCGCCGATCTCTCGCACCGAGGGCGGGTAGCCCCGCTCGCGCTGGCGGTCGGCGATGAAATTGAGGATCTGCAGCCTCTTGCCGCTCAGGACCTCGGCCATCGGCGTCTCCTTGCTCTCATGTCGTGGTGTCCACCCGGCGCTTCCGCCAGGCCCCTCCCGGGGGCGAACATCCGTTCGTGAGGAACCAAGATAGCCAACCGGGCCGCCCGAAGCAAACATCTGTTCGTTTCGGCGACGGCCGGCGGGATGCGGCTCAGGCCGAGGAGGCGGCCGCCTCCCGGTGGACGCCCAGCTCGGCCAGCAGCTGGTCACGCAGCCCGTCGAAGGCCGGCCCGCCGATCCGGCGCGGCCGGGGCAGGCCCACGGCCTGGTCGACGGAGATCCGCCCCTCGCGCAGCACCAGGACCCGATCGGCCAGCAGGACGGCCTCCTCGACGTCATGGGTGACGAGCAGCACACCGGGCCGGTGCCGGGCGCACAGGTCGGCCACCAGGTCCTGCATGCGCAGACGGGTCAGCGCGTCGAGGGCGGCGAAGGGCTCGTCGAGCAGGAGGAGCCGCGGCTGGCGCGCCAGCGCCCTGGCCAGGGCCACGCGCTGGGCCTCGCCGCCCGAGAGCGTGCCCGGCCAGGCGTCGGCGTGATCAGCGAGGCCGACCTCGTGCAGCGCGGCGACGGCCACGTCGCGGGCGGCCGCTGCCTTGGACAGGCCGATCACGACGTTGCGCCAGACCCGCATGGACGCCACGAGCCGGGGCTCCTGGTACACGACGGTCCGGACCTCCGGCACCAGCACCTCGCCGCTCGACGGCGCCTCGAGGCCGGCCAGGATGCGCAGCAGCGTGGTCTTCCCGCTGCCGGAGGCGCCCAGCAGCGCGACGAACTCGCCCCGGGCGATGGTGACGTCCAGGCCGTCGAGCACGGTGCGGCCGTCGAAGGATTTGCCGACCTCGAGGGCGACGGCGGCCGGCGCGGTGGTGGGGACGTTCATCGGACCGCGCTGTGGCGACGCCACGGCATGGCGTACCGCTCGAGGAGGCGCACCAGGAGGTCGGCGGCGATGCCGAGCAGTGCGTAGATGATGACGCAGACCACCAGCACCGGGATCTGGTCCAGGCTGTTGGCCTGGGCGACCAGGTAGCCGATGCCCTGGTTGGCCCCGATGCTCTCGGTGAAGACGAGCGCGATGACCGAGATGCCGGCGGCGAAGCGCAGCCCGGTCAGGATGGACGGCATGGCGAGCGGGACGACGACCTGGCGAACGAGCCGCCGACCCTGCAGCCCGAAGCTCCGTGCGGCCTCGACGACGCGGCGGTCCACGTTGCGCACGCCGTTGGACGTGTTGAGGTACATGGGGAACAGGGTGGCCAGGCCGATGAAGAGCACCTTGCCCGTCTCGCCCACGCCGAACCAGATGATGAACAGGAAGATGAGGGCGGGGTAGGGGACCATGCGCAGCATCTGCATCGGCGCGTCGAGGAGCTCCTCCCCGAGCCGGTACAGGCCCACGATGATGCCGAGCGTGGTGCCGAGGCCGGCGCCCAGGGCAAGGCCGAGCGCGGCGCGGCGCACCGACACGCCGACGTCACCCACGAGGTCCTGAGTTTCGAGGAGGTGGGTGAAGGAGTCCCACGTCGCCCTCGGCGTGGACAGTGCGGTCGCCGGGATCACGTGGGTCCCCGTGAGGATCCACCACAGAGCGAAGATCGCCGCCGGGAGCACGAGGCGCAATGCGAGCGAGGAACGGCGGCGCCGGACGGGCGCGGACTCCGGTCCCAGGCGCACGAGGCCGTCGGTCGGCGAGGAGTCCGTCGCCGGGCCCGATGCGGTGGCGCCGGGCGGCGTGGCCACCTGCGTCATGGTCGATGACCGCTCACGACTGGAGCCCGGCCGCCTTGGCCACCACCTTGTTGAAAGGGAGGTCGAAGATGCCCTTGACGTTCAGGCGCGACGAGACGAGCCCGAGCTTCTGGAACGTGTTCGCCTCGTTCTGCTGGTAGCTGATCAGAGCCGGCGTGATCGGGGTGCCGACCTCCTGGGCCGTGGCCACGGCCTCCTCGGCCACGGCCAGCGTGACCCCATAGGTCTTCGAGTAGGTGGCGGCGGCCAGCGCGGGGTCCTTCAGCAGCGCCGCCTCGGCCTTGTAGAAGCGTCCGATGAAGTCGGTCAGAGCCGCCGCCTTCTGGGGGTTGGCCAGGGCGGCGTCACTCGCCGTCAGGTAGCCGATCGTCTGCAGGTAACCGGCCCCGGTGGCCAGCACGCGGACCTTCCCGGTGGCGAGGTCGAGCCCGGTGAGCGGTTGGCTGATCACCGCGGCGTCGATCTGGCCGGCGGTGACGGCGGTGGACGCGCTGGTCACCGCCAGGTTGTCGATCGTGACCCCGGTGTAGGGGATCCCGGCCTTCTGCAGCGCCGTCACGAGGAAGTACTGCTCCACGGTCCCCTCCTGCACCGCGACGGTGTGGCCGCGCAGCTGGGCCACCGTCTTGATGGAAGAGCCCGCCGGCACGACGATGTCGTAGGGCGAGACCTTGGGGTTCGCCGCCTTCGTCGCCGCGACCACCTTGACCGGGTCCCCGGCGGACTGCGCGAAGATCGTGGGCGTCTCGGCCATGTCGCCGAGGTCGACCGCCCCGCCCGTCTCGGCGGCGATGACGGGCGGCCCACCGATGAAGTTGGTCCAGTTGACCGTGTACGGAGCGCCCTTCAGCGCGTCGGTGGCGGCGAAGATCGTCTGGAACTCCTTCAACTGGTCACCGAACGTCAGGGTGACGCCGCTGAGGGACACGGTCTTCGACGTCGCCGCCGACGCGGTGGACGCGGTCAAGCCGACGGCCAGGCCTGCGAGGAGCGCGGTCGCTGTCAACCGCGACACGGCACTGTGCGTGAGGCTGTGGGCGCGCGAGCGGTGCTGCATGGGTGGTTCGTTCCTTTCGACGGCCGCATGGCGGCCGGGTGCGGGTGGTGGTGCGCCGAGCGGGTGAGGTCAGCTGAGCGGGCGAGGTCAGTAGGGCCGGTCGCCGCGGATGGTCACGCGCTGGATCACCCTGTGCGCGTCGCCGTAGTCGTAGACGGCGTAGTGCATCGTCGTCCGGTTGTCCCAGAAGCCGAGGTCACCCTCCTCCCAGCGGTAGCGCACGACGTATTCGGGTGTCGTCATGTGCCGGTAGAGGAACTGGAGGACAGCATCGCTCTCCTTCGGCTTGAGTCCCTTGATCCTCTTGGTGAACCCGGGGTTGACGAAGAGGTTGCGCCGGCCCGTCTCGGGGTGAGTCCGCACGACCGGATGCTCCACCTGGACCAGCTCGGTGAAGGTCTTCCCGTCCCACTCGCCCTGTCCGACGGCCTGCAGCAGCTTGCCGAAGCTGCGGGTGCCGTCGTGCACGGCGGTGAGCCCGTCGACGAACTCACGCAGGGGAGCCGAGAGCCCCTCGTAGGCGGCCTGGGTGTCGGCCCACAGCGTGTCACCGCCGGCCTTGGGGATGACGATGGCGTTGAGGATGGAGCCGAGGGGAGGGGTCTCGACGAAGGTGACGTCGGTGTGCCAGTTCTCCCGGTCGTCGTACTCGCCGTCGGTGCGGCCGACCAGGTTGCGGGCCTTCGTGTAGTCGATCTCGAAGACCTCCTTGTGGTGTTCGAGGCCCGGGATGACGGGGTGCGCCACGGTGATCTCGCCGAAGGAGGCTGCGAACGCCTTGTGCTCCGCGGGCGACAGGTGTTGGCCCGGGAAGAAGATCACCTTGTAGTCGAGGAGGGCCTGGCGGACGGCGCCCAGGGTCTCGGGGTCGAGCGCCTGGTGCAGGTCGATGTCGCGGATCTCGGCGCCGATCGTGCCCGAGAGCGGCGCGATGTCGAGCTGGAGGGAGGTGGCGGTGGTCATGGGGCTCCTCTCGGCGGCGATGGCGGTGGAGGCCGTGCGGGGTGTAATCCTGACTAAATCGCTCAGGATTGTCAAGTTGCCGGGACACAAGATGTCACACCGTCTCCGTAGGGTGGCGTCGTACGAACAGCCGTTCGGTTTCGTGCTTGACAGCGAACAGGTGTTCGTGGTCGAATGGAAGGGAAGGCGAACAGGTGTTCGAACAGGGAGACGCCATGACGGTCGCATTTGAGCTCGAGTTCGAGACGTACCGCCCCCGGCTGTACGCCCTGCCCGGCCAGCCGGCGCGGAGCGCACCGTCCTCCCGGGTGCGCCGCCGCCGGCTGGTCCTGACCGCCGCCGTCGTGGCCGTGCTCGTGCTCCTCGCGCTACCGATCCGGGCCCTCGGGGGGAGCACCCTGGCCCAGGCGGCTCCGGCCCAGGGGCAGGAGTACGTCGTCAAGGCAGGCGACACGCTGGCGTCCATCGCCACGCGGGCCGACCCGTCGCATCCCACCTCCCTCGCCGGGCAGCTGGCCCGTGAGGTGGGTTCGACCGTGGTGGTGCCGGGGGAGCACGTCTTCATTCCCTGACTATCGTCGGCGGGGTGCGTTGTCCGTGGTGCGGTGTCGATGACGACCGCGTCGTGGATTCGCGTCAGGCCGAGGACGGCGGCGCCATTCGCCGACGCCGGGAGTGCCTGGGGTGTGGCCGCAGATTCACGACCTTCGAGCGGGTGGAGGAGGTCCCACTGTGGGTCGTGAAGCGGAGCGGCCTGCGTGAGCCGTTCGATCGGGCCAAGGTGGTCGAGGGTGTGCGGTCGGCCTGCAAGAACCGGCCGGTGACCGACGTGCAGATGGAGGAGCTGGCCCAGAGCGTGGAGGACGCCCTGCGGGCGGAGACGAGCGAACCGACCAGTCAGCAGGTGGGCGTGGCGGTCCTCGAGCGGCTGCAGAGTCTCGACGACGTGGCCTACCTCCGGTTCGCCAGCGTCTACAAGGGGTTCGAGGAGGCGGGCGACTTCCAGCGGGAGGCGGGCCTGCTGACCAAGACGACGGAGCCCAAGCGGAAGTGATGGACGAGACGCCCGGTGTCGTGCTGGCCGTCTACGCCCACCCCGACGACGCCGACGTCGGCTGCGGCGGGACCCTGGCCCGCTGGGCCAAGGCCGGCAGCAGTGTGCACCTGGTCGTGTGCACCGACGGCGGCAAGGGCACGACGGACCCGGAGGTGGTGCCGGCGCGCCTCGCCGCCGAGCGTGCCGGCGAGCTCGAGGAGTCCTCCGCACTGATCGGGCTCTCCTCCGTGGACAACCTCGGATTCCCTGACGGCGAGCTGGCGGACTCCGAGGACTTCCGGTGCACCCTGGTGCAGCGGGTGCGGGCGCTCTGCCCCGAGGTGGTGTGCGGGCACGATCCCACCGCCATCTTCTTCGGGCGGGACTACTTCAACCATCGGGATCACCGCGTCGCCGGCGCGGCGCTCCTCGACGCCGTGGCACCGGCGTCGGCTCTTCCGCACTACTTCCCCGATGCCGGCCCCGCACACCGGGTGTCCGATGTGCTCCTCTCGGGCACGCTCGAGCCCGACGAATGGGTCGATGTGACCGACACCATTGAGATCAAGGCGGCGGCGGTCGAGTGCCACCGGACGCAATTCGCCGGCCAGAGCGGGTGGGCCGGGCAGGCGGTGCGGCGTCGCGCCGCAGAGGAGGGCCGGAGGGTCGGCGTCGGCTATGCCGAAGGCTTCCGCCGGTTGACCCTCGGTGCGTGAGCGCCCGCCCGTCCCGACCATCCTCCACGTCGACATGGACGCGTTCTTCGCGTCGGTCGAGGTGCTCGACGACCCCTCCCTCGCCGGCAAGCCCGTGATCGTGGGCGGGGCCGGTGCGCGGGGCGTCGTCGCCTCGTGCACCTACGAGGCGCGGGCCTACGGCGTGCACTCGGCCATGCCGTCCATGCGTGCCCGCCAGCTCTGCCCCGAGGCGATCTTCCTCGCCGGTCGCCACAGCCGCTACGCCGAGGTGAGCGGGCAGCTGCACAAGATCCTGCACGACGTGACCCCGGCGGTGGAGCCCATCGGCCTCGACGAGGCCTTCATGGACGTCGTCGGCGCGTTGCGCCTCCTCGGGCCGCCCGACCGGATCGCCCACGGGTTGCGCGGGCGCGTGCGCGAAGAGCTCGGTCTCGGCTGCGCCGTCGGGATCGGTCGCTCCAAGATGATCGCCAAGCTGGCCTCGCGGGCCGCGAAGCCGCGGGCCAGCCGCAGCGGCCTCGAGCCGGGGCCCGGCGTGTACCTCGTCGAGCCGGATGCAGAGCTGGCGTTCCTGCACGACCACGACGTCGAGGCGCTGTGGGGGGTCGGGCCCGCCACAGCGCGGCGCCTCCATGATCTCGGCGTCCGCACCGTCGGCGACCTGGCCGCGCTCCCGGTCGACACGGTGGTGCGCCGTCTCGGGAAGGCCAGCGGCGCCCACCTGGCCGCCCTGGCCCGCGGCGAGGATCCGGACCCGGTCAACCCGAACCGGCCGAGCAAGTCGATCGGCCACGAGGAGACCTTCAGCGAGGACCTGGTAGACCGGCACGAGCTCGAGCGCCACGTGCTGCGCATGGCCGAGTCGGTGGCCACCATGCTCCGGGGCGTGTCCACCTCGGCCCGCACCGTCACGGTCAAGGTCAAGTTCAAGGATCTCTCCCTGCAGACCCGCTCGCACACGCTCGGGCGCCCCATCGCCACGGGCGGCGCAATCGGGCAGGTGGCCGCCGCGCTGCTGGCAGGCATCGACCCCGGCGAGGGCATCCGCCTACTCGGGGTCAGCGCGTCGGGCCTGAGCGTGGGCGAGGCCGACCAGCTCTCCTTCGACCTGGGGGACGGCCTGGACGAGGACAATGAGAGCGCCACGGCACGCGAGCAGTCCTGGCAGGAGGTGACGGCCACCGTCGACGCCATCCGGGGCCGCTTCGGCCGCGGTGCCGTGGGATCGGCCGCCATGGTCACCGAGGAGGGGGTGCAGGTGCCGGCCCGGCGCGACGCGCCGTGGGGGCCGGACCGGTAGCGGGCCACCAGCGGATCCAGTACCCGTGCGGGTGGGTGTCGGCCAGGCGGACCGGGGCGCTGCCGGGCCCGATGTGGACGAGCACCGTCGCCAGGTCGGGCCCGTCACGCGGCACTGGTGAAGGCGGTGTGGGGAGGCCGGGGGTCTCGAAGGGCGACTCGCAGTAGAGGTGGTGCACGGGCCGCGTCCGCCCGAGCTCCCGGACCTCGTCGACCAGGGTGCGCTGCTGCGTCTCGTCGAGATAGGCCGCTACCCAGGAGTGGAACACCACGAGCGGGCCGTCCCCGGAGATGGTGCCGGCGATCCGCGGCAGGTCGGTCACCATGTCCCCCCGCTCGAGGCGAGGTGGGTCCGACGTCACGCGCACGTTGGCCAGGGCAGCGCGCAGCCGCCCGAAGCGCGGCAGGTTGTCGGGCCATTGGCAGGCCAGGAGCCACCGGGCTGCGTCATCCGAGAAGGGGTCGACCGGTGAGAGGTCGACGCCCACCCGGGCCGCAACGGAGGGCAGGCGGAGTTCGGGCAGGCGCCCGACGTCGTCGCGGGCGGAGCATTCGAGGGCGACGGCCGATCTCGCGGCCCCGGCGCGGCGCGTGCCGTCGCCGACAGCGGCCCGGTAGGTGTAGGAGTAGTCGTCGAAGAGCAGGTTCAATCCGGCGGAGGTGCCGAGGTCGAGTACGGAGAGCGGCTCCTCCCAGTCGTACAGGGAGGCGATGTGGCAGAGCCCCGGCATCAGGGCGGTGCAGCGCCCCACCTCGTTGGTCTGGGTCGTACGGGTGGCGATGAGCTCTGTCAGCTCCGGTTGGTAGGCGCGGCAGAAGTCGGCGAACGCGGCGGTCACGTCACCCGAACGGTCGAAGGGGATGCCGCGCACCTCGGCCACGGTGTCGTAGTGCGAGGCCAGTGCGTGCTGCGCGCCCGAGAGGAGCAGGAAATGCACGGCGGCGAGCAGGAGGAGCGGGCGGCGCTGGGGCAGCGGGGCCCCGTCGAGGAGCGCCAGGATCTCGCCATTGTCGGCCGCGGCCCGGCAGATGGCGGGGTAGGTCGTGCCGCCGTCGCGCTCGACCACGGCGGCGAAGCCCCTGAAGTGATCGGGCAGCGGTTGCTCGACCAGCATGATCGCTAGAAGCTGGCGGGGAGCAGCGGGCTGACGGCCCCGAAGAGGAACCAGAGCAGGACCAGCATGCCGAGGGCACCCACCCCGTAGATCGCCCAGCGTCGGCGCCGGAACCGATAGGCGGCGACCAGGATGCCGGCGCCGACCACGACGGTGACGAACCCCCAGAAGAGCGCGTCGGTGAGCTCGACGTTGGAGTTTCCGGCGAGGTCGCCGCTCTTGGGGTCGGCGTGCAGCGCCACCGTGTGCAGGCCCGAGTTGGGGAAGAGCTGCGAGTGGGCCAGCTTGGCCTGGACGATCAGCCGGGTCGAGGCGCTGAAGCGGGGGTTACAGGTCGTCAGGGTGAGCATGTCGGCGACCACGTTCTTGAGCACGCTGGTGTCGCTGGGCGACACCACGAAGCTCTTCGTTGTGTCGTAGACGAAGATGCCCTGCAGGGTCGTCAGGACGATGGGGTCACCGACCTTCACGGAGTCGAGGTTGTAGAAGGGGTGCCCGTACGTGGTCCGGTGCCCGGCGATGGCGGCGTTGCCGGTCTCGCCGGGGAGCGGCGTCCCGATGTAGTGGCCCGGGCCCTTGCGCAGGTCCGGCGTGTTGATGCCCTCGACCACGACCTGGTTGATGCCGATCACGGGGATGCGGATGTCACCGATCGGCTCGCCTTCGGCGGGGTCCGAGGTCTGGGGCGCCGCCACCGGTGGGCCCGTCGGGAGTTTGTCCAGGGCGGATTCCTCGGCCAGGGCGTGACGGATCTCCTGGCTGTTTGTCTCCTGCTGGAGCTGGGTGCGCAGCGCGGACTGGGTGTGGGCCTCTTGTATGGAGGTCCCCCAGATCTGGTACGCCGTGAAGAGCAGCAGCACGACCCCGCCGCCGATGAGGATCCGCCCGACGACGTCGATGACCCGCCTGAATGTCGACATCGAGGAGAGAGATTAGGGCGGCGGGGTGCCCCGGCTCGTTCGCCCGGGCCTCAGGCCTGCACGGTGACCAGGGTGCCGATCGGCGTGAGCGGGAAGACCACCTCCGCGTTGGCGGGCGGCATCTCGACGCATCCGTCGCTCTGGGGGAACCCGTAGGACCCGCGCACGTAGCCGTGGAGGGCGTCACCGCCATTGAAGTAGCTGACCCAGGGGATGCCGGGATCCACGTAATGGGAGCCGTCGGGGTTGGTGCCGCTCATGGTCGTGACTCGGTAGCGGGCGTAGACGGGGAACGTGCCGTTCGCGGTCGCGGCTCCCGCAACCCCGGTGTTGACGGGCGTGGAATAGACCACGGCGCCGTTCTCGTACACGGTCGCCGTCTCGGGCAGGGACTGGCTGACGAGGACGTAGTCCCACGGGAGGGCGTCGCCGTGCCCGCTTTGCACGTCGTTGAGGAGGTCGGTCCAGACCTCGGGCCCCGCGATGCCGTCGGTCGTGAGGCCGTTCTGGGACTCGAAGTTCATCACCGCGCCCCGGGTGATGACGTTGTCCGTCCCGGGCGTCCACTGGGTCAGCAGCGCCAGCGGCTGGTCGGGCCAGCGCCAGGAGAACGATCCGACCTGGTCGTTGCCCTCCTGGGTGGGCGAGGTCAGAGGTGAGGCGGGCGTGAAGGTCAGGGGCAGGTAGCCGAGCTCGGCGAGCAGCTGCTGCAGGCGCAGGGTGGACCCCGGCGCCACCGTGAAGTGCGAAGTGAACGTTTGGGCGAGGTGCTGGCCCTCGGAACCGAGCACGCCGGAGGACCCACCGGGCACCGTGACGGTCTCGGTCGCGCCCGGCACCAGCGGCCCGGTGGCCTGGAATTGGAGCAGCGACGGTGAGAGGACCGCCCAGGACCCGGTGACGGCAGGCGTCAGGGTCGGCATGGGGCTGCCGGGGGCGAGATCGGTCGAGAGCTGCACCGAGATCGTGGATCCTGCTGCCACGTTGGTACCGGTCGGTGACACCGACGACACGGTGAGCGCCACCGGGGGAGCGGTCGGTGTGGCCGAGGCCTCGTTGTTGCGCACGTGGTCGATCACGGCGAAGCCGGCGGCGGCGAGGACGAGCGCGGCGGCACAGACGGCGACGACCACCCACACAGGGGGGCCCTTCCGCTGACGAATGTGGTCTCCCGACATGGCAGCGGGGATTCTACTGGGGAATATGGGGCGCTAGAGACCCAATTCACCCCTCAATGCGGTCGTGATGGCGGAGAGTCGGCCCTCGTCCGTGATCTTGGCCCCATCCGACTCCCGGACGTAGAAGGCGTCGACGACGAGTTCGCCCAGTGTCGACACCCGGGCCGACACCACGTCGAGGTCCGCCTCGAACATGGCCCGGGTGATCCGGTGCAGCAGTCCGATCTGGTCCGGTGCCCGGATCTCCAGGACGGTGGCGGTCTCGGAGGCCTCGTTGTCGACGCTGACATCGCTGCCCGGGAGATGAGCCGCCGAGCCCCGCCGCAAGGGGTAGACCCGCTCGCGTTCGGTGAGGCGCTCGCCGATGGCCATGCGGTCGGAGAGCACGGCCGCCAGGTCGTCGCGCAATTTGGCGGTGTCGGGCCAGGTGCCCCGGGCCACCTCGACGGTGAACACCTCGACCGCGACCCCGTCGTCCCCGCTCACGTTGGCCGCGCGCACGTCCATGCCGTTCAGCGCCAGGGCCCCCGCCACGGAGGAGAACAGCCCGCGACGGTCAGGTGCCGCCACGATGACGTGGGGCGGCTGGAGCGACACCGACGGCAGTCCGGTGTTGCGCACCTCCTTCATCAGGTCCTGGTTGGCCGCCAGGATGGGGTCCGGCCCCGCCGGCTCGGTCTCGCCCTGGAGCACGCGGTCGGTGCGGGCGACGAGGTCGGCCACGAGGCCCGCCTTCCATGGCCCCCAGGCCGAAGGTCCGGTGGCCCGGCTGTCGGCCTCGGTCAACGCGGCGAGGAGGTGGAGGGTTAGTCGGTTGCCGGCGGCGCGGGCAACGCGGGCGATGGTGGTCGGGTCGTCGAGATCACGCCTGGTGGCCGTGTCGGGCAGCAGCAGATGGTGCCGCACCAGATCCACGAGGACCGCGACGTCGGCGGGCGAGAAGCCCATGCGGGTTGCGATGCGCTCGACGACCTCCATGCCGACGGTCGTGTGGTCGCCGGGGAAGCCCTTCCCGATGTCGTGCAGCAGCGTGCCGACCAGCAGCAGGTCCGGTCGCTCTACGGTGTCGGTCAGCTCGGCGGCCAGCGCGGCGGCCTCCAGGAGATGCCGGTCGACGGTATAGGTGTGGTAGGCGTTGCGTTGGGGCTTGTTGCGGACGGCGGACCACTCGGGGATGAGGCGCACGAGCAGGCCGTGCTGGTCGAGCGACTCCATCTTGTCGACGGCGGGACGGCCGAGGCCGAGGAGCGCCACCAGCGCCTCGCGAGTCTCGGGCGCCCAGGGGTCGCCGGGCGGGGGCATGCGATCGGCCAGGCGGTACAGCGAACCCTTGGCGATGGGCCGGTCGTGCTCGGCCGCCGTGGCAGCCAGGCGCAGCGGCAGTGAGGCGTCGTCGGAGACGGGCGCGAGGGGAGTGAGCGCGATCTCCCCGTCGACCTCGACCATGTCGGGACCGAGCTGCGCGGGGGTCGGTGCCGGGCTTGCGACGGGCGCGCCGCGGCGGAAGCGGCGCCGGGGCGGCGGGGTGGGATCCCACAGGCGTCGCCGGCGCCAGACGTCGTCGCTCACCCAGGCGATCTGCCGCCCCGCGGTCGACACGGCCAGCATGAGCGCGTCGGCATCGGTGAAGCCGAGCGCGGCGGCCACCTGGTCCTGGTCCTGGAGCAGGAGCTTGTCGTGCTCGCGCTGGGCCATGCGGTGCAGCTCGACCCTGACGGTGGTGAGCAACGCCTCCGTTGCGTCGAGTGACGCCAGGTCGGCGTAGTCGGCCAGCAGCGGCGCATAGGCCGATATGGCACGCAGGACGCTGACGTCGCGCAGCCCACCGTGGCTCTCCTTGAGGTCGGGCTCCAACAGGAAGGCGACATCGCCCGCGGTCTTGCGACGCTCGGCCATCTGCACCTCGAGCAGGGGCAGGTATTTGGTACCGAGCCGCTCGCGCCAGGCGGTGCGTGCGTTCTGGAGCAGCGGATCGGCCACCTTGGGCTCGCCCCAGATGAGTCGGCCATCGAGAAGGCCGAGCGCGACGCGAGCGTCCTCGGCGGCCGCGGTCAGCACCTCGGCCGGTTTGCGCACGGAGTGGTCCAGGTGCACGCCCTCGTCCCACACCGGGTACCAGATGGCGTCGGCCACGGACTTGATGTCCCGGTGGCCGCTGTGGACGAGCACGACGTCGAGGTCGCTGTAGGGGCACAGGGACCGGCGCCCGTACCCGCCCACGGCCAAGAGGGCCAGGTGACGGGTGTTCTCGCCGGCCGCCTGGTCGGCCAGCCCGGAGAGCCAGGCGTCCGCCTCGGCAGCGTAGCGGCGGCAGAATTCCACTCCCATCAGGCCGGGCTCGGCCAGCAGGGCGCGCCGCCGTTCACGCAGTGACGCTCCAGCGGCCATGGCGGGAACGTAGCATTGGGATTGTGAGCAAAGACGTGACAAGTAGGGAGGGCAAGAAGCCCGTGACCTTCGGGCACGCGGTCGCCATGACGGCGGTGGGCGTGGTCGGGGCGATCGTGGCCTTCTGGATCCTCGCGAGCCTGGCCGGGGTCATCTTCTTCTTCGTGAAGATCGCGGTCATCGTCGCCCTGATTGCTGGCGTGTTCTGGGTGATCTCCCGCATCAGGCGCTGACATCCGGGTCGCGGGTTGGTCCGGGGCGAGGTGTCGCCGGCCGTTAGGCTGGCCGCCCGTTCGTGTTCGTACGCGGCGGCGTGGCCGAGTGGTTTAGGCAGGGGCCTGCAAAGCCCCGTACGGCGGTTCGATTCCGCCCGCCGCCTCTTCTTGTTGTCCCTGGTTGGTGGCGTGAATCCCCGAACCGCCACTTTCGACCTTCTCGTTCGATGCCACACCCATGCCAAAACCCTCAGGCACTGCTGTGGACGCCGGTGGACGATTTGGGGGAGTGGCGGCGCCGATCACATCGTCAAGATAGGCAACGATCTCCTTGCTGCGTTCGGCCGTGGCGTGCTGGTAGCGGAGAGCCGCAATGTGCGACGAGTGGCCGATCGTTGCCATCAGTTCACGCAAAGTGACGTTGGGTTTGCGGGCGATCACCGTGGCGGCGTGGTGCCTGAGATCGTGGGGGCGCACGCCCTGAACTCCGACGGCCGTACTGGCGGCCTTCCAGGCGTGGGAGAGGTCCTGTCGGCGCAGCGGGAGCCCAGTGGGTCGGGTGAAGACGATGGCGTCCACGGGAGCGGCCACATAGTCCCTCAGGTGGTCCTCGAGGGCGGCGAGGACGAACGAGGGCAGCACCGCGGTGCGGCGCCCCGCCTCCGACTTCGGAGGCGTGAGCACACGGCCCAAGCCGGTCAACTCGTGAGCCTGGCGCTCCACTCTCACTGTGCCGTGGAGCGGGTCGATGTCCCGGCGCTGGAGGCCGAGGAGCTCGCCGCTGCGCATGCCTGCGAAACCCCCGAGCAGCGCGATGCAACGAAGCCGCGGTTCGATGGCCTCGGCGAGCTCGAGGACGGTGGTCGTATCGAGCATCGGATGCTCCCCGGCGTGCTCGATCCCTCCGCCCCGGATGGTGCACGGATTCCGCCCGATCAGACCGTCGGCGACGGCGGTCTGGCCAGAGCCATGAGCGAATCGTCAGTGACCTCAGGGAGGATCCGATCGTCAGGTCGCCACAGAGGAAAGCCCATCAACGACGAACATGGAGAAACCAACGCGCAACAGTGAGCAACAACGGAGAAGAGGCGAACGAGAAGGAGGGTTCATCCAGCAGTCAGCGTCAGAGATGAGGTGAGATCTCCAACCCTGCAATGTTCCAGGTAGATCCCAAGATGTCCGAAGTCTTCTTTAATTCTTTAAACCGCAGGGCCGAGCGACGGCTCCGCTCGGACGGCGGAATGCCGGCATGGAGTCAACGGATGCACGCAACATCTTGGACCAGTCGACCCCTGCCCCCTACCGAAGCAGGCACTTCGGGGACAGTCAACTTCCGGCAAGATGCCACACGGGAGCCGCCCCTCGTTACTGAAGGTCTGTTGCCCTTTCGAACGTCGGCCACACGTCGAGCAGCCGGCCGTTGCGCACCGCGTGAAGCGAGCCGAAGTAGTCCACGCCCTCACCGCTTTGATTCGGCCACAGGAGCACATAGTCGTTGATCGATAGTGCCCCGTTCGGTGCAACGATGGCCGCGCGGCCACCTGCACGCATGTTGTCCGCGACACCGGGCGGATATATGAACGCTGGCTGGGTGCCGCTGCTGTCGGGCCAGGCCGACCCGAGCAGGTACCACGCGTGAGCGGTGATCGGGGGTTGCGGGATCTGGGTGATGAGCTCTGACGGATAGGGGCCGATGTCCTTGAGCACCGGGGAACACTGCGTAGCCGCACGGACGAGCCCTTGGTTGTCGAATGTCTGGAGGTAGCCGGCATACATGTACGCGGATCCCGGGCTGATCTCGTTGATTTCTGGCCTGCCCGCCCAGTTCTGGTAATTGGAGCTGGCTGGGCCATTGCGGATGAGCGTCTTGGGGTTGTAGAGGTCGCCACCCTCCTCCTCTAGTTGCGCGAGGTACCTTTTGTAGAAGCCGCTTGCCGTTTTGGCAACGCCAAGGCGGTAGTTCTGATCGCCGGTCAGAGTCGCCCAACCGTCGTAGCAGAGTGTCGCCCTGAGGCGCAGGTGGCGCTTGGTGCGACGCAGCAACTTGATCGCTTCCGAGATCTCCGGCTCGAAAACAAACCCGCCGCGGCCCTCGCCGGAGTCGAACTCCAAGGCGATGTTGAGCGGTAGCTCGCGGGGAGTGCTGCGTGCGAGGCCCGCGAGATCCTCGATGTTCTCGAGCGAGCTGGCAAGAATGGTGAGGGTATAGCTGCGCTGGCCGCTCGGCGGCTGGGAGCCCAAAAACCAGCGCAGCTCTCCGCCAGTCGATGGGTAGCCCATCATCAGATCCGTGCCTGCTGGCGCAGCCGTCATGATTTGATCGACTTGGCGCAAGCGGAATACCAAGCCGCGAGGCTTGGGCAGTTGGCGCATGACGTAAGCGCAGAGTTGCGGGCACTGGAATGCCTTGAGTGCAGGCCGGACATTCCAATTCTGACGATCGGCGAAGTTCTGAATCACGCTAGCGTTGCGATCGACGGCTGCCAGATCGACGAACATCAGCGGTTGCCCCTCGCCGTATCGACGAGCCAACCCTGCAAGTGCCGACATGCCCGTCAGCTTGCCGCCCTGGCCGAGAAGTCGAGCGGACCCTGTGAAGGCCGTCGGCTCGTAGGCGGGCGCAGCGGCGCCCGCGGCGCGCGCTCCGGGTCCGACCGCGGCCAACGCACTCACAGCGCCAGCGCCCGCCAATAGCTGGCGTCGGCTCAGGTGCGTCGTGGCTGGATGGGCGTCCTCATTCATTGCGCTAGCCCCCGGTCCCGCACGATACCCGTTCAGCTCCTCGATCGCAGGCCGAACCGCAACCGTGGGGTGGGTGAATGGGGAACCACCGGATACAAGTCAGAATCGACGATATGGCGTCCCGAGAAATGGAGCTGACAGTGAAGGAGGGCGAGACGGTGGACTTGGGCTGTAGAGCGAGGCCGGTGACTGCCCCACTTCGGGACTGAGTGCCATCCTGCGGCCGCGGCATTGGTGGTGGAACTCTCAGGCCGCGGGATGCAGCAGGAACATCCTTGGCACGCGGTCCCCACAGGTCTCCAGGTACCTGGCGTAGCCCGCATAGACCGCGCAGAAGCGAGTCCAGTTCCTGTCCCAGCAAACCTGGTCGACGAGTTCTGCCTCGACGGCTACCCGGACCTGGGCGACCTCGATATGGGCCTGGGGATGGGCGAGCAAGTTCGCCGTCCATGCCGGGTGAGCAAGCTGCCCCCAGTTGGTACCGACAACCACGAAATCGTCGCCATCACGTACGTAGAGCAGGGGCGAGGTGCGCACCAAGCCGGTCTTTACGCCGGTGGTATCCAGCAGCAAACCCGGAAGCCCGTAGAGGCGGGTCATCGTGCGACCGCCCCGGCTCCGCATGACCCACGGGTCCACCTTAGGCCCGAACCGGCGATAGAAAGCGATGAACCCCTTCGTCGGCCCGAGTCTGCGGAAGATGCGTGTCATCAGGGTGCCGTGGACCGTGTGCTCGTACTCTGCGATCTGACCGAGCCGGGTCGCGAGGTCGGTGTCCGCGTGGGTCATACCCCCACATTGCAGCACACACCGCGTCTTCCGTGCTCGCCCGGGCGGTACAGGTATTGAGCAGTGCAGTCCGAGCTGTGAATTGCAGTGGTCGTCCGACGACCCGCTATGCCCGGAGAACGACGCTATGAGATGTCGCGGCGAGCCGCCTGTCCCCAAAACGGCCCAAGCTACGCTCGACAGACGATCCGGCAAAAGGTGGCCAAGTCGCCGGGTCGGTGCTACGCCCAGATGTACTCCTCAGCGATTGCGCCGTCCCGCCATTTCGCAACCGTCACCATACGGGCGCCGTTCTCGAACTCCCCGATGACGCACGTCCATTCTCCGGACCCGAACTTGATCGGGTGGGACACGATCTGCGGCGGTGTACCGCCCCCGTTCTCTTCGACGTATGACTTCATGGCTTCGATGTGCTCCTCGATGCCGTGGGTCGTGGGTTGTCCTTGCCAGTCCACTAGGACATCATCGGTGTGATGGTGAGCGAAGACGCCGGTCCAGTCGGCGTTGTTCCATCCCACGAAGTCCAGATCATCCATGCTTTGAAGATTGCGATCAACTGCCTCGTCCTTGGGCATTTCCAGACACCTCCTGTGCAATCGAGTCATCAACGACTCACGCCCACGGTATCCCCAGGGCCGAGGAAGCCGCCCCTGTCCCCGAACAGCACGGAGACATGGGCTCTCGTCACTTCGGCACCCACTCTCCTCTTGGCACAAGCAACGTGGGACACTGCAACCGCCAAGGCATAAAACACACGAGCAAGTGGAGCCCACAAATGACTGAGTCCGAGACGCCGGACCCCGGCAGCAACTCCACGGACCAATTTACGGAGATGGAATGGATCAAGTTCCTGGGGATCGAGCCACTCGAGGCAGGTGACGGTCGTGCGGTCATACGCCTAGATCCTCAGCCCGTTCATCTCAATCACAATGGGACCGTCAATGCACCGATCCTCTACGCATTGGCAGAAGTCGCAGGTGCTGGAGCTGTGGTCGCAGGCATGTTGGAGCTTGCGGCACAGTCATACACGGTGGTGAAGCGGGCGGAGATTGACTATTTGGCGCCAGCTCGGGGAGCCGTCGTCGCGACGGGCGAGATCCCTGCTGAGGCCTTCGTTGCTGCCCGGTCGCTCGTCGAGAAAGGCGACCGTGCGGAAGTAGAGGTTCCAGTCGAGGTCCGTGATTCGACCGGAATCGTGGCCACGCGATGTGTACTTGTTGTCTCAGTACGGCCACGGAGGGGATAGCGCCGTCGTTGAGGCGGGAGATGTGATCAGTTGGTTGCCACTGTCCCCGTACGGGACCGTGGGGCAGTTCGAATCCTCTTTGTGTCAAGACCCCAATTCCAGGTGGTTCAGGGCGCGACGGATCGGCCCGTCATGAGACGGCGTCACTGCATAGGCTTCTGAGTGGTCCGGGAGTGACTTCGCCAAAGAGCCGGCCTTCAGGGTGCAACGCCGACCACGCGGCTATGAGTCGTTCCCTAGTGTCCTCCCGGACCCCTTTCGACATCGTGCAGGAGCTGGCGGTAGACGGCGTTAGTGATCTGGCGCTTGAGCGAGCGGAGCGCCTCCTTCTTGGTCTTTCCCTCGGTGACCTTGCGCTCGAAGTAGATGCGTCCATGTGTCCCGGGGTTGCGGATCTGGGTGATGGCAGCCATGTGGAGAGCGTGGTTGAGCCGTCGGTTCCCGCGCCGCGAGAGCCGGTGCACGACACGGCCACCTGAGGACCATTCGATCGGGGCGGTGCCGTTGTAGGAGGCGAAGACATCCCGGTTTCGCAAAGCGGCCGACGTCGCCGGTGTAACCGATGATCTGCGCGGCGATAATCGGGCCCACCCCATAGACGTCGGTCAGCGCCGAGCCCGAGGCCTTCACGGCGACCCGGATCCGGCGGTGCGACTCCTTTGTCTGGGCGTCGAGTCGGCGGACGTCGTCGAGAAGCTCGAGAGCCAGGTCGTAGCGGACCTGCTCGGCCGGGGTCTGCGGCCTGATCTTGGCCATGAGCCGCTCGGCGTCAGAAACGTAGAGTTCCTTGGCAATTCCGCCCGGTGCGAGCTCGGCGAGGAGCGCATGAAGACGACAGATCACACGGGTGCGATGACTGCCGAGGTCCCTGTTGCGCTTGGCGAGGAGCCGGAGCACCTCGCAGTGATTGGCCGCTTCGACGCTGCGCAGGTTCGGGGCGCGAAAGGCAGCGATGGCGACCGAGAGGGCGTCGTTGGGGTCGTTCTTGTT
>Ga0181535_10002825_pt1 | contig 20723 bp, 19 predicted proteins | sample PEATcosm2014_Bin_44_FD_119774 | JGI IMG/M metagenome (GOLD analysis project Ga0181535, IMG submission 119774) | Peatland microbial communities from MTU Mesocosm Facility, Houghton, MI, USA - PEATcosm2014_Bin17_30_metaG | ecosystem: Environmental > Terrestrial > Soil > Wetlands > Peat | place... | reverse complement strand
TGGCTATCTCACGCCGCCCATCGGCATGAATCTGTGCCTTTCGGCCTATCGATTCCAGCAGCCCATGACCGCCGTGTACCGTGCCACGCTCCCGGCCTACCTGATCCTGCTCGCCGGCGTATTGCTCATCACGTACGTGCCCGAACTCACGACGCTGCCCGTGAAGTGGCTGGGATTGTAGAAGCCGGGCTCGCGCTGTCTTGACAAAATCTCACATTAGATATAATCTAAGCTCTTCATGGACGCCGAGGCGATCAAACGCTCCTTGGAAGGCAGCGGGCTAAGGTGCACTCCGCAGCGCTACGTCGTGATGGCATTTCTGACGGAGCATAACAGGCATCCCACGGCTGCAGAAATCTTCGAAGCCGTGAATCGCGTCGATCCGCGCTCTTCCAGGGCCACGACGTATAACAATCTGCGGGACCTGGTGCGGGCAGGTCTGGTGCGTGAAGTGGCCGTCGAGGGCCGCGCCGCACGATTCGATGCGAAAGGTATGCGGCATCACCACTTCGTCTGCGAACGCTGCGGGAATGTGGAGGACATTGAGTGGTACGACGTGCCCAAGCCTGCCTCGGGCTCCCTCGGCAAGCGGATTCTTCGCGAATGCGAGCTCATTTTACGGGGGCTCTGCACCAAGTGCGCTCCGCGGCACGCTACCCGTTAGGTGTCGCCGGCGTGTTAAGTGTCGTCGGCATGCGAATACCGGATGCATGGCGCGCACCGGCAGCCGCGGCCCGCGCCGATCTGCGCGAAAGCCAGGATGGGTTTGTAGTTCGTAACATTTTTTGACTAATTCGAAGGAGGACGAACATATGGAAACGGAAAAGCAATTCACCCCCGGGGTAGGGGATCCTATCTCCGATAATCAGGTGCAAGACCTGTCAAAGGAAACCAAATGCCCGTTCTCGGGCGGCGCTCGCAAGCACACAGTGGCTGGGGCAGCGGCAAATGCACACTGGTGGCCCAATCAGCTGAACCTGAAGATCCTGCACCAACACTCCCCCCAGTCGGATCCGATGGGCAAGGAGTTCAACTACGCGGAAGAATTCAAGAGCCTCGACCTGGATGCCGTGATCAAGGAGCTCCATGCCCTGATGAGGACGTCGCAGGAATGGTGGCCGGCGGACTATGGCCACTATGGACCGTTCTTCATTCGTATGGCGTGGCACAGCGCAGGTACCTACCGCATCGGCGACGGACGCGGCGGCGCGGGTTCCGGAGCGCAGCGCTTTGCGCCCCTCAACAGCTGGCCGGACAACGTGAGCCTCGATAAGGCGCGCCGCCTGCTGTGGCCGATCAAGCAGAAGTACGGCCGGAAAATCTCCTGGGCGGACCTCATGGTTCTCGCCGGCAACGTCGCCATCGACTCGATGGGATTGAAGACGTTCGGTTTCGGCGGCGGGCGGGAGGACATCTGGGAACCCGAAGAGGACATTTACTGGGGGCCCGAGGGCAAGTGGCTGGGCGACGAGCGCTACACTGGCGATCGTCAACTCGACAATCCTCTCGGCGCTGTTCAGATGGGCCTGATTTACGTGAACCCGGAAGGGCCCAATCAGAAACCGGATCCGGTCGCGGCGGTACGGGATATCCGGGAGACGTTCGCCCGCATGGCGATGAATGACGAGGAGACGGTGGCCCTGATCGCCGGCGGACACACGTTCGGCAAAGCCCACGGCGCTGCCGATCCCGGCAGGTATGTCGGTCCCGAACCCGAGGCTGCTGCGATCGAAGAGCAGGGCTTGGGCTGGAAGAACACCTTCGGCAGCGGCAAGGGCGTCGATACGATCAGCAGCGGGCTGGAGGGCTCATGGACCACCAACCCGGTGAAGTGGGACAGCAACTACCTGGAAAACCTGTTCCGCTATGATTGGGAGCTAACGAAAAGCCCCGCCGGCGCTCAGCAATGGACTCCCAAGAATGGAGCCGCAGCCGGTACCGTGCCGGATGCTCACGACCTGTCGAAGAAGCACGCCCCGATCATGTTCACGACGGATCTGTCGCTGAAAATCGATCCGAGCTATGCGAAGATCTCCAAGCGCTTTCTCGACCATCCTCAGGAGTTCGCAGACGCTTTTGCCAAGGCGTGGTTCAAGCTGACGCACCGCGATATGGGGCCACTGTCCCGTTATCTTGGCCCGCTGGTTCCCGCGGAGCCGCTGCTGTGGCAGGATCCCGTTCCCGCATTGGATCACAAATTGATCGGGGAACAGGACATTGCCGCCCTGAAGGCGAAGATCCTCGCCTCCGGGCTTTCCATCCCGCAACTGGTCACCACGGCCTGGGAGTCGGCGGCAACCTTCCGCGGCAGCGACAAGCGCGGTGGGGCCAACGGAGCACGCATCCGCCTCGCGCCGCAGAAGGATTGGGAGGTAAATCAACCGGCCGAGCTGGCGAAGGTTCTGCAGAAGCTCGAAGCTATCCAGAAGGAATTCAACAGCGCGCAGTCCGGGGGCAAGAAGGTCTCCCTGGCGGACCTGATCGTTCTCGGGGGCTGCGCAGCCGTCGAGGCGGCGGCGAAGAAAGCCGGCCACGACACGGAGGTTCCCTTCTCGCCGGGACGCACGGACACATCCCAAGAGCAGACCGATGTGCACTCGTTCGCCGTATTGGAACCGAAAGCAGACGGGTTCCGCAACTATCTCCCGAGCGGACACCAGAGGCCGGCGGAGGAATTGCTGGTCGATCGGGCGCAGTTGCTGACACTCACCGCTCCCGAGATGACGGTTCTCGTCGGCGGCTTGCGCGTCCTGAATACGAACTTCGGGCACACCAAACACGGTGTTTTCACCAAGCGGCCCGAGACCCTGACCAATGATTTCTTCGTCAACCTGCTCGACATGAACACGAAGTGGCAGCCCCCGTCTGCATCCGATGCCGTGTATGAGGGGCGCGATCGCACGACTGGCGAAATCAAGTGGACGGGCACACGTGTTGACCTTGTTTTCGGTTCCAACTCCCAGCTCCGGGCAATCGCGGAAGTCTATGCGTGCAACGACTCGAAGGAGGTATTTGTAAAGGACTTCGTGGCTGCGTGGAATAAGGTGATGAACCTGGATCGCTACGACCTGGCCTAAGCTCGGCGAATCCTGGCACGACTACCCGGGCATCGCCGCGTCCCAGTTGGACCGGCTGTCACTCCGGAGTGGTGCCAAGGATATAGGTGCAAATAAACAGCTGGGCCCGCCCGTCCACGTTGACTCCGAGGAAAAAGTCTCCGATCCGGCCGCTGGAGGGTAAACTGCCGCCGCTGTTGGGTCCACTGGCGCTCGGAACCAGTTGCAGTTGAGGCAGCGCGTCGAGGGCCACGGTTTGCGGCTCGCACATCCAAATGGTGAACGCCAAGCTTCAAACGTTTCGGCGAGTTGACCAATTGTTCGAAACCGACGCTCAGAACTAAACAGTTCGCGGCAACGCAGGCCTCACACAACGCTAGAACCGGGCGATGCTGCCCATTCTGGCGCTGGAGCGCCAGGGCGTTGATGAGTCCAGGTGATCAAATCCTCAAGTCGTGGTTCCGGGGCGGAGTCGTGCGCCAACTGCTCTCAGTGAGCGGCCGTCCCGTCCGACCAATGTCCGACCGGAATCAGGAACACATTCCACCGGCCCAGCGTGTCCGTCATTCCGATAACCGGGGAGCCCGGAAGGTCTGCGCCCCAATTTGGCGCGTCCATCAGCGGAAGGTAGAACATCAGGTGAGGGTGCCAGTGCCCATCACGTTCGTTCAAGTACCCTTGCTTTGACATCATGTAGCACATCGCACCAAACTCCGGCGCCGGCAATTCCTTGCTGTCGAGAGCGGCTTTGATGTCCTCGGACATCTCAGCTTTGGTTCGTCCGGCCAATATCAGCTTGGTCTTCCGGATCGTTTGTGGAAGGTAGGATCGCGCGGCAGGCGGGTTGAAGCAGATCGGACCCCGCACTTTGGGATTCCAGAAATCGGGATCATCGGTTCCGGTCGTCCATGATCGCTCCACCACGCAGGTGAAACCGTTCTTGCCTTGAATCGCGGTTTCGTAACCACGCCGGCCTAGAACCATCACCTCGGCATCCTTTGAGATGGATTCCGGAGCGGCGCTTCGCGCCAGCGTTATCTCGGCGTCTCGCTCCATCAGGTATTGATCCAGCGGGGCCATGCTCGGATACTGCGTTTTGACCTCCTGTGGCTGCGCACGCCCGGCCCCGCCCAGCGTGACAACCAGCGCGAGGCTTGACAATGCGATCGTCCTGAAAGCGTTCCGTTTCATTGAGTTCTCCTTGGATGCAAGAGTCTTGCGGCGATACAAACCGGAGGGCCCTTCGTTGCCTGGTGCCGCGCGGGCCGCTCCGCAATTTGGGGTTAACTGCCGCCCAAGGGCCGCCCCAATGCATACCAGACCACATAGTCCGTCATGGGTGGCGTTGCCCCCAACTGGCGCATCCTCGACGCGTTTTGGCCCCGGTGATGCTGGCTATGCGTCAGCGCCTGGAGCAACAAGACGCCGGCCGGAGCTTCGAACGGGCCTTTCGGCCCTCGCGGCAGGGCAATCATCCTGTCGAGGTCGGCGCCTGCCAGCGCCGCGACCAGGTCCGCTTGAGCCTCGCGCATCGCAGCTTCCAATTCATCGAGGGATTCAATGTTCTTCATCCCGGTGTCGGGGATCCCGCCGCGCGCCAGCGTGGTCAGCATCCTTTGCGCCTTCACCATGTGGTTCAGCCGTGTGCGGATCTCCGCATCCTCTCGCAGCGCCGTGTTCTCACGAAGAGTTGTCCAGTGCGCCTGGTCTGCCCAAGCCTGATGTCGAGCCAAATCAACCAACGATTCTGCGTCCATCGCTCCAGCCCCCGGTACCGTCTTTACTATATAGCAACCTGCCCGTGGTCCCCGCGGAGTGAGCCGCCCGCCAGCGAGTGCGATCGCAGTATCAAGGCAATGCAACAGCCACACGTCGAATCTCCGTCCGCAGTATCGTCACGCCCGGCGCTTCCCACCTGACGGCTGGCGGCGTCGCAGCGCGAGCGTGTTCCTCCGTCTCGAACAAAAGAAAACCGAAGCCCTGGCGGTCGACCGGGTCCACCCAGTATCCGGCTACCAATCCTGGCGCGGCCCGCACTCTCGGCAGGATCTGGTTGGTGAACGCGGCGGAGGCGGCGGTCGCCTGTGCTGGGTCAATCGTCAGATGCATGAGCGCTACGTGCATGGATGTCTCCTATTTGCGTGCCGTGTCAGTCTGGGGGGTGCTGCTATCCCACGCCGGAGTTTATCAAAAGCTTGAATGAGCCGTTCTCTCGTGCGGCAACCAGGCTTCACCAAGGAGAGATCACGCATTGTCCGAAGCCAATGCCGTGCTATGATGTCGCATCAAGCGCGCTTGGAAAGGAATGCAATGAGGGGGACGCTACTTTTCCTCGGTGCAGTTCTTTCGACAGCACTGCTCGGGATAGCGGGAGCGGCGACGCTAGCGCAGACACCGTCGGGAGGAACTGCAGCCCGCGCGCAACCTTCATCCGAGACCCACGAAGAACGAGGGCGGATTGCAGCGGGCGGAGTCCGGTTCTGGCGCATCCAGCTCCGAGCGCATGAGTGTCTACGCGCGGTCATTGATCAAAAAGGAGCGCAGCTGCGGATTTCGGTTGCCACCTTGGACGGCGCGGAGGTCGCAAGACAAGATGCGCCCATCGAACCCTGGGGGACCCGCCCGGTCTACTTCGTCGCAGAAACGCCCGCGGTCTACCTGCTGGAAATCCAAGCCGATTCTCATTCGCCGGCCGGCGAGTTCGTGGTGAAGACTTTCCTCTCGCGGCGGGTGTCGAGCCGCACTCGTGAGCAAGTCCGACGCGAACGCGAGGGCCACCAGAGGTTCAACGCCGGTATCGCCTTTGCGCGATCGTACCAATATATGGACGCCCATACGGAGTTTGAGGCGGCCTTATCCGCTTTTCGGACTTCGGGAGACCGCCATGCGCAAGGTCTGGCCCTGGCTAGTCTCGGAGCCATTAGCTACTGGGAGAGCCAGCAAGAACGCGCTGTTTTGTTCTACCAGCAGGCATTCGAACTCGCACGGGAGGTGAAGGATCGCACCAGCCAGGTCGCAGCCATGAATGAGATGGCCCGGTCGTGGGAGAGGGTCAGCCTTTACGACAAATCGCTCCTGTTGGCGCAGCAGGCCCTGGCCATTTCTCAAAGACTCCGATACGCGGCTGGCGAAGGCGAAGCGCTCCAGAATCTGGGGATCGCTTACTTCGGGCTGAGCAACTACGACAAGTCCATCGAATGTTTGGAACGATCGGTCATGATCGCCCGTGAAATCAAGGACGGGTCCCTGGAGGGAGCGGCGTTGAACGGCCTGGGATGGGCTCGTGACGGAATGGGCCAGTATCAGCAGGCCATCCCCTACTACGAGCAAGCGCTGGAAGCGGGCCGCGACAGCGGAGACCTGGCTGTCATGGCTAAGGCGTCGAGATACCTGGGCGCTGCGTATCACAGCCTGGCTGAATACGACAAAGCGGTTGACCATTATCAAACGGCGATCGCGACGTATCGCGAGATTCGCGACCGGGGGGCTGAGGCGATGTGCCTCGACGATCTCGGATGGACGTACGTGGCTCTCAGCCAGTATGAGACTGCTCTCAGCTACTTCCAGCAGGCGCGTCCAATCCTGCACGAAGTGAGAGACCGGTCGGGCGAGGCTGACGTGCTCTTGAACATGGGTGCCGCGTACCAGGATTTGAGCCGGCTGGAGGACGCCGTCACCGCCCATCAGCAGGCTTTGGCGATCAGCCGCGACGTGAAAGACCGGATGAGGGAAGGAGAAGCGCTCGACGATCTGGGAGTCGCGTTCGCAAGCCTGGGCCAATTTGAGAGCGCAATCGAGCATTTTGAGCGGGCACTGACGATCCATCGCGAAATCAAGGGGCGCAGCGACGAAGCGTTCACCTTGGGGCTGCTGGGATCCCTCTATTGCAGGGTGGGGGAATGCGAGAAGGGAACGGCCTATACCGAGCAAGGGCTGGCAATTAAGCGGCAACTGAACGATCGTGCCGGCCAGAGTGACACCCTGGTGGACTTGGGAGAAGAATACGCCCGGATGGGCCGCCCCGAACAAGCGGTCGCCTGTTTCAACCGGGCCCTTTCCCTTGCTCGTGAGATCCGCTACCTGGCAGGGGCCGGAACCGCCCTCCGCAGCCTCGGCGATGTCAGCTACACGCTTGGTGAATCCGAAAAGGCAATCCGGTATTATCTCGAGGCGCTGGGAACCTCGCGTGCGGTGCGAGACCGAGATAATGAGACAGCCGCTCTGCGCGGTCTCATGGAAACGTCGAGAGACCTTGGTTTGCCGCGGCTAGCCATATTTTACGGAAAGCAGGCGGTTAACGTAATCCAGGGCATTCGCTCCGATATCCGCGGCCTCAGCCAGGATCTGCAACGGAGCTTCCTTAAAGGGAACGAGAAGCCCTACCACGCGCTGGCCGAAATCCTGATCGCGCAGGGGCGCCTTGCCGAGGCCGAACAGGTGCTCGCACTGCTGAAAGAAGACGAATACTTCGAATACGTCCGGCGTGATGCCAGCGAAGCCTCCACGCTGAACCGGCGCGCAGATCTGACTCCGGACGAGGCCGAATACGAGAAGCGTTACCGGGAGGTGGGCGACCGGCTGATGGCGATCGGCGCCGAGCGTGGTGAATTACTCGGCAAGAAAACGCTGACACCGGAACAATCCCAACATCTAGTCCAGCTCGAACAGGACTTGATCGCCGGCAACCAGGCTTTCGAGCATTTTCTCGACGATTTGAAACAGCATTTCAGCGCCAAGCCGGAGATCAACGACCATTTGGAGACCCTGCGCGAAACTCAAGGCATCATGGAAGACCTTCGCGAACTCCCGGCCGGCACGGTTGCGATATTCACGCTGATCGGCGACGACAGGCTCTACACCATCCTACGGACACCGGACGCTCAGAAAGCGTACGAGTTTCCCATTCAGGCGGCGGATTTGAATCGCAAGATCCTTGAGTTCCACCAGATTGTGCAGCATCGGGAACTCGATCCCCGCCCCCTTGCACAGGAGTTGTACAAGATTCTGCTCGCCAACATGGCCGACGATCTCAGACAGGCCAAGGCGCAAACGCTGATGTGGTCCCTTGACGGCGCGCTGCGATATGTCCCCTTGGCAGCGCTGTATGACGGCAAGCACTACCTGATCGAGCAGTACGGCGTCTCGGTGATGACGCTGGCGAGTAACACCAGGCTCAAAGACCGCCCCGACACGGAGTGGAAAGCGGTTGGATTCGGCGTCACGAAGGCCTTCGAGGACGCGCCGGCGCTCCCCTCTATATCCTCAGAACTGCGCGGCATCATCACCACCAGACCTGGAGACGGAGGTGTGCTCGCCGGCGTGATCGAACTCGACGGCGAGTTCACGCGGCAGACCATGCGCCAGGCCCTGCTGAAGCGCTATCCGGTTGTCCACATCGCCAGCCATTTCCACTTCCAGCCCGGCAACGATACAAAGTCTTTTCTGCTGCTGGGTGATGGCGGGCACCTGACTCTCGCCGAGTTGAAGACCTCGGCGAACCTGTTTGGCGGCGTCCAACTGCTGACTTTATCGGCGTGTAACACCGCGGTTGGCGACGGCGCCGAGGTGGAAGGCTTCGGAACACTCGCGCAGCGGCAGGGCGCCAAAGCGGTGGTGGCCAGCTTATGGCCCGTAGCCGACGCGAGCACGAGCCGATTGATGCAGGAGTTTTATCGGATCCGCGAAAGATCGGCGGGGATGACAAAGCTGGAAGCACTGCGGCACGCGCAACTCGAGCTATTGCGCGGCGAAGATCACGTCGAGGCCGATGCGCAGCAGCCCGATCGCGGAGTCAGTCCGAACGCGGCAGTACCGGGCACGGCACGTTTTCCGATCGACAAGAATGTCCCGTACGCGCACCCCTATTACTGGGCACCATTCTTCCTGATGGGGAACTGGCTCTGAGCCGCGACGATTTCGCCGTCCGGTCCGAGTTCCCGCCGGCGGCGAGGCGATGCGCGCAGAAGCTGCCGAAGCCGACCGCCAGGCACGCGTCTGCAGTCATCACCGATCCTGCCGTATAACTGGGCAGTGCCTGGTGATCGGCGGAAAAATCGCGCCGCGATCAGGCTTGCGAGACGACCGGCAGGTGTGCGGCGTCCCAGGCGGCGAGGCCTCCGGCCATCTCGATCAGGTTGGTGATTCCGTGTTGCTGTAGAATACTGGCGGCGATAGAAGAGCGGTAGCCGCCCGCGCAATGGACGGCAATGCGGCGGTCGCGGGGGATTTCGGCGATGCGCTCCTGCAAGTGATTGAGCGGAATGCTCACGCTGCCGTCGATGCGCCTGGTGGCCCATTCGCGCGGATTTCTGATATCCAGCAACAGCGGCGGATCCGTGCTCGCCAGCTCTTCCGCCACCATGGGAGCGCTGACCCGCTCGGTCGGCCACACTAAGTCAGCCCGGCCGGCAAGCGCTTCCATACCTCCCTGCAGGTATCCTTTGACGTGATCGAAACCGATGCGGCCCAGGCGCAGGGCTGCCTCCTGCTCGCGGCCCGGCTCGGCAATGATCAAGATGGGTTTGGTGCGGTCGAGGACCGTGCCCGCCCAGGTGGCGTACTGGCCGCCGAGTCCTATATTGATGCTTCCGGCGAGGTGGCCCTTCGCGTACTCGGCAGCCTCACGGACGTCCAGAATTTGAGCCCCGTTGTCTCCCATCCGCAGGACTTCGGAGAGATCGATGGGATGGAGAACCTGTTCGAGATTCTTGTCCAGCGTGGTGCGCTCGCGGGTGTTCAGAATAGCGTCATAGGTGAAGTAAGGCGGAGCGTCGGGTTGGTCGGCCGTGACAAGACTTACAAATTCCTCCTTCGTCATGGGCTGCAGGGCGTAGTTCAAACGCCGCTGATCTCCCAGCGAAGACACCGTGTCGGAGGAAAGCTGCTTGCCGCAGAGGGAGCCGGCGCCGTGGGCAGGGTAGACCAGCGTCTCGTCGGGCAGCGTCAGTAGCCTGTTGCGGACCGAGTCGTAAAGGCGCCCGCCGAGGTCGTTTGCCGTCCAGCCGAGTGAAGCGCGCAGGTCCGGGCGGCCGACGTCGCCGATAAACAGGGTGTCGCCCGTGAGGACCGCGTGAGGTTGCGCCGCCTCCTTCCGCAGATCGAAGACCAGGATCGAAATCGACTCGATGGTATGGCCGGGCGTTTCGAGAACTTTGAGGCGCAGTCCCGGAAAGTCGAGCGTGTCGCCGTCTTTCATGGCGACAAAGGCGTATTCCGCCTGGGCATGGGAGCCGAGATGGATGGTCGCACCGCAGCGATCGCGCAGCTCCAGATGGCCGGCGACAAAGTCGGCGTGGAAATGGGTCAGAAAGACGTGGCGGATCTGGAGGGCAAGTTTTCCTGCGTCGGCCACGTACTGTTGAATGTCGCGCTGGGGGTCGACGATGATCGCGGTCGAACTGGCCTCGTCTCCGAGCAGATAAGAGGCGTGAGCCAGGCAGCCCAGGTAGTACTGTTTGAGAATCATAGGGTACAGCGCGGCAGCCATGGCGCCAGGAAGCCGTACAACCAGGTCTGCGCTCGATCCAGCTCAGTGTATCCCATCAAGAACCCGATTTCCCCTGGATCACAACCCTAAGCTGGAAACCCTCCCGTGCGATGAGCCTCCGGCGCAATGCGCTGGGCGAAAGCGTGGCTTTGCCGTTCGGCTTTGGCAGCGCTTAGCCGATTGCCGCCTTTTGTCCTTGCGAGGGGCCGCTCGTCACAATTGCTCCTGCCATCGCTGCGGCCGGCGCCACAATCGGATCATGAAACTGCTGACGCTTTGTCTCGCACTTGCCGCGGCTTCGATGGCGCAGGAGCCCTTTCAGGTCAAGGTAACCGGTCATGGACGCCCCATGATCCTCATTCCCGGCCTTTCGTCGTCAGGCGAGGTCTGGGACACCACCGTTGCCCGCTACCAGGAGCGCTTCGAATGCCATGTGCTAACGGTCGCCGGATTCGCCGGCGAGCCGCGCGTGCCCGCGCCAATGCTCGATCGCGTCCGCGACAGCCTGGCCGGCTACATCCGCAAACAGAAACTGGATCACCCCGTCATTATCGGCCACAGCCTTGGCGGGTTTCTCGCGCTGGCCCTGGCGGTGAAGTATCCGGACTTGCCCGGCCGTCTGGTCATCGTCGATTCGTATCCCTTCCTGGCTGGTATCGCCGATCCCCATGCCACGCCCGCCAGCGCCCGCGTGGCGGCCGAGCAGATGCGCCACGCCATAGGCGACGAGACGCAGGACGCCTACGAACGCTATGTCAAATCCGGAGTAGGCACGCGGACGATGGTCGAAAAGGAATCGGATTTCAACCGCATCACGGCGTGGGGCCTGACTTCGGACCGCACCGCCGTCGCCGACGCCATGGCCGAGCTCTGGGCAGCTGACCTGCGCGACGACCTCGCCCAAATCAAGGTCCCGACGCTAGTCTTCGGTTCCTGGATTGGCTACAAGCAGTACACCGACCGCGCGCGCACCGAGGCCAATCTGCGCAGCCAGTATGCCAAGCTCGCCGGCGTCGAGATCGAGGTCACCGATGTCGCGCACCACTTCATCATGTGGGATGATCCGGATTGGATGTTCGCGCACCTTGACCGCTTCCTGAATGTCAAGGTATCGAGCGGAAAGCGATGACCGTCAAACAGGCCTACTGGACGTGCCAGATCCTCGGTTGGGCCAGCTATGCCGGCTTTGGCATGTGGATGGCTGGCCAGTGGGGAGGCTGGACCACCGCGCTGACCGTCGGCTACGGCCTGTACTTCCTGTACAGCATCGCGCTGACCCATCTGCTCCGCTGGTACGTCAACCGGCGGGGCTGGGTGGACAGCCAGCGGTACTTCCCTCTCATGGTCGCCGCGTGGGTCACGGGCCTGGTACAGGCGGCCCTGGTGATCGGCATCAGCTGGGTGATGGCCCGCCAGCATAGCGCCTTCCTGAAACTCTCCACCGCTGTCTCCAGCGCGGCGGCCATCTCCTGCGTCACCATGGGCTGGATGGTCGTGTACCTGGCGGTGACTTCCGGACGACGCTTCCGGGAGAAACAGCTCGCACTCCGCGATGCGGAGCTGCGGGGCCTGGAAGCGCAGATCAATCCGCACTTTCTCTTCAATTCCCTCAACTCCATTCGCGGACTCGTCGTTGAGAACCCGCCGCTCGCTCAGGATCTGATCACGCGCCTCGCCAACATCCTCCGTTACAACCTGTACCGGGACGCCGGCCACACCGTGCCCCTCGATTCCGAGCTGGAGGCCGCCGGCGACTACCTCGCCCTGGAATCCGCCCGATACGAAGACCGCTTGCGCATTAGCTTCGCCATCGATCCCGCGACGCGGTCCATCGCGGTGCCTCCAATGCTGCTGCAGATGTTGGTCGAGAACGGCATTAAACATGGCATCGCAGGGTTGCCCGCCGGCGGTGAGTTGCTGATCCGCTCCGGCCTGGAAGACGGCACCCTGGTCCTCCAGGTGGAGAACACGGGGCAACTCGACGAGGGAAATGATCGGCTGCCTCGCCTGGGCCTGAACAACATCCGCGAGCGCCTGCGGATTCTGTACGCCGGCCGCGCCGGTCTGGAACTCGCCAGCCACGACGGGCGCGTCGCAGCAACAGTGCGCATCCCGACACATCAATGAGAGCCCTGATTATTGATGATGAAAGGCTCGCGCGCGCCGAGCTGGGCCGCCTTCTGGCGCTGCATCCGGAGATCGAGATTGCCGGCGAGGCGCGCAACGGTGAGGAAGCGCTGGAACTGATTGCGCGGCTCGCGCCGGACCTGCTGTTCCTCGACATCCAAATGCCCGGCATGACCGGATTCGAACTGCTGGAGCGGCTCGACGATATGCCGCAGGTCATCTTCACCACCGCATACGATCAGTACGCCATTCATGCTTTCGAGATAAACGCGCTCGACTACCTGCTCAAGCCAATCGCCCCCGACCGTCTGGCTGCCGCGCTGTCCAGGCTGCGCCCGCGTCCCGAGCGCTCGCGTCTCGAACAGGTCTTCGTCCGCGACGGCGATCGCTGCTGGATCGTCCGCCTGCCCGAGATCTTCCTCCTCGAATCGGAGGGCAACTACACGCGGCTGCACTTCGGCAGCGAGCGCCCGCTGATTCGCCGGTCATTGAGCGCGCTGGAAGAGCAACTCGATCCGAACCTCTTCTTCCGGGCCGGCCGCAAAGAGATTATCAATCTGAAGTGGATTGACAAGGTGGATATTGGCGTGAGTGGCGGCCTCACGGTCACGCTGCGCGGCGGCGTGACCGTTGATATGTCCAGGCGCCAGTCCATCCGGCTGCGCGAGATCCTTAGCCTGTAGCTCTTCCAAGCTGTTTGAGCCGCGGTGCGCCAGTTCGCGATTGACGATTGCGGGGAGGGTTGACCTGTGCCATTCGCCCATGGTCGCCGTTTGGGGCTTTGGTCTCCGTCCGACCAACGCCGTCTACTTCCTGGTTTCCTGAATCAACCCCAGCAGGCCATTCACGATCGCATTCTCCGCGCATCCTGGCTTCAAACGCGAACCAAGCACCTGAAACGTGTAGGCGCCGAATGCCGCATCGTTCGGGATGTAGCCGGAATTTGCAGCGCCGTTGGCCAGGGTCACCAACATCGTGTCTGCCACCGGCGAGCGCTCCTTGAACTTCAGTCCGATGGGGCTGTATATCTCGGCGTCCACCGATCCCAGCGCCACGTCGCCGATACGCAGCATGCCCAGGCGGATGTTCACCGGGTCTCCCTCTTCGTACGTGCCGGGGCTCCCCTCCCGCCCCGTGTCGAGTCGACGGCGGCCAGGGCAGGTGACGGTGGTTTGAGCGGCGGCGATGCGCGGGCTGCCGCCCAGTCCCGGTGTGTTCGTCATGATCCGGATGACTTCCTCGCCCAGAATTACACCTTCGCTATCCATCACGCGCTCGAGGGCATCGCGAACCTTCGGATCGAGCGGTCCTGCGGGAACTTTTCCGTCGCGTATGGGCGCCTCTACTGCTTCGCGGGTCAGCACGTTGCCGGTAATCTTCACTCCACTGCGCGAGGCCAACGTGTTGGTGGCGGCGCGCAGATACAAAGGGTTCTGATCGCCGGAGGCGCCCTGCGCGAAAACGGCTACAATGCTGTCGCCGTATGCCTGCTCCACGTATCGCGAGGTGGCCCCTGCAAAGTCGGCGCTGGTGAAGCCGGAAAGATAGCCGTTGACGGGATGCATCGCATACGTCATGTAGACGGCAATCGGATCTCCGGCGGGGGACGCAAACTTGACGACCGCGACCGTTTTGTCGGACGGCGCATCCAGGTTCGGGGCCTGTGTCCATCGGCGCGTCTCGGGATCGATGGCATCGCGGTTCACGTTCAGATATGAGAATCCCTTCCCGAAACCCACGCGTGCCGGCTGCAGCCTGGCCTTGGCCTGGCGCACGGTCTCCAGGATCTGGGCGACGATCGGTGGAGGGGGCTGGTTGGAGTCGGCCCCCGGCATTCCGCCGCGCTGAGCGCCGCCCCGGCCGGGTCCGAAGTTGGGCATTCCGCCGCTATGCGTGTGAGTAGCCGAGATCACGATGTTCTGGGCCGGGCAGTCCAATTCGGAGGCAACCTGCTTCGAAGCTGCCAGCCAGACTGCTTCCCCCAGCCCAGCCTGGTCTGCCGCGATCAGCGCTGCCCGCGCGGCGCCATCGTCCAGCACGATTGCTCTGACATAGAGACGTTCATGCTCGTATTTGCCTGAGGGAGGGTTAGCGGGGTCGGCAGGACCCGTGATGTCAACGCGCGCCGCGCCGACGCGCAGGCTGCCCTGCGCCGCCACGTGGCTGGCGGCCAACCCCACCAGCAGGACCGCGACCATACCCATTCTGTGTCCTCGCACGAGTTCTCTCCTACGGCTGAGATGGCTTTACAAGCGGATTCCATTCTACCTCCGGTTCCAGCCGATGGACTCTGTCATTCTTGACGGCAGAGGTGGGTTCGTTACGGGGCCCGAATGTTCTTCCGCGGCGGCGTTTGCAGCGCTATTGGCTGTGCTGCTGATAGAAATCGCGGAGGTTTTTGCGATAGCTCTCCTCCGCTTCGACGTCGTGAAGGGTGTGCCCTGGCCGTAGGACTGGCCTCACCGAGGGCCCACCGGGTCTGGACGGATGTTCGAAGGTCGCAACCACCTTCCCATTGGAGTCTCGTACTAGTGTGACTTTCATGGTTTCCTCTAAATGGTCATGCTCTTGAAGTTTCCGTTGACTGTCGAGTCTGGCCCTAACCCATTGCCAACCGGCGTCAGGGTCATATCATATTCGTAGCCAAACTCCTCCCTGGGACCCAGTTGCACAGAAACATCGGACAGGATCGCGCCATTGGGCAGGCCGTCAATGCCAGCAGTCGTAGACTGCAGCGCGAAGACAAACACCTCCGTGTTGCCAAGACCGGGCTGCCCGGCCCAACACGCCCAACGTTGCGGCTCGGACCCGCTTTGCGAAATGGCCGGAAACATCATGTCAGGAATCCTCCTGAACCCTTGTGATGTCTACACCGGAATCGTTTCACTTCGAATGCGCGAGGCCGGCCCTGTCTGGTTAACGAGAGTGAGCAGGGCAAGCATATGGCCGTCCGGAGATACTCGTGGCACAAGTGCGACAATCCGGCCGCGCAGTGGGGCGCCACTCCACGCCGGGGTCGAGGCATGCCGGAGCCATTACAACCATACTGCCAGAACCAGTGAGTCGGTCGTTCACCCAAATAGAGACCACTGAGCCGAAAGAAAAGGTGTCATGCACCAGAAAAGGCTGGTCTTCCTCCCTCCAGAGGAAAACCAGCCTTCCGCCTCCGAAAACCGTCGCGGCCTTTGTCGATAACGCTAAGAAGTAGCGCCGCACGTGATGGTGCCCTGCGCGTCCGAGGCCGGAATGGCGGAAAACCCCGTGATCGCCAGATTAGGCGAGTTCAAAGGACTGACGCCTTCCGTGAGCTCCATGAAGATTCCCCCGATATCGTTCCAGGGTATCGTGCCGGACGGAGAGCTGCTTTTCTGTCGCGGCTGGAGACTTCGTCTCCACCGTAGTCTTCTGCACGTGAGGGGCTGTCCGGTCCTACTGTTGTCCCCGAGCCACCGCTGTCTGGGTGGACAGCAAGGACTCCAAGGCGGCCAGGCGATCCTCCAGCTTCCGGTTCTCCTCCTGCTGGAGCGCATTCTGTCTCTGCAGCTCATTCAGCAGCATAGGGGCGAGTGCCTGATACTTAATCGACGAGGGCTGGCCATCTTTGTCATATCCCACCATTTCGGGATACAGCTTAGCCACTTCTTCTGCGATGAGGCCGTACTGTAGCGCATGGGTGCCGTCGTCGTACTCCGGTTTATAAACGAAAGTTACGGGCCGCAACTGCAACAGTTTGCTGCTGCTGTCACCCATGTCCTTAATCTGTTCTTTGAAGCGGCGGGAGGAGGGAGTGTTGCTGCAATTGCCAGTTCCCAGCTTGCCGGCACTGTCGACGCAAACGAGGTAGTTGGGGGTGATTACCGATTCGCCATAAATGCCAGTGATGAAGGTGCTCGTCTCGTTGCTATTCCCGATTCGGATGGTGTTGTTGTCGGCTACGGCACCTACATTGAACCCGATTTCGATATTGTTGCTCCCTCCGACGCCCTCCCCCGCGCCCCAACCGATGCCCGTGTTGTTGTTGTTGGTTACACCAAACAGCGCGTTGGCGCCCACGGCTGTGTTTCCACCCCCGTTCTCGTTGCTATACAGCGCCCCGCCGCCGACGGCAGTGTTGTTGTTGGCGGCGCCGTTGAGCGTCATCGCATTGGCGCCGACGGCCGTGTTGCCGGTCCCGGTGTTCGTAGACATCGCATAGTAACCGATCGCGGTGTTGTCGGCCCCGGTAGGGTTGCTCAAAAGCGCGCCGCTGCCTAAAGCGATGTTTTGGTAAGAGGTGCCGCCGGGCATGGTCAACACCAGAGACTCCCCAATCAGATAGCCCACGCTTGCGTTGATGTGACCACTCACGTCCAACGCCCATCTCGGCGCCACCATGCCAATACCCACATTGCCCCCGGTCTGGTAAAGCATCGAGTCGACAAGGTTGGAACTGCTGTTCCAAAGCGGGATGTAGTTGATGGCGCCCGCACCGGTCACTGGTTGTTGCGCTTCGATCGTCTGCGGCACCAAAGCCATTACCATCGCGGCCAGCAAACCGGCCCCCACCGTAAGGTAGGCCTCCATTCCATATGTTTTCTTCATAGTGATCTCCTTTTTCTGCCGCGGCTGGAGAGTGCTTTCCCGCCGTCCTGTTCCATAACCCTACGACGCGTCCTGCCGGCGCGCCATAGCATGATCATGCGGTTTTGTTATCCACTGGTAGCGCGACGGGCAGAACGCATCGGGCGAAAGAACCAGTCAAAAGATGATGCGGTCCTTCAGGGCCCTTTTCGCACGGCTTCAGTCTTGGAATGGACGTGCAGCTTGTCGTAGATGCTGCGGATGTAGTCCCGGATCGTGTTGATGCTTACCTGGAGGCGATCATTCGTTCCCGGCCTGTCCTGCATCCAACTCGGGTTGTACGCGACACGTTCCAGCGCGTCAGACCAATGGCGGACGGGATGGTCGCCCGTCCGCTATGAGATTTCGGCGGTGCTCTTGGTGCCAGTTTAACTGGCAGGAGTACACATGACTGTAGGCACCGACGTGTCCGAGGACGTCAGGGCGGAAATGTCCGTGACGGCAAAGTTATTCACACCATATGAGTTTGCGGGTGTCCATTGTAGTTCAACGAGTTCGATGTTGCCCCAATTTACCGGGCCAGCATGGGTTGGAGGGAAACTTGCAGTTAGAATGTCCACCGTCGTAAACCCGCTGCTCGACAGGGATGGCGCATACGGGCCAACAGCGCAAAAGACATTCGAGTACTGTGCCGTGTTGTCGATCACCAGGAATTCAAGGGTTAGCAGTTCGGCCACCCCGGCGTAAGTCACTCGGAACCGGTTGTAGGGCACCATGTCGAGATTCAGGCTCTCGGATGTTGGCCCCTCGTATTCCAACTGAATGGTGCCATTCACGCCGTAGCCCTCAGAGACAAGCATCGCGGAGGGGGTGGCGCTGTCGGTTAGTTGGGTCCGGACTTGGGCCTGCGCAGTCTGGGCGAATTCGTTGGAACCCTTGTTGAGCAAGGTACTGAAGGCTCGCGACCCGCCGTAGATTCCCGAACCGTTCATTCTGACCGTTCTGGTGCCCGAGGTTGCATCGACTTTGCCTGGGCCGGTCGAAAAGTTATCGAGCGTCAGAGGATCCACCTGAGCCCGCATCGTCAACGGTGTTAAAACCATAGCCATCAAAGCCAGTAAGCCGGCGCTGAGCGCCAGATCGGCCACAGGTGCGGCCGGGAATGTGAAAGTGTTCGTCTTGAATTTCATGTTCGTAAGCTCCTTGTTTAGCCGCACTCAGTCCTGAGGCCGCTCCAGCAACCTGATCCTACGGCTGGCCTGCCGGAACTGCCATAGCATAATCATGTGGTTTTGTTGACGGCTGCAGTCAGAAGATGATGCGGCTCTTCAGGGCCTTGCGGACGGCTTCGGTCTTGGAATGGACGTGGAGCTTATCGTAGATACTGCGGACGTAGTCACGGATCGTGTTGATGCTGACTTGGAGGCGCTCGGCCGCCGCCTGGTAGCTGTGGCCCTCCGCGAGCACTCCGAGCAGCCGGATCTCGTGGGGGGTGAGGTTATGGTCGAGTCTTTCGATTGGACCGGTCTTGCGAAATAGCCGCACTACCTTTCGAGCTACCTCCGGCGACATCGGGGCGCCACCCTCATGCACATCGCGTATAGCGCCCAGAAGATCGCCTGGCGGCATCCTCTTCAGCAGATAACCGGAGGCACCGTTGCACAAACATTCCAGGATGTGTTCGTCTTCGTCGTGCACGGTAAGCATCAGGATCTGCATGGAGGGGTATTTTTCGCTAAGGAGGCGAGCGCCCTCGGAACCGGAGATGCCGGGCAGGTTGATGTCCAGCAGCAAAACGTCCGGAGTCCGGCCGCTCAAAGAGCGCAGCGCTTCTTCCACGGAACCGAAGGCTCCTGCGGAGCGGTAACCGGGGGTGCCTTCGATCAGTAATCCCAAGCCCTTGCGGATGGCGTGCTCATCATCAATCAGCGCCACGTGGATGGGGACGGCCTGGGGCATCTCCCGTCACGCTAACACTCCAACTCCGCCTAGACAACCGCATGAATATGCGGTGAACCACCCTGATCACACCTGGTTGTGCAGAATCGTCCCTATTTAAGCGGCACGGTCAGCTCCAGGCGCACGCCGCGGCCGGCGGCGGCATGTACGCTCATGCAGCCCCCCAACTGAGCCGCTCGCAGTTTCATATTGCGCAGGCCGTTTCCCGGGTGCTCTTCCAGGCCGGACCCTCCACCGTCCGGCCCTGGGAATCCGCAGCCATCGTCCACGATTTCGGCGCGGAGTTGACGATCCTCCACTTCGATCCTCAAACTGGCCGAGGCACAGTGCGCATGCCGCGCGATGTTGTTCAGTGCCTCTTTGAAAATCAGATACAAGTGGTGGCGCTGCTCCGGAGTCAGTTTCACTTTTTGCGGCTCAGGCGGCTCTTGTAACGACCAGGCAATTCCTTGCGATTCCAGCATCGCGGCAAACTGTCGAACCCGCGTAGTCACACTTCGCAGGTCGTCCCGCCTGGGGTCGACGGACCACACCACATCGCTGAGCCCGCGCGCCAGGCCGCGCGCCATCACCGCAACTTCACTCGCCATTTCAAATGCCTCCGGACGAGCCGTTCCAAGCTGCTGTTTCACCGCTTCACTCAGTAATGCCATACCTGACAGGCTGCTTCCGATGTCATCGTGCAGGTCGGTGGCGATGCGAGTGCGGACACGCTCCAGCTCCAGGCGCCGGTCCAGGTTGTAGCGGTACGCGCTATAAAGGGCCGCCACAAACGCCAGGAAGGCCATCACTTCGAACCACCAACGCCGCCACACAGGCGGAAGAATCACAAAATCGATTTCCGCAGGTGTGGCGCTTTCCTGACCTTCGGAATTCAGCGCCTTCACCAGGAACCGATAGTGTCCCTCGGGGAGGCCGGGGTAGTTGGCCTCATGGTCCCTGCCCGGCGCCTGCCAGGCGGACTCTCCGCCTTCCAGCTTGTAGGCGTACCGCAGGTTCGCTTCCGGTTCGTTGCTGAAGCCGGCAAACGCAACCTGAAACTGATTCTGCGAAGGCTGCAAATCCCCTCGGCCGATTCTTGTTTCGCCAACCTGCGAGATCGGATAGCGCTCGCGGCCAACCCGGAGTTCCGTGATCCGCACGGACGGGACGGTGGGAGGCACGTCTGCGGTTGGAGATAGCCTCGACAGGCCTTGCGTGGTTGCGAACCAGAGATCGCCGGCGCCGTCCCTGAGTGCCGCTGTGATCACTCCGCGCGCTAATCCGTCAGCCGCCGAGAAACGCTTGACTCGGCCCGTTCGCGGGTCCAAACGGTCCACACCCTTCGCGTTGGCTGCGTAGATCCGCCCCGCCGTGTCTTCCGTGATGCTAAAGGTGGTATCGCTCGCCAGCCCGTCCGAAGTTCTATAAATCCGCATCGTAAAATGCGGGCTGCCCGGCTTTTCAATCAACCCGAGTCCGCTCAAGGAAGCGATCCACAATCGCCCGGCGCTATCGACAAACAACTCGCGGACCGCACCGGTCAGGACGCCGTC
>Ga0181535_10002820_pt1 | contig 20749 bp, 18 predicted proteins | sample PEATcosm2014_Bin_44_FD_119774 | JGI IMG/M metagenome (GOLD analysis project Ga0181535, IMG submission 119774) | Peatland microbial communities from MTU Mesocosm Facility, Houghton, MI, USA - PEATcosm2014_Bin17_30_metaG | ecosystem: Environmental > Terrestrial > Soil > Wetlands > Peat | place... | reverse complement strand
CTGTAGCGGTTCTGCACCGAGACGATGGGCACTATGGCACGCGCGCGCTCAATGTGTTCGCGTGTGACGTTTGACAGCCCAACGTGGCGAATCTTGCCCTGCTCGCGCAGTTTCGCCAGGGCTTCTACGGAGGCTTCAAAGGACACCGCATTGTCCGGGGCGTGGAGCTGATGCACGTCGATCCGGTCCAGCCGCAACCGCTTCAGGCTGCCTTCAAGCGCTGCCGCCAGGTGTTTGGGACTCGCATTGTGTGTCCACCAACCCGGACCTGGGCGCTCCCAGCCCCCTTTTGTCGCGATCACGAGATCCTTTGGGTAGGGATACAGCGCCTCGGCGATCAACTCTTCTGACGTGCCGGGGCCGTAAGAGTCTGCAGTGTCAATCAGATTCACGCCCAGTTCCACGACACGTCGTAAGGTTTCCAGGGCGCCCGGCTTGTCGGCAGGCATTCCCCACATGCCGGTGCCTGTGATGCGCATGGCTCCGTAACCGAGGCGATTGACCGGGAGGTCGCCGCCGATGTTGAATACTCCAGACGCGGCGGCAGAGACGGATTGGCTTGTGCTCATTGAGATATCTCCAAAGAAGGAAGGCAGCATCGTCCATCAGCTGTCGCAGACATTCATCCGCAACGTTTCAGGCGCTTCAGCCTATCAGTACGATTATCTTCCCTGGGTTTGAGATGCAGGAACTGGAGTGGTCATCGGAGGGCAATTTCGTCGGTTTCCAAGTTTGCGGCGCAGGGGGACGAGACCGGAGCTTTTGCGCCCGGCCGCGGCATGGCTTCCCATTCAGAGGATTCCCCTCTGTGACGCAGTGAAACTGACGAGCCGTTCTGCTGGACCCTGAATTTCTGGTTTTATGTTGATAAGAATTGCGTAAGGCACAAAAAATGTTGAGCTCGAAAAAACTTCCCTACGAAGCCATCTTGTACAATTCCTGCTCCGCTCTTAGCCAGTCCTGCTCAGCATTTCCATCCTGATAACCACGTGCTTCCCAATAGCTCCGCGCAAGGCGCTCGATTTCCTCACGGGTGGGAGCTGCTGCCTTGGGCATTTCAGAAACCGTCTTTTTCTTGGTTGCAGGCTTACGGGGCTTGGGGGTCGTTGCCTTCGTTTTTTTCGCGGTATCCGCCATCGACAATCTCCTTTGCTGAATTCGCCACCAACATTTGGGGCATCCACCTCAGGATACTAAAAGTTGAAATATTAGGCGATCTCCAATCCACACCGAAGTACCACATCGCACAACACACATTTGAAAGAAGAGTTTGCCCCAGCCGCGATCGCCGCTCCTTGCCGTTCCAATGGCAACCGTGATTGACTGGGTTCCGAAGGCGGTTGGCACTTATGGCATACATCCTTGCACTGGACCAGGGGACGACGAGTTCGCGGGCAATCTTGTTTGACGAAGCTGGGACAATCGCCGCCGTAGCCCAGCATGAATTTCATCAGTTCTATCCGCAGGCAGGCTGGGTGGAGCATGACCCGACAGAAATTCTTACCAGCCAGCTCTCCTGCGCCATTGAGGCGCTGGGCAAGGTGGGCGCGCAGCCTCGAGATGTTGCGTGCATCGGCATTACCAACCAGCGTGAGACCGTAATTGTCTGGGAGCGTGCAACCGGCAAGGCGATTCATCCCGCGATCGTCTGGCAGGACCGCAGGACCGCTGCTCGCTGCGCGGCTCTGCAGGAGGCCGGACTTGGCGAGACAATTTCATCCAAGACCGGGCTGGTGATCGACCCCTATTTCTCTGCTACCAAAGTGGGTTGGATTCTTGACAATGTGCCAGGTGCGCGCGCACGCGCCGAGCAGGGAGAGCTGGCGTTTGGAACGGTTGACAGTTGGCTCATCTGGCATCTCACCAGCGGGCAGCGTCACGTAACCGACGTGACCAACGCTTCACGGACCTTGCTGTTCAACATTGTGAATGGAGCCTGGGATCAGCAACTGCTCGAGATCTTCGGGATCCCAGAAAGCATGCTGCCTGAAGTGGTGTGGTCAAGCGAAAAGATCGGTGAAGTCACTACCACGCTGGGACTAGGCGGTGCGTCAATCGCCGGAATCGCCGGCGACCAGCAGGCTGCGCTGTTCGGCCAGTTGTGCTGGGGCGCGGGCGAGGCCAAAAACACGTATGGAACTGGATGTTTCCTGCTGCAGAACATTGGCAATACCTTTGCTCGGTCGAAGCACAGGCTGATCACCACTGTCGCAGCCAGCGCCGAAAAGCGTCTCGATTATGCACTCGAAGGCAGCATCTTTATCGGCGGTGCGGTGGTGCAGTGGCTGCGAGACAATTTGAAGCTCATTGGCTCTTCGGCAGATGTGGAGGCGCTTGCTGCAAGTGTTCCGGACGTGGGCGGGGTGGTGTTTGTTCCGGCGTTTGTCGGATTGGGTGCTCCGCATTGGGATGCGCACGCTGGCGGCCTGTTAATCGGCTTGCGTCGTGATACCAAGCCGGGAAACATAGCCCGGGCGGCGCTTGAGAGCATCGCCTTCCAGGTGGCCGACGTCCTGAAGGCGGTAGAAAGCGAAACCACACCGTTGGCCGCACTGCGCGTCGACGGCGGAGCATCTGTGAACAACCTGCTCATGCAGTTCCAAGCCGACCTGCTGGGTGTTCCGGTTGTACGTCCACAAGTGACTGAAACCACTGCGCTTGGCGCGGCTTACCTGGCAGGGCTGGCCACGGGGTTTTGGGCCGGTCCAAAGGAGTTGCGCCAGAAACGCGAGGGCGATGTCCGGTTTGAGCCAAAGATGGCCGCTGGCGAACGAGCGGAACGCCTGGGCCGCTGGCAGAGGGCCGTGGAGCGGGCAAAGGGCTGGGGCGAGTAACGGAGCTTTCTGCGAGCGACGACGCCCGATTCGCCAGCTTGATTGCAAATGGCGCAACCTGCTACATCTCGTGTCCAACTGGCATTGGAGAAACCGCATTGAACCAGCGAAGGATTATTTCGTTTTTGCCCGCCGCCACTGAAATGGTCTATGCGTTAGGCTTCGGCGATCAGCTGCTTGGCGTCACGCATGAATGCGATTTTCCAGCGGAAGCTAAGTTGAAGCCAGTCGTGGTCCGGCCGTCGATGGACCTTGAAAAAATGACTTTGCGCGAAATTGATGCTGCGGTTGCCGAGCGGATTGGCAGTGGTGGCAGCCTCTACCAGGTGGACGAAGATCTGATCCGCGAACTCGAGCCGGATCTGATCCTGACCCAGAATCTTTGTCAGGTCTGCGCGACTTCCGGCAACGACCTGACCTCCCTGTTGAAACTTCTCCAACCCGCGCCTGAAATCCTCTGGATGAGCCCGCATTCGCTGGCGGGCATCTTCGAGAACATCAGGGAGTTGGGCCAGGCAACGGGCCGCCAGGCCGCGGCCGAGATCTGCATCGACGAATGCCGCAAAAGGCTGAAAGCAATCTCAGAGCAAACCAGGCAAATTGCCAGGCGGCCACGTGTGCTTTGCATGGAGTGGGCAGACCCCGTCTACTGTGCCGGTCACTGGGTTGGGGAGATGGTTGAGTTGGCCGGTGGAACCGATGAGCTGGCTCGCAAGGAGACAGATTCCATCCGCATCCCCTGGCCGGACGTGCTGCAGTGGTCGCCTGAGATCATCGTCTTCACACCGTGCGGCTTCAATCTTGAAAAGGCCCTCGAACAGGTAGGGCATCTTGAAAGGCAGCCGGGCTGGGCTGACCTTCCCGCGGTGCGCAGCCAGCGGGTCTATGCCGTTGACGCGAACTCGTATTTCGCCCGTCCCGGTCCGCGCGTAGTGGATGGAACCGAGTTGCTGGCCCACCTGATCCATCCCGAAATCTTCGCATGGAACGGTCCGGCGGATGCATTTCAAGCTGTTTCCACTTCGAGCGGCTGTGCATCAAAAGCCAGGGTGAAGACGTGCCCCGAATGTGGCAATGCCTTCGAATGCAAAATGGGCGGATGCTGGTGCAACGATTTGCCACCGCTGAAGCCGTCCACTGCTCTCGGCGCCAATTGTTTGTGTCCAACATGCCTGGCAAACGCGGTAAAGGCCAGTGCAGTTTGAAGTCAAGTCCAGTTTGAAGGAGGTTTCCCATGGCCGCTGTGTGTAGTCATGTTGCGGAACACTTGAAGAAGGTGAAGCCGCAAACCAAAGGCTGCGAAGAATGCCTCAAGATGGGCGATACGTGGCTGCACCTGCGCATGTGCCTCGAGTGTGGACACGTGGGCTGCTGCGACTCGTCAAAGAACCGCCACGCAAGGGCTCACTTCCATGCGCTGCAGCACCCGCTCGTCCAATCCGCCGAGCGCGGCGAGGACTGGCGCTGGTGCTACATCGATGAGGTTTATCTCTAAGGCTGGTATTTGAATGCGTAGCCGTGTGCTTCCTATGAGATTGCGCTAATCAGCACCCTAGCCAAGCTCCACTTCGATCTTCCTGGTTTCAGCATCCAGCTTCGTGATCTTGAATGTGCGGATTTGGCCTGCGCTGACAGGCTCGGGGAGCGATGCGGCAGAGGGTGTGTCGCCCTTCCAGTGTGCTTTCAGCAGCGACGAGAGACTGGACAGGTCGGGCTTTGTGGCCGTTGCCCCTATTTTTGCCGCGGGGTCTGCTGCCCGGGTCAGGGTGCCACTCAAACCGGCGAACACCGCGGTGCGACTGGTGGCGCGGATCCCCTCTCCAAGTTCGACGTGGATCAGCGTTGGTGATTGCTCAACCACTCGGCCAGAAACCTGGTCCCCAACCTTATGTTCGGCAATGTATTCGTCGATGCTCGTCGGAACAAGCTGCTTCATGCTCAGTTTGATCTGGCGCTTGTCTGTGTCGATTGCCAGAATCTGAGCTTTCACAACCTGCCCTGCGCGCAGCACATCCTGAGGATGGTTGATGCGCTTCTCGGCGCTGATCTCACTCACGTGGATCAGGCCTTCGATGCCCTCTTCCAACTGGACAAAGGCGCCGAAGTTCATCAGCTTTGTGACCGGACCTTCAATCTGCGAACCTACGGGGAACTTCTGCAGAACATTGAACCAGGGGTCGGTGAGAGTCTGCTTCAGCCCGAGAGCGATGCGCCGCTCTTCGGGCTTCACCGACAGAATCACGGCGTCCACGCGATCACCCTGCTTGAGAATGTCGCTTGGATGGCGAAGCTTCTTCCCGTAAGACATCTCCGAAATATGAATAAGGCCTTCCACCCCGGGCTCGATCTCCACAAACGCTCCAAAATCGGCGAGCCGGGTCACGGTTCCGGTAATTCGCTGACCAGCGAGCAGACGCTCGGGTGCCTTCTCCCAGGGCTCGGCTTGCAACTGTTTCAGGCCCAGTGAGATCTTCTTCGATTCGGGATCGATCTTGAGGATCTTTACTTGAAGCTGCTGGCCAACGGTCAAAACGTCTTCGGGCTTCGTGACCCGGCTGTGGGCGATGTCGCTCACATGCAGCAAGCCGTCAACTCCGCCAAGATCGATGAACGCCCCGTAGGGCATCAGGGTGCGTACCGTGCCAGCCAGCACATCGCCAGGCTTCATCGCCTCAAACTGACCCTGTTGCGCGGTGCGCGCTTGCTCTTCAAGCACCACGCGGCGATCGACAACCACGTTCTCATCGGTTACGTCGAGCTTGGTGATGCGGCAGGTGATCTCGGTGCCAACCAGTTTCTCCAGTTCGATTGCATCGCGGGTCCCGCTGCGGCTGGCGGGCATAAACGCTCTCACGCCAACATCTACGTTGAGTCCACCCTTCACCAGCGCGGTCACCGTTCCCACAACGGCTGTCTTGTCAGCAAAGGCGGCTTCCAGGGCGCTCCAATCACGAGGTTGGGCAACTTTGAATCGCGACAATTGGTAGTAGTGCTCCTCGTCGCGGCCGGTCACTGAGACCGGGAAGGTATCTCCCGGCTTGACGCTCTCAGCATTATGGTCAAACGCCGTGCGCGGAAGAACGCCTTCTGTCTTGTAGCCGATGTCGAGAAATACCTGGTCGGCGGAAAGTGAAATGACAGTGCCCTGCAACTGCTTCGCGCCAGTCTGTGACTTGTGGGAGTGAGACTTCTCAAAAGCTGAAAGCAAATCAGCAAATGATTCGGTGGACTCCTCGACAGGGTCATTTGGAGTTGCAGCGGGTTCTGAAACGCTCTCGTCTGTCGTGTTGTGTATGTCGTTTGTCATGTTCGATACGGTTCCATTGTTTCACGAGCAGCTGCATTCACATGAGCCTGGCTGGGCGAGCATTAAAGTTTTCCACCCCGAAGCCAGATAACGTCGCTCAGTGATGGCAGGCGGTCTTCCAGATCACTATCCACTCTTCCAACTCAAGGGAAGGTTGTCACCCGGGGTGTTGTGCGCGGCTTGGTTGATGTTGGTCCGCCGGTGCTGTTGATGACGTTGCTGATTTCGCCGAGGTTGTCCAGCGCCAGCGTCACCATGTGATGGAATTTCACTCGCGGCACGGCCGGCACTTCAATCGCGCGGGTGAGCGTGACATTTGGATGGCGGAAAACCGAGTAAATGCCAAGGCCCCAGGCTTCGTGGGTCGTCACGTTGTCAGCTACTTTGTATGACGCCCAGCCGTTAATTCCGGGGGCGCTCGTGTAACTGGGCTGGTCGGGCGGATCGTACGGGATCTCGGATTGATAGAAGTAGCTGCGCCCTCCGTTCCCGTTCCACAGCACCTGGAACTGCTGGTGATGTTCCACAAACAATCCGTAGATCGTGACGTTGTCGCCGTTGACCAGCAGTCCATTGGTGCTGGTGTTCGCGTTCCATCCTACGCCGGCTCCGTGGTCGGCGCGCCAGATCCAGGTATGGTCGACAATGGTGTCGTTGCTGTTGATTTTCAGATTGATCCCGGCCCGGCCCACTCCTGCGCCTCCCACCCGAAAAAAGACGTCGTGCAGGGAGATCGGGTTTTTGGCGTGACTCACGTGGGTGCCATCCGTACCGATCTGCAGCAAAACCGGCGAACTTGTCGGGGCAGCGTCAAAAAGAAGCCCGGCGATGATCACGCCGTCCACGTCCTCGGTGGCCATGGCTGCAGTGCCATTGGTGGGCCGCAGCGTGGCGAAGCCAACACCCATCACAACCGTGTTGGGCCGCGTGACACGGATCGCTTCTGCAAGATCGTAAATACCCGGCATGAAAAGCAGATTCTTTCCCTGCGCAAGCTGCGCATTGATGGTGGCTGCGGTGTCCGCGCCGGGCTGCGCGATGTAGAACTTTGCAAGCGGAATTGACTTTCCGGGCGTTGACCCCGAGTGCCACGTGATGCCTGCTGAGTCGGTCACAAGCGAAGGCACCCGCACGCTATAGTTCCCCATCGCATCCACTTGAAGGAACGGCTTTTCACGAACGATGGGGGTCTTGGCGATCTCTGTGTACGGCGGGGCCGGCCACTCGCCGGCGGGCGGGTTGGGAATTCCCACAAACACCATGTTCCAATTGGCGCCGGTCCAGCCACCCCACTCGCTGTTGCGGCTGATCCATTGCTGTTGCGGGCCTGCCCCAACATTGCCGTCAATCAGTGAGTCAGACATCCAGCCGCCGCTGGCCCATCCGCCGTTCTGGTGGAGCACAATGTCCCCGTGTATATGCATCCTGCGGAAAGGAACAGCCTGCGAAACCGCCCACTGCATGGTTCCATTCTTCGCTCCGCCCGTGGGCGAAACTGAAAATCCTTCGGCAGCCCGCCAGAAGGTGCAAGTCGCGTTGTTTCTCGGCAGGCTGGCGTCGGCGTGAACGTTGCCCGTGATGCGCACCTTGTCAGGAGAATCGCCCAGGCCGATCACTTCTGTGTAGAAGCCCACCGGCACGTCAACGTGATATTCACCTGGCAGGAAGAAGATCGCGTTGCGCGCGGGGCCGAACTCGCTGTGCTGCTGCACCGCGTAAACCTTGTCGATTTGCTCCTGGATGGCCGCCGAAGGCATCGAGGGGTCGAAGACAAGGACATTGGGGCCGAAATCCGGTTTGCTGGCGGCTGTCAGAGGCACGCTCCAAAAAAATGCCAGGACAAGCAAAAGCATCGGTAGCCGGCTGGCCCGACTCCTGAACGCGCGGGGAAAAAACGGCAATGACTTTCTCATGGTTGTGCTTTCTTTGGGTTCTGTTCGTCTGACCGCCAGTGGCGACAAACGGCCAGCGGTCATCAATTCTCCGCATCGTTGCCCGGTCCCCATGGTAGTCGCCCATGTGGAGATAAACAATCTGACCCTTTCGTTTCTGGACACGCAAAGGTGCCGAGGGCGAGAATTGCGCTTCGTACCAGGAGAGGCTTGATCATGCAATCAATCACGCGGCGGGATTTTGTCAGGCTTGGCGGGGCCGCGGCTGCGCTGAGCGCGGCGGTGCGGCCAACTGTGCTTGAAACGGTGGCATTTGCGGCGCCGGTGCCTGGCGGTGCAGCTTCAGGCCAGAAGGTTCGGTTTGTGTCCATCGGGACGGGGATTCGAGGATGCGACTTGCTCCGGGCAGCCCGTCTGGTTCCGAATGGAGTGCTGGTTGGAACCGCGGACCTCTACGACATGCATCAGCAGGCAGGGAAAGAAGCCTGGGGAGCGGACATCCCAACTACGCGGGACTACCACTCTTTGCTCGACCGAAAAGATGTGGATGCAGTGATTGTGGCTGTGCCTGACCACCAGCATCGCCGCGTTGTGCTGGACGCGGTAGCCGCCGGCAAGGATGTCTATTGCGAAAAGCCGATGAGCCACAACGTCGCCGACGGGCTGCCGATGGTGGAGGCGGTAACCGCGGGCAAGCGCATCTTTCAGGCCGGGAGCCAGCGTGTCAGCAATATCGTCTACAAGAAGGCCGCCGAGATCTACGCCTCGGGAAGGTTGGGTGAAGTCCACCTGGTCGAAGGCCACTCTGACCGCAACTCTCCGTCGGGAGCATGGGTGTATCCAATTCCTCCGGACGCAAGCCCGAAAACCATCGATTGGGAGACCTTTTCTCGCGATGCCCCGGCCCGTCGATTCGATCCCGTCCGCTTTTTCCGCTGGCGCTGCTTTGCCGACTACGGCGAAGGAGTGGCTGGCGATCTTTTCGTACACCTGCTGTCAGGATTCCAATGCGTCAGCGGAATCAATACGGTTCCTGCCCGAGCCTATTCAACCGGGAGCTTGACGCACTTCAACGATGGACGCGATTTTCCTGATCTGCTGGCCACGCTTTACGACTACCCCGGCCTGACTCTAAGCCTGCATTGCAACCAGAACAACGAGGCCGGCGAGCCGATCATCTTCTACGGCTCCCAGGCCACCATGGTGATCAACGGAAATACGCTTACCGTAACTCCGCAAGACACCAGCCCACGCCCTGAAGGCTACAGCCTAAACGGATGGGCAGCTGCGGCAAAGCAGCTGTATCTGGACGAGTGGCGCACGGCCAATCCACCGCAAGCGCCAAAGCTGGCCGAGGTGGAAAGCTATACCGCGCCGCAAGGCTACAACGACACCGCCGAGCACATCGCTAATTTCTTCAACGCCATCGCCACCAGGGAGCATGTGATTGAGGACGAAGTCTTCGGCAACAACGCGGCCATTGCCTGCCATATGGCGAATCACTCGTATTTTCATCACAGCGTGGCACAATGGGATGCGGCGACCCAGACGATCAATGGGTAGGCGTCCGACATTCCAAGGAGAGCAAGTTTATGAGCTTTACTTCGCGCAGAAGATTTATGCAGGCTACAGGCGCCGCAGCTGCCGCTATGTGTGCGGGTGTTGACCTCGTTGCAGCCGCACCGCTCAACAAGCCTGTAGGGCTCCAACTGTATAGCGTCCGCGATTTGCTTCCAAAGGATTTTGATGGAACACTTAGCAAGCTCAGAGCGGCGGGCTATACAGAAGTTGAGGCGGCGGGCTACTACGACAAAACCGCGGCGGAGTTTCGCCGTTCCATGGATAAAGCTGGACTGCGATGCGTCAGCGCCCACCATCCGCTGGCCGCGCTGCAACCAAAGCTCGATGAACTCATCGAGTACGGACACGCGCTGGGCCTTGATTACATGATCTGTTCGTCATCGCACAGGCGCGATCCCACCGCCAAGGGTCCGTTGGACCTGGACGACTGGCATTGGGTTGCCGGCGAGCTCAACCGCATGGGAGAAAAGGTGAAGGCCGCCGGCATGACCCTCGGCGTTCATAACCACACACCCGAATTTGGCAGCCAGGGCGGCGTCGTGTTTTTTGACGAACTGCTGCGCCTGACCGATCCCAGGCTGGTGGTGTTTGAGATGGATTGCGGTTGGGTTGCGGCTGCCGGCCGTAACCCGGTGGACTACCTGAGCAAGACACCCGAGCGGTTCCCGCTGTTGCACGTGAAGGACATGGCCAAAGAGGCGAATGGCCAGTTCCACTCCACTGTGATGGGCCGGGGTGTGGTGGATTACAAGCCGATCTTGCGAGCCGCTACCGGGCTGAAGCACTATTTCATTGAGCAGGAAGAGTTCGACATCGACACCATGGAAGCGCTACGCCTGGATGCGGAGTACATGCGCAAGCTGGATCTGTGATCGGCGACGCTGTCGCCTTTTCAGGTAGGCTTTGGGTATGAGCGTATTTGATGAGAAGCGAGCTGAGCTGGAGCAGTTTGAGTTCATGATGGGGCTGGAGCGGGGAAGGCTGGCCGTAGCCCTCGACCTGCTGACCGACTCACTGATTATGGTCGGGCAACATGGGGTGTATTGCGCTTCCAGCCGCAGTCCTGCCAAGCCGGCGCTCGATTTGCAGGCGGTTCTGGCAGGCATGGAGGGTGCCAAGGCGCTGATCCAGAGTGTGATGGAAGAATTGCGCAAAGGCAAGGAATTGGAAATTGGGAACAGAGGATAGCCGCTCGGCCGTCACTGGCGTGAAGCTGATGAATTCCCAAGGTTGCCGGGATACGCGTTGGCAATGCAAAGTAAGGTATCCTAGTGATGCGCGCCCGTAGCTCAGCTGGATAGAGCGAACGCCTCCGGAGCGTTAGGTCGGGAGTTCGAATCTCTCCGGGCGCACCATAAAAGATTCTCGACCGGGGGCCTCGGAATGCGGCCCGATGCGGACACAGGCAGTCCGGTCATCCCAAAACTCCCTGATTCCATCAACCCGGCAAAAGTGGGCGTTTAGACTTAGCTATAGGGGGCCCGCGCAGCGAAAGCGCTCAGGCCAGATAAGGCGATCATGCACTTCAACTTCGACTTTACGGCGCTCCAGGTTCTCTGGACCCTCACCTTTGCATCGCTATTGGTGCTTCTGGTGGTTCTTCTGGGTCGGGACAGGATGCGGTTCTTCCCGTGGTTCACAGCCAGCATCGTGTTGACAGCCCTGCGGCTGCTCACCAGCAGGCTGCTTTTTGGCAAACTGCCTCCCATGCTGCTGAACGAGATCTTTATCACCATCGGCCTTTTGTTGGCACTTCTCGGCTTGCTGGTGGTGGTGGAAATGGCGCGGCGAGCGTTCAAAGGGCTAGGCCGAGCACAGTGGATCGCGAATGCCGCGGGAGCTCTGCTGGTGGCAGGCTTCGTGGTGGCGTTTTGGGGACCGTGGCCGGCATGGAAGACAATGAAGGTTGACTCGCTGATGGCATCATTGCGGCTCTTGCAGCTCATCGCGCAAAAGCTCGATTTGCTCGTCAACGTGCTTACCGTCGAACTGGGGCTGCTGGTTGTATTGTTTGGGCGTCGCTATGCCGCAGCATGGCGCAGCCATACGCAAAGGATCCTCATCGGGCTCTCAACTTTGGCCATTGGGCAGATGGCGGTGCAGGGAGTTTGGCAGTTGATCGCCATGAAGGCCGTGCCGACCACTCAGGTAGAGTACGAGCGGCTGTTGGCGCTGCGGGACAAGGTGTTTAACTCCGTTGGTGTGGTTTATATCGTTGTAATTGTGTGGTGGATCGTTTGCCTGTGGATCGACGAGCCGGGTACCGAAGCCGTCGCCGGCGTCCAAGAGGATGCTGAGAGCCACGCATAACAACGGCAGTTCACGCACCCCCCAAAAAACCGCTCAACGCGTGCCATGCAGGGTTCTGATCCCTGGTCAATATTGCCTGTCCCGCCCTCTCAAAGGTGGCAGCTTGCCTGTCCGCGTTTTTCAAGATAGCGCTGGTGGCACTCTTCCGCTCGCCAGAAGGTCTGGGCGGGCTGAATCTTGGTTACGATGCGCTTCGGTTTAAAGTGCCCGTTGCCCGTGAGCTGATCGATCTTGGCGCAGGCTTGCGCTTCCTGCTCGGGCGAGTGGTAGAAGATCGCCGAGCGGTACTGTGTTCCCCAGTCAGGACCCTGCCGGTTAAGCGTTGTCGGGTCGTGCAGCGCAAAAAAGGCGTCAAGTAGCTGTTCGAAGCTCACCGTTGCGGAGTCGAATTCGAGTTCCACAACCTCGGCATGGCCGGTGGAATCGGTGCAGACGTCTTTGTAGCTGGGCTGCTCGAGCTGGCCGCCCTCATAGCCCACCGCGGTTGAGGTTACGCCGGGAATCGCGGCGAATGCTGCTTCAACGCCCCAGAAACAGCCGGCTCCAAATGTCGCTTTTTCTTGGCTCATCTACCATCAGATGCGCCACGTGTGCCATCGGTAGCACTTTTCACGCTCGTTGCTTTAGACCAATCACTTAATTGATAGACTCTGCATCACGCTTGTCACTCGAGCGGTCATAATATGCGCAGCGCCAGATGGATGGAAACATTCGCCGGGCCAGGCATGAGGTGAGCAATTCTCAACCTCTCACATCGGAGGCAGACCCTGTGATCGAACCAATTGAAGTCAGGCCGAAGGCCAGCCTTAGCGACTACCTGGCTGCCGAGCGAACTCTTCTTGCATGGATTCGAACGGGACTCGCCCTGATGGGTTTCGGCTTTGTAGTGGCGCGATTCGGACTCTTCCTGCAGCAGCTTCAGGTCATCCAGAACGCTGCACCGGCCCGCTCCTATGGGTTGTCGCTATGGTTCGGCACGCTGTTGATTGGAGCCGGGGTCCTTGTCAGTGTCCTCGCCGGATGGCATCACGTCCGATTGGTTCGGGAACTGGATCGTGGAGATACCTCTCCCCGCCATTCCGCCACCCAGGCGGTTGTGGTCGCATTTTTTCTAGCATTGGTTGGCCTGGCAATGGCAATCTACCTCATTTCAATTCGAACCACCGCACATGCACAGAACGGAGATGGCTCGGAGGTACCATGCAACTCGGCATCGACAAGGGAATTGTCAGCATTCCCTCCAATCACTCTGTAGATCAAACCGTCGAAAGGCTCAAGGCACTCCTTGATGCGAAGGCGGTCACACTCTTTGCGCTGATCGATCACAGCGGGGAAGCTGAAAAGGTGGGAATGAAAATGCCGCCTACCAAGCTTCTGGTCTTTGGCAGCCCGAAAGCCGGAACGCCTGTGATGCTCGCAGCGCCCAGCGCCGCCATCGATCTGCCGCTCAAAATTCTTGCCTGGGAAGACAGTGCGGGAAACGCGTGGATCTCCTACAACAGCGCGATCTATTTGAAGGAGCGGCACAACATATCTCAGGATCTGGCGCCGGCGATTGCAGTCGTGGAGTCCCTCGCCGCCAAGGCCGCGGAGTAGTTCATCGAAGGTGGCATAGATCCTTGAATACAGGTCATGCCATCCAGTGCTAGGTGGTCAGGTTGTAAGTCAGACCATAAGGGTCTCTTACATAGGTACGCGGGAAATCAGGCTCATCCTTGACCACCGCACAGCCGCTCTTTTGCAAACGAATCTTCGCCGCTTCAACACTGTCAACCGTGACTTCAAGCACAGGGCCCAACGCAGGCCCTCGTTCGATGAACAGATTGACGTGAGGGCCGTGCAAGCTGACCATCCCTGGATCTTCACCGGTAATCTCGAAGCCGAGCTGATCAACGTAGAACGATGCGGCGGCCATGGGGTCAGACGCCTGAATAAGGATGTCGGTGCCGAAGCTGTTGGCCATGGGATTTCCTTTCGCTGGTTCTATCGTGCACGAATAGCCTACGACAACGCCGCGCGCTCAATCTCCGCAATGTCGATTTTTTTCATCGTCATCATGGCCTGAAACGCCTTTGGATGCTGGATCAGTTCCGGCAACCGTGCCGGCACAATCTGCCAGCACAAACCAAACTTGTCTTTCAGCCAGCCACATGCAATCTCGCTTCCCCCGGCTGTGAGCTTCTCCCAATAGTCATCTACTTCCTGCTGAGAGTCGGCGCGAACAAAAAATGACACAGCCTCGTTGAATTTGTGGGCCGGGCCGCCGTTCAGTGCGGTGAATTTCTGTCCATCAAGCTCAAAGGCAATGGTGAGGATACTCTCTTTCGGCAGAGGCCCGTCCTGCGGAGCGCGCAATTCGCTGAGCCGGTGCGAGTTCTTGAACACGGTGAGATAAAACTCGACGGCCTCTTCAGCGTTCGAGTCGAACCATAGAAACGGTGTAATGCGGGGAAAGTTTTCAAATGTGCTCACAAGAGCCTCCTGATGAGGGAATGGCGAACATGATGCAGAACCAATCGTTGCACTCAAATGAAAGCGGTTCAAGCGGCGTTTCAAAAGATTCTAAATTGACTTCGATTGGCATCGCCACTGATCGAGTGTTTGTCGATGATGGCCGACCACACTGCATTCTGCCAGCCGCTATATCGGCCCTGTGTCCGGTCCTCAAGTTGTGTGCATCAAGAACCGATTCAAGGGTAGGGCGCCGCGCTGGCGATAAACCCTGAGCCGGTTAATGAGTTTGTCTTCGGCAGAGGGAGGGGTTCATTGTCAACTGGACCTGGCATTCCTGGACAGCGTCTGGTCAAGTTGCAAAACCAGCAGGTTGGGGCGCGGTGAAAACCCAATCAACGCCCCTCGCGGTGGACAACAGACAGTTCGCTCTACCGACGCTTCTTGCCGCCGGATGAGCTGCGATTTGGGCCGGAGGACTTGCCCTTGTAGCCCGATTTGCCTGAGCTTCCTGTCTTCGATCGATTGCCGGAGCCAGGTTTTGGTGGCCCGCCAAAATTAGGCTTTGGCTTCCAGCCGCTACCTGAGCTTCTTTCATCGCGCGGGCCCGTGTTTAAATGCAGCCTGCCTTCCCTGGGACGCGAGCCGGGGCCGCCTTCATCTCTGTGTGTGAATGGCCTTGAGCCTGATCCGCCGCGCGGGCCACCTGAAGCACCGCGAAATGACCCACCCGCCGGCTTCCCGGGCTTCCATGGTGCGGATGAAGACCTGCCTCCGGGAGCGCTTGGTTTGCTGCTGAGCCTTGCACCACCTGGGCGAGGCTTTCCACTGCTTGTGGTGAATGGACGCGCTAGCCCGCCCTCACTGCGGAATGAGCGGCCTGAGACCGACCGGCTCTGGCCCCCACGGCCAAAACTCGAACCGCCCCCTGACCGGTCCCCTGACCGTCCTCCCGCGTAACCGGACTGCGGCCTGTCCCCGCGACTGTATTGTGCGCTTGGACGCGGAGTAAATGCGCGTGGCCCGCTGGAGCGGCTTGGAACAGGGCGCTCCGCTTCGTGGATCTCTTCAATGTGCAGATTCGGCGGTCTCACAGGACCAAAATCGTCGTCATGGGCGTGCGACTCGCTATGCGGCGCAGATGGGCGGTCGGCTGGTGGGCGCTTGAAGGGCGGCCGTTGCTGACCATCAGGCTTTTTCCATCCAAGCTTCGATGGGAATGCGCGGTCACCGGTTGGCTTTGCCTCAAACGGACGCGCTGCGGGCCTGTCACCGTGTGGCTTTCCCGCAGCTGGCCTCGACGGAAACTTTCTGCCGGCGGCCGTTCCTCGCTCAAACGGCTTTCCAGCGTAAGGTCTGTCTCCGAAAGGCTTCGCCGCCGGCCTTGCCCCTGCCGGTTTGGCGCCATATGTCTTTCCCGACGGCCGCCCCTCTCCCGATGTCCCGCGATCAAATCGTTCTGGACGGTTGGATGGGCGGGTGTTGGGACGATAGCCTGAACCTTCCCGCCGTGGAGCGTTTGACGCACCCGTCGGTCGGAATTCTCTGCTCGGCGGCCGCGGCGAACCAGCAGGCCTGTCTGTCTCGAACGACGCTTTCGGCCGGTAGTCCTTTGGGCCGGCCGCCGGTCGCTCTTCGAATGCCTTGCCCGCGAACGGTCTGCTCGCAAAAGGTCTTGGCACCCTTGCGCCGCCCGGCCGAGGTGAAACGGTGGGGAGCTGCTGCTTTGCATCGGCAGCGTTGCGCCGGCGTAGTTCCTTTGATTTTGGAGTCCGCAGTGTGCCGTCGGCCGCCTTGCGCAACAGTTCCAGTTCGCGCGCGTCGAGTTCGCGCAAATTGCCGGGCTCTTGATCCAGAATCAGCGGGCCGTAGCCAACGCGGCGGATCTTTTCAACAAAATGGCCAACCTCTTCGAACATCTTGCGCAATTCGCGATTGCGTCCCTCGATCAGGACTACTTCATACCAGGGATTGTCGCCCTGGCGGACCTGGCGGATGCGTGCCGGCGAAGTACGCACCTTAGCCGAGCCTGGCTTCCCGCGCTCAATCGCCACGCCGGCGCGAAGCAGGTCCAGCTCGTCTTCCGTAGGGATACCGGCAACCTTCACCAGGTAAGTCTTCTCCACTCCGGCCGCAGCCCGCGTCAATCGGTTCGCCAGCTCGCCGTCGTTGGTCACCACCAGCAGCCCCTCGCTCATGTAGTCGAGGCGACCCACCGGATATAGGCGTTCGCGCATCTTGTCAAAGAACTGCATTACCGTCGGACGGCCTTCGGGATCCTTGACTGTGGTTACAAATCCCCTCGGCTTGTTGAGCACAAAATAGCGCAGTCGCTCAGCCCCCTGAAGAAGCTTTCCATCTACGCGAATGTGGTCGCGGCCGGCGTCGGCCTTGGTGCCCAGCTCGGTCACCGTCTTCCCATTCACCTGGACACGGCCTTGCTCGATCATCTCTTCAGCTTTGCGTCTGCTGGCAACGCCGGCCTTGGCCAGAATCTTCTGCAGACGCTCAAGCTTGGCCGGAGGCCTGGGCTTGAACTGAGGCACTTCTCCTTCACCGAGCTCGTCTTCGGTGTCTGCCGTTCTCTGATCCAGATCTGAACTGGGCTCTGCCGAAGTCTCCACTACTGGTGCCTGCGCGGAGGCTTCTGCAGCTGCAGCGTTCGCCTCGGCCGATGGTTCGACAGCTACTTGGGCCTCACCATCGGAAATGTCGCCGATGGGGTCCAATATTTTGGCTTTCTTCTTCCTTGCTTTGGGCTTGGCTTTGACTTCTGTTTCGGGGGTCGCGGGTTTCAGTGCTTCGGCTTCATCGTTCTTCTTTGACTTCTTCACCATCGGGGAAATGCTCGGTTTCTGCCTGCTCGGTGGCCGGAGGCGCAGCAGGCGCTGCCTCTTCGGAGGGTGGGAGTTCGGTGCTGGCCGCCGTCTCGGCGGTCGGGGTGGTTGCAGGTGTTGCGTCGAGAGAGATTTCTTTTTCGCCCTCTTCGTCAATTTCAAGGTCCAGGTCGAGCGTGGTTGCGCTTGCCGAATCAGAACCTGGCTCGGGCTCCTCGAACTCGATGCTGGCAAGCTTCTCGAACTCCTCCATCGACGGCAGCTCGGAAACATCTTTCAGGCCGAACCGAAGCAGGAACTCGCGCGTGGTCTTGTAGAGAATCGGCCGGCCAATGACTGGTTTGCGGCCTGCGGTGGAAATGAGCTTTCGGGCGAGGAGTGAGCCAAAGACACCCGACGAATCGACGCCGCGAATTTCGTTCACTTCCGGAGCCGTCACCGGCTGTTTGTAGGCGATCACCGCAAGCGTTTCCAGCGCCGGTAGGCTCAGCCTCAGCGGTGGTTTCAGGCTCTTGACGAAAGAGCGAACCGCATCGTGGCATTCAGGCTTGGTGGCCATTCGGAATCCGCCGGCAATCTCGCGGATTTCCACGCCATGCGCGTCCGAATTGTATTCAGCTATCAATTCATCCAGCAGCGTGCGGATCACGGCTCGCGCTTCGCGGTCGAATAAGCGGGCAACGCGGCGGGCCTCAGCCTCTGCGCTCGCGCTGACTTTAGTTCGTGCAGCATCGCTTTCATCCGCGTTTTCGGCTTCCAGTGCTACCGCCAACTCGGGCTCACTGTCCGACCCTGCTGCAGCCTCCGCCGGTTCTGCCGGAGTCGGCTTTGAAGGCGCATCTGCCGCTGCCGGGTCTGTCGCGGATTGCCCTTGCTCCATTTCCTCCAGTGCATCAGTCAGCAAAGGCAGGTTCTGGTTAATGGGTGTGCCCTGGTCCATACCCTCCAGGCCGTCAACGGCAGACGCGGCTTCCCGTTCCGCTTTCCAGGCGAGTGTGTCCGAGGCAAAAAGGGTGGCGAGTTGGGCCAGGGTGACCGGCTCTTCCGCGGCGTAGATAACTGCTTCCAGCTTGGCTTTAAGGCTCATTCGGCTATAGGTACCTGAAGTATGGTACCGGAAGTGGGGCCGCCATGCTTGTCCACAGGGGTTGTGGGGCCCTGGAGGCCAAGAAAAAGGGCGTCCGGTAGGCTCCGGAAGCCCTGAAAGGCAGTTTGAAGGCAGCTTAGTGCGAAATCTGACTGAAGCCCCAGAACAGGCTTCCTGATAGCAAGGCTGCGGCGGGCAAAGTGAAGACCCAGGCTGCCAGAATATTGCGGATTGTGGACCACTGCAATCCGCTGTGATTGGCAGCCATGGTTCCGGCGATTCCTGAGCTCAGAACGTGCGTGGTACTCACCGGCAGGCCAAAGTTATCCGCCGCAAAGATGGTGAACATGGCTACCAGTTCGGCGCTTGCACCCTGCGCGTACGTGAGGTGCTCTTTGCCGATCTTTTCGCCGACGGTAACCACGATGCGCTTCCAGCCGACCATGGTGCCCATTCCAAGTGCCAGGGCCACAGCAACCTTCACCCAGGTGGGGATGAACTTGGTGGCCTTGTCGACCTTGCCTTTGTAGGCTGCCAGACCCGCGTTCTCCGCGGCGTTGAATGCCGGTTTGCCCGTCTTCTGCATGATGCGGATGGCTTCGCTGGCCACATACATGTCATTCCGAACGTTGGTCTGATCCTTTGGGGGAACAGCCTTCAGCTCTTTGTAGAGAGCGACTTCATGGTTGGTGTCTTCCACCAGTTCACGAAGCGCCAACACCGTATCCGACTGCAACTGCTTGGTGCGGATGAATTCGGTCACCTCGGTTCGGGCATCCGCGCCAAGCAGGCCATTCTTGTCGACATGCGCATCGAGAATCTTTCCAGCCGTATCCGATGCCACGATAAACTGCTGCACATCGTTGCCGGTGACGGCGTGGTTCAAGGCATAGGCAGTGGGGACGGTGCCGATCAGAATGAGCATGATCAGGCCCATGCCTTTTTGTCCGTCGTTGGAACCGTGGAAGTAGCTGACGCCGGTGCAGGTGAGAATCAGCAGTGCCCGGATTGGCCACGGTGGAGGCGAACTGTCTTTGGGAGCTTCGTAAAGGGCTGGATACTTGATAAACCACTTGGAGAGCATAAACAACAGGAATGCCGCGCCAAAGCCGACCAGTGGAGAGATGAGAAGGACCTTGAACACCTTGGTGACCTGGTCGACGTCGATGCCCGAGGTGCCGTCATGCCCATGCATCAACTGGTTGGCGAGGCCAACACCAATGATTGAACCGACCATGGTGTGCGAGCTTGAGGCGGGCAACCCGAACCACCAGGTGCCGAGATTCCAGAGAATCGCCGCGATCAGCAGTGCGAAGACCATCGCGAAGCCTGCGCCTGAGCTGACTTGCAGAATCAACTCGACCGGAAGCAGCGTGATCACCGTGAAGGCCACAGCGCCATTGGAGACAAGAACCCCTGCCAGGTTGCACATGCCTGACCAGACCACGGCGAGATTTGGCTCCAGCGAGTGTGTGTAAATCACCGTTGCCACAGCGTTCGCCGTATCGTGGAAGCCGTTGACGAATTCAAAGCCGAGCGCAATCAGCAGCGCGATTCCGAGCAAACTGTAGGCCCATATGCTTCCAGTCTGTGCGGTGCTGAGGTCTTCGATCAGATGGAAGGCGATAAACGCGAGGCCAACCACAAGCGCCACCAGGACCACCCCCGTGCTGATCATGGCGTGGGATTTCTTCATTTTTCTGTCAAGCAGTTCTGCGGCCGGCGGTCGAACTGGGATACTCGTCGCCAAATCGGACATGGAGAGACTCCAAATTCTGGGATGGAATTCTGTCCAGCGGTGCCTGGGGAAGCAACCTCCGGACTCAGCAATGGATATACGAGTCAGATGAAAGGGGTATGAATTGTTGCGGGGAAGGCGCGGATCCGCTGCCTTTGCTTGACCTTAAAAGTCTCAAGCATGCAGCGAACCTGTGGCGAAGACGGCGAAGATGATCCTCAGGCGGCCGAGCGGAGAGCGGTCTGTGCCCACACAACTGCGTCGGCGTAGCAAAGAATCAATTGCTTCCGGTTCAGTTGCTGCCTCGCCGGATCGACGGCTTCAATGATCGCGTCGCAGGCATCCCAGTCACCACGCTCATGGCACTCCAGCCAGGAGAGCAGGCTGCGCTCGGTGTTGGCGGTTCCCTGGAGCGCCTCGCAAATTGGTCCGCTTAAGGGCAAAGATGGAATCAGTTCTTCTACCGGAAGGCAGAGCATGGCAGGCACCAGGCTGAGCATGCCAAGTAGATACTGTTCTGCCGGTTCAAGATCGAACAGGCCTGCGGCAAGCTCGCAGAATCGAGCCCTCACCAGGGCCATTTGAAGAATCTCCGGCGGAGAATCGGTGTTCATTTCGCTCAACACCGCCAGCGAAACCATCCGGCGCAGGGCGTCTTCGCCAACGATGAAGATGGCCGACTCAATGGAGCGCATCTCTTTCTGAATCGCGT